>Ga0123355_10001080_pt1 | contig 37628 bp, 27 predicted proteins | sample TergutEmb28metaG_3_FD_89872 | JGI IMG/M metagenome (GOLD analysis project Ga0123355, IMG submission 89872) | Embiratermes neotenicus P1 segment gut microbial communities from Petit-Saut dam, French Guiana - Emb289 P1 | ecosystem: Host-associated > Arthropoda: Insects > Digestive system > Gut ...
CACGATAAATAGCGATAATAGTGTATTGGTTGTAAACCATCAAGACCAAGCTCCGCCATTGGGTGTTTTTGTTGATAACGCGCCATTTGTTGGGCTTATAGTGCTGGCAGGTGTTAGTGGTGTGCTTGGGTTTATGAGATTGCGCAAGCGGGAGTATGAGGACGATATTGTGTAAAGCTGTCATTCCTGGCTTGCACCATTCAATCACTTTTGTAGGGGATAACAAAAAAATTTCAACTGGAATCTAAGCACGCAAAGCGTGCGCATTTCGCGAAAAAAAAATTTCAACTGGTAACCAAATCCAACCAGTTGAAATTTTTTTTGCCGTAATTCTTGCGTATGCTACAGCCCTGTCATCCTGAACTTGATTCAGGATCTAACTAAATTCAGTTAGATTCCTGGTCAAGCCAGGAATGACAGGTGGGAATGATAGCAACTTAACGTAGCATACTTGCTATAATTTCGCGCATTTCTTCATCGGAGAAAATATATTCCCGTTCATATTCATCAGTAAGCCGCGTAGGCGGGTACAATTGGTAAACTAAACCATCAAACGCCCATGTAAATAATGTGGCGTAATACATACTGGAAATTTTGTACACAGCAGTTTCTTCAATATAAAACCGCTCTGCTACGCCAGGGCGCGTTAGTTCAAAGGGCTCTTGGCCTTCGGCACGCTCGTTAGATATTCTGAAGAAAACTGCCTCGGTGCGCCATCTGTCGGGGGGGCTTACATATACTACAGCAACACCATGGTTTGTAGAAAACATCGGCCCGTCGTAACCTGGCAGCGCAGGTAATCTAAACTCTGCACCAAGTATTGCTGCCGCTTCTTCAAATGTGGCAGAGTATCCATATCTTGCGTTAAACTGGTCGATGGTCAAAAACTCAAACCTTGCAGGAAAATGGTTTTCATACCAAATGCGGATATATACGACCTCATTACCCGTTGCGGTATACAACGTATGCCCACGTGTATTAAAAGTCGGCGACAAAAATTCGTATGGGAAAACGCTGCCATCTTCTATAAAGAACGCACCTTCAAGCATTTGGTTTATACGTGCGCGGTGCTCTGTCTCAAAATGCACATTTATCACAGATGGCGCAAAAATAAATCTGTACGGCAGGACGGCATTTGGGCTTTTGTAAATCAGTTGGCCATGGTTTCTGCCATCGCGTCTCTCCCAATATTCGGGGTCGTCTTCCGCTACCAGCACAAACTCGATATCGCCACCGGGGTCTACGCGCTGTGGTAACATAACACTAACCGCGTATGCCGACCCGACAAATAACAGCGTGGCAATAAAAGCAGTCATCGCCCAGCGTAAGCGCGGTATTTTTTTTTGGTGTACTTGCGTGTGGCAAGCCTCGCGCACTTTCTCCACGTCGGGCATATCTTCTCGTACGATTTTTGCTATTAAATCTCTGCATTTCATTTGGTTGCCTACCTCTCAATTAAATGCCGCTTAACGCGGGCAAAGCCCGCTTGCGAGTTCACCTTTTCCATGTTAATTTACAATTTTCCGCAGCTCTTTTAGGGTGCGATACAGCTTGTTTTTCACATTGGATTCGGTCAGTGAAAGTGCCTCTGCAATTTCCGCAATGGTCAAGCCTACTTCGTACATTAGATAAAACACCTTTTGCACATCATCGGGTTTTGATTTAAGAAGCTGGCGTACATTTTCATACATAACATTGTCCACGGCCAAATCTTCTGCCAAAAATCCGTCCGCGTCGAAGTCGGAAATATCGACCTCTTCGCCGTCATCGTTTTTGGCAGACAGGGACACAAACATACGAAGCCGCACCAGCAGTGAATAATGCCTGGCAATTTTCTGCCGTGCCAATTTCATTACCAGTGCTTTTTCGTTTGTTACATAGCTCGCGCCACGCTTTTCCAATAACTTGTACAGCTCCATATAAGTTTCTTGAAAAATATCGGCAACATCGGTTATGTGTCCGCATTTTGCGGTTATAAACGCCAGCACTGCCTTTTGCGTGGAATCATATATTTCATCGAACCGAGTCGCGACATTTGAGTTCGATATCAAACGCTCACCCCCTCTGCTATATAAACGGCACGTTGCACCGAAAAAGTTTCACATTAAATGTGAAAATACTTCATCTTGGTGACAAATCCTTGAAGTATCGTTATAATCATCGAAGCAAGGAGATGATAAAACACTACCACCATTCGCCCGGCCAATAACCCGCCGCCACCGCTCTTTCTCCTTCGAGCCAGGTATGGCGGAAAGCTCATCTAAAAAAAGTATTACTTCTTTTAGCGAGCCTTGTATCAAGTTGGCCACAGTCGGGCGGTTTAGTGCCACATTTTCGTCCTCGATATCGTAGCTTTCCAGCTCCCGATAATACGACATTTTTATGTGAAAGGAATGAATTAAAATGTCAATACATATCAATTTTTCGCCGTAAGTTTTTGCACGTGGGTAATTTTTGTGATATGCCAAAAACACAGGCAAGGCATTTGCGGCGTGTAGCTGCTTGCCCTTGTAGGATTTTTTGAACTCTTCCCACGTTGCGGAAAAACCGCAGGCACAGGCAAAAATATTGTCCACCAGTGGTATTTCTGCGCCGCATAGGCTCGGGCATATCAGAATTTTTTCCTCAAATCCGCTAGTAGCGGAAATTATACTTTCGCAGCGGGCGTATAGTGCGCAGCCCACCTCATCGGCCAGTGCATCGTCACATATGCCAGAAATGCTTTGGTTGTATAGCTGTGAAATTAACTTTTGCGGCACTCGCTTGCTCCATTTTATCATGTGCACACCTCCCTATTGCTTCTATTTTATAGTATGTATGAGAAATTGCAATCGGGGGGGGGGCACGCAAAGCGTGCGCATTTCGTGCAGAACAATTTTCAACTGGTAACCAAATCCAACCAGTTGAAATTGAAAGGACAAAACAATGTCATACAAACTTACCGTAAAAGCCTGCTGCATAGGCATCTTTTGCCAGGCAATAATCACTAATCTTACCGCCATTTTATTCATCCCCCTGGGCGAACAATTTGGCCTATCATTCACCCAGCTGGGCGCGCTGGTTATGGTCAACTTCGCGGTACAAGTAACAGTTTCCCTCGTGTTTGGCTCTATAGTAGACCGCTACGGCTTTCGTAGGTTTATTGTGGCGGCTCATGTGCTGGCGGTGCTGGGCATGGGCTGGTTTGCTTCCGCAAATGCCCTGCCATTTGCCCCGTATTTCACATTATTAACGGGCACGATTATTTTTGCGATAGCGGCAGGGTTTATGGAACTTCTCCTTAGCCCAATTTTAAATGCTATCCCCACCGACGAAAAATCCAGCGCAATGAGTATAATGCACGCGTTTTATTGCATTGGCTTCCTTGCGGTTGCTGTTATTACGTCGGTGCTATTGCTGGTGCTGGGCCGCGAAGCGTGGCCGATAATTACAGTGTTCTGGCTGCTTATACCCCTAGCAAATTTGGTGCTTTTTATGGTCGCGCCTATTGCCGAAGCTGTACCTCAAGAGAAACAAGATTCTGCCACTAACCTACTAAAGAGGCCGCTGTTTATTGTGCTTATTTTTGTAATTTTCTTCGCAGGGTCGTCTGAAATTACATTTGCGCAATGGACTTCTGCCTATTTAGAGGAAGTAATTGGCCTACCGAAAGTCGTTGGCGATATTGTAGGTGTTAGTATGTTTGCGGCCATGATGGCTGTTTGTCGTCTGGGTTATGGCTTTTTCAAACGCAAAAATGTTGCATGGCTACCCAGCCAGTCGGTGCTGATGCAAATTGGCAGCGGCCTTGCCCTTGGCAGTTATATTGTCATGGCCGCAACAAGCAATCCTGTCTTTGCACTTTTGGCTTGTGCCATGTGTGGGCTTGGTGTAGGGCTTTTATGGCCTGGGGCACTATCACTGGCAGTAGAGGCGTTCCCCGCAGCGGGTACTTTTATGTTTGCTATTTTGGCGGCGGCGGGGGCAAGCGGCGCGGCCCTTGGGCCTTCGGTACTGGGGGTTATCGCTGATAACGCTGGGTTGCGGACAGGCTTTATGCTAACCGCTGTGTTCCCCATTGGGTCGATTATTTGCCTGTGGGGGTATCATCGCTTGCATAGGAAGCATGAAAATATTGACAATAAACCAACCTTAACATAAACTTTCTCAAAAGGAGGCAATAAAATGACACCACTAAAACAACGGAAGCCATTTCCAATCACCCGCCGAGACAGGGTAATCGAGGACTACCACGGCACAAAAGTAGCCGACCCCTACCGCTGGCTTGAAGACGACACCTGCCCAGATGTCCAAAATTGGATAAACGAGCAAAACACCGATTTTGAAGAATACATCTCCCAATATGAAATACGGGAAGATTTTAAGAACCGCCTAACCGAACTGTGGAACTACGAAAAGGCACTACTCCCCTACCCTGTTGAAGACACATACTACACATGGCGCAACAACGGCCTGCAAAACCAAAATGTACTTTATCGCTCAAAAGACCCAAAACAAATGGGCGAACTCGTACTCGACCCCAACTTACTTAGCACCGACGGCACAATTGCAGTAACCACCACGTCTTTCAGTCCAAATGGAAAATACCTTGCATACGGCCTGTCCAAAAGCGGCAGCGACTGGCAAACCCTTAATGTGCTTAACCTAGAAACATTAGAAACTCTATCCGACGTGTTGCAACACCTGCGCTTCACCACACCCACTTGGCTGGCGGACGAAAGCGGCTTTATTTACTCCCGCTTCCCCGACCCTAATGTGGCCACGGTGTTGGAGGCACAGGCGAAAAACAACATGGTTTGTCTTCATATTCTGGGGCAAGACCAGGAGCAGGACAAGATAATTCACAAAGACGATGCAAACCCCGAGTGGAACTTCTCCGTTCACGCAGACGAAGACAACAAGTGGCTGTTCATGTCCGTTTGGTACGGGACACTGCCCGTAAATCAGCTTTTTTACAAGCCTATGGCGAAGCTAGATTCCCCATGGTTAACCATTGCCGACAATTTTGACGAAGGCTGGAACGTTATCGGCGTTGCAAACGACATCGCATATGTCGAAACCCAGCAATACGCCCCCTTCGGCAAACTAATGAGCGTCAAGCTATCTGAAACTGGTATTAGCGACTGGAAAACAATAATCCCAGACATGGGAGAACTAATCGAAAATTCAACGATAATCAACAACAAAATTATCACCACACCACTCAGCCACGCTACCCACCGCATAAAAGTTTACGAGCTAGACGGCACATTCTCAAAGGAAATAGAACTACCCGCACCAGGCTCTATTGCAGGAATTTCGTCCAAGCAAAGCGGCACTGAAATGTTTTTTGGCTTCGCCAGCTTCCTTTTCCCGGGCACAATTTTCAGATACGACTTTACAACCGATAAACTGGAAACCATTTTCGCGCCAAAAATCGACTTCCCATTCCACGACTATATCACGGAGCAAGTTTTTTACGAGTCTAAGGACGGCACAAAAGTGCCAATGTTCATAACTCGCAAGAAACACCTGGTAAAACACGGCAACCACCGCACATTACTGTACGGCTACGGCGGTTTTACTGTAAATATGACACCAAGTTTTGCCCCAACAATACTTGCATGGCTAGAGAAGGACGGCATATACGCCCAACCTTGCCTGCGCGGAGGCAACGAATATGGCGAAGCATGGCATCGTGCCGGTATGCTGGAAAGCAAGCAAAATGTGTTCGACGACTTTATTGCGGCGGCGGAATATTTGATTGCCGAAAAATACACCTGTCCAGCAAAAATCAGCATAAATGGCGGCTCTAATGGCGGCCTGCTAACAGGCGCGTGCCTAACCCAGCGGCCAGACCTGTTTGGCGCAGTAGCCGTAGCAGTACCAGTGTTGGATATGCTACGCTACCACCGCTTTACCATTGGCCGCTACTGGATTGGCGAATATGGCTGTGCGGAAAACCCAGAGCAATTCCCGTTTATGTACAAATATTCGCCACTGCATAATGTAAAAATGAACGCGGTCTATCCACCAACAATTATCCTAACCGCCGATACCGACGACAGGGTTGTGCCAAGTCAGGCGCGTAAGTTTGCGGCCACACTTCAAGCAGCAGACGGCGGCGAAAATCCCCTTTTGATACGAATAGAAAAATCCGCCGGCCATGGCGCGGGTAAACCCGTTAGCAAAATAATACAAGAGCGGGCTGATTTGTATACCTTCCTATACATGAATACCATGGACGAAGGCCCGGAGCGCAAACCAACAGACGAACTTGTTGACTTCACCCAGTACCCCATCCCTACCCTAGACCCCGCAAGCCTTGGCCACAACATTAAAAAGACTATGCACCTGTTAACCAGCAGCACAGCAGAAAAGCCAAACAAAGTGCGTATCGCCTACACAGGGCAATCCATTGTAGACCCCAACAACACATGGCCAGCCGACCTTACAGCATGGTTACGTGAAACATACCCAACGGCGGAAATTGTCACCCATAACTTTGCCATTGGCGGCTTTGCAACAGAATTTTTGCGTAAGCGAATGCCAAACGATATCGCGTCCTTCTACCCAGACTTGGTCATTTGCTATGTAAGCGGAAACGACGAGCAGTATGAAGAAATGGTGCGCTATATCAAGGAAAATACCATGGCGGAAATGATGATACACACCAGCCATATTAGTATCGACTCTGCGGGCTATGATTGGGCAGAGGAAATGTCATACAAACGCTTGCCGGCAATCGCTCAAAAATACGGCGCGCAAATGTGTGACACCCGCACACCGTGGAAGGATTTCTTGGTAAAGTACTCCCTTGACGCAAGTGTGATGGTTTATGATAACGCACATCTTAACGTAAGCGGGCAGACATTTATGCTAGGGCTGATGAAGCAGTTTTTTGTACTGCAACCATCCAATGTGGCGGCAGAAATACAAGCACAATATATCCCGATAACAGCGGAAAGTTGGAAGGAGAATAAGCTGACCGTGCCTTTCACAGGCAACCGTGTGGAAGTTGTATATGGTAAAGGCGAATGCCACCCAGTGACTGTACTGGTAGATGGCAAGAAGCCTTCTGACATGAAAGAAGCCTATATCCGCACCGAGGAAAATGACAGTATGTGGACGAAGATGGGGATTATCAATTTCAAGAAAGCCCCCGGTTTACAGAAATTCACTATTACAATAGACAGCTTTACCGACCCTGCCAACTTCACTTACACAGCGGTGGGTAGCGTTACGGGGCTGGAAGGAACATCAAATGCGCAAGGCGTACTGGACGGCAACTATTTGCACCTAACACCTGACTCATTCATCTTCCATCCAGCTACGGACAATCCAAAACCAGGCGAAAAATACACATTCGAAACCCTGCTAAATGGCACAGACACCCACCCCGACACAAATGAGCTTTTCGACCCTATGATGCTGATTTCCGGCATACCTGTTGGTGAGCATATTCTCACACTTGAGGCCGAAGGTGGAAGGCCGAATATTGTAGCACTAAAAATATACAACCCACAAATATAAAGGAGAAATTCAAATGAAATCATTCGACAGGCACGCCACAGCCGCAAAATTTCTACTAGGCGGCATAGGCACGGGAAACATTTCCCTAAACCAAAACGCACGTTTCTGCGATTTCGAGCTATGGAATCGCGCAAACAAGGGCTTTTATGTGCCCCACACATTCTTCGCCGTGCGCACAGAATCCCCAGAGGGCAAGGTACACGCAAAAGCATTAGAATCCCAGTTCGCCCCGCCGCATGACTTTTCTCATGGCGCGTTTTCCCTTTCAGTTGGCGGCATAGCCCGTTTCCGCAACTCGGAAATGACAGGCAACTATCCATTTGTAGACTACAAACTAACCGACGAAAAAATGCCAATTGAAGCAGGCCTAACCGCGTTCACCCCGCTAATTCCACTTAATACAGACGACTCTTCCCTACCCGCCGCCGTGTTGCGCTACCGCGTGAAAAACATCTCCAACCAACCGCTAAAAGTAAGCGTTGCCGGTAGCATGACTAATATGGGCAACTACAAAGGCGCGGACGCTTTTAGCAACCCAATTTGCGACGGCCGTAGCATTAACAAATATGTAAAAGACGAAAACTACAGCGGCATCCACTTCCTGCCCTCAGGTAAAACAGAAAAAGACATCGACTACTTTGAAATGTCTATGTTAACCACAGAAAAAGCGGGCGTAACCTACCTGGACGAATGGCATGAAGGCGCATGGTGGGACGGCTTGCAAGATTTCTGGAACGATTTCACCGCCGACGGTGATTTGACCCCTGGCCGCGAGTTGCAAGGCTCGGGCAACCGCTTGCACAGTAGTCAAATTGTGGTATCTTCTCTTTGCGTGAAAAAGGAACTTCAACCGGGTGAAGAGGCCGATTACGAATTTGTAATTAGCTGGTATAAACCTAACCGCCTAAAATCATGGTACCAAAACGAAGACGAAGCCAGACAAGACCCGAGCCGCATCATCCGCAACTATTACGCAAAATTCGGCAATGCATTAACCAGCGCGGCATACCTAATCAACAACCTGCCGCGCCTAGAGCAACAAAGCCGTTTATTCGCTGATAGCTTAATGGGGAGCACCTTGCCTAAGTACGCCTTGGATGCGGTTTCCGCCAACATCACAGTTATACGCAGCATGACCTGCTACCGTGTGGAAGACGGCACGTTCTTCGCGTGGGAAGGCACTTTTGACACGGGCGGAAGCTGCGACGGCAACTGCACCCATGTGTGGAACTACACCCAAACAATGGCGTTCCTGTTCCCAGAGCTGGAGCGCAGTATGCGCAGAACAGAATTTTTGTACGAAACCGACGAAAACGGCCATATGAATTTCCGTGCACATAAATATTTTGGCGGTGATTTTCATATGCAGGCGGCCACCGACGGCCAACTTGGCGCGGTTATTCGCCTGTATCGCGACTGGAAATTATGCGGCGACGATAATTTTATTAAAGAGATGTGGCCGAAGGCCAAACTTGCTCTGGAATATGCCTTTACCCATTGGGACAAAGACCAAGACGGCTTGATGGACGGCGAACAGCACAACACCTACGATATCGAATTTTTCGGCGTTAGCAGTATGCTAAACTCGATTTATCACACTGCTTTGCGTGCAGGGGAAGTTATTTCACGCTACCTCGGCGACAATGCCACTGCCGATAAGTATCGTGCTATTTCCGACCAAGGCGCAAAAACACTGGACGAATTGACCTTTAATGGCGAATATTACGAGCAAAAAATCGAAGATGTGAACCAGTACAAATACCAATACGGCAAAGGCGTGCTTGCCGATCAATTACTTGGCCAGTGGCAAGCGCATGTGTGCGGCTTTGGGCATTTGATGAACGCGGAGCATGTAAAAAGCGCGATGAAGTCCATTTTCAAGTACAACTTCATGGAAGATTTCAGCGACTTTAACAACCCACAACGTATGTACGCGCTTAATGACAACAGCGGTTTGTTGCTGTGCAGTTGGCCACATGGTGGGCGGCCAGAGATTCCCTTTGTGTATAGTGACGAGGTGTGGACAGGAATTGAATATCACGTGGCATCGCACCTAATATACGAAGGCTGTGTTGACGAGGGCTTGAAAATTATCGAAGCTGTGCGTGAGAGACAAAATGGCATCGAGCGTAGCCCATGGAATGAAGTAGAATGCGGCCACCATTACGCACGGTCGTTGGCGAGTTACGGCGTGTTGCTATCATTAACTGGTTTCCATTGCGATGCTATTGAGAAGACATTGACATTTAAGCCAGCTATGAACAAAGATGATTTCCGTGCGTTCTTCTGCTGCCCAGATGGCTGGGGTGTTTACCACCATAGCACAAAATCAATCGAAACACTGTATGGCGACTTAAGTGGGTATACCATACGCAGCATATAAAGTGAATGAGGGCAGTTGGTAAGAGTTTCTTACCAACTGCCCTCATTTTTGGATATTTACATATTCTCTCTCAAGCGTTTTTTCAACTCAATAAAATCACAGTTTTCATGCAATGGGGCAAATTCGCTCCTATCGAGGTCCTCTAAAAAGCGTTCGTATTGTGTTTCCGTATAACTCTTCACCGTATTTTTCGTCGAGTGAAATTGCCTGTTCACAAACATAGATGTGTAGTACTTTTTTTCTTCTGGGATATTATCTGCGCCATAGGCATGTTTTTCACACAGTAGCAGATACTCCATCGCCTTACTCGTGTCGATTTGTGCGTAGCATCTAGCAAGCCGCAAACAAATTTCAAACATACGAAAATGATGATACAGTGCATTACCGTCGTAATATATGGTGTCATATATACTTAACGCGGCCTCCAAATGTTTGATATGCGTGTCATTTTCCATCAATTGGCCTAAACGCATCAATTCACCGGCTACAAACCCGCTATACATTAAAATATTGTGCTGGTGGTGACACATTAAGTCGTCACCTTCAAGTACCATTGGCAAAAGCCAATCTTTGCTAGCGGTAAAATCGGCTGTTTCGTTTGCGATTTTTATTGCTTTCTCACTCTGTCCATTATCTTTGTGCGCTATACATAAAACTTGCAACGTTTCCTGGCGAATAACGCTGTCTGTGCAATCATCCAAAATACGTTCGCAGAGTCCTATTATTTCATCCAAATCGTTAGCTATGTTTCCGCCTAGATTGTAATTTCTCCACTGTAAAGCCCGTGCCAACTCCAATATAAACCAATAATTACGTGGATATTCCGCCAATGCCTCGCGCATTAAGCTGATACAGCTTGGCATATCTCCCGTGTTGCGCAGTTTTATGCATTTTTGTTTATACTCCTCCACCCTTTCATCGTTGGTTTCTTGGTTCAACGCGAATAAGTAATCTGCGCTAACCCCAAAGAAATTTGCTATCGGCACAACAAGGGTGATATCCGGCAGTGCCGTGTCGTTTTCCCATTTGCTAACGGCTTGATATGAAATGCCCAGATAATCTGCTAGCTTCTCCTGTGTGATGTCGTTTTCCTTACGCAGTTTCTTAATTATTTGCCCAATGTTCATTTTTCGCCTCCGATATTTTATTTTTCGCAGCTGCTACAACTAAGATACCTGTACTCACGTGTAAAAACAATAACCTATTAAACGAACACCGCGCAACCGCAGGTTGAGAAACAAAAAATGCCCAACTGGTAAGAACTTCTTACCAGTTGGGCGGGTTTCTACTTAAAATTTATCTAAACACAAGATCAATCATTTCTTGCTGCTGTGGACGGAATGTTTCAACTACTTGGGAAACAGTCATATGCCCGGCATGGAAGTAATATGCCCATGTGCCAAGCACCCAGTAGTAGCCATGAATAACCATGCCTAAGTCAACTTTTACATTGTCGCCAACATGCATAGCGCGGAAAACGTCGGCATCTGTAAGCCATGCGGGACGCGCGTAGTCAAGTATGGACGCTACGATAAGTTCAGGTTCGTCCTGTGCCCAGCGCATTGTTTGCTCCATTATAAGGAAAACATCATCCGGGTTTTGAACTGTTACAGGTATACCAAAGCCGGAAGAGAAGCCATACATACGCACATATCCGCCCTGGCCGCTTGGCCCGATTGGATACGGTACTATCGCATATTCAAATGGTAGGTCGTCGTCTTGTAGCATCCATGTTGCGGCATTAAATAGTGCACTACGTCCTTCTCTGTACGAGAATGTGTTGCGTCCCCAGTCGCCCATTGGGCTGCCGCCTTGGTCATAAAACCAGACATTTAGGGTGTTAAAAATTTCATATACAAACTCTAGCGCTTCAACTGTGTTGGGGTGGTCGAAACCATAGGTGAATGTTTCTGGGCAAACCATATGGCCGTCGTTTGCGGCAATTAAGTTAATGAAAATGTTGTTTGGTTGGCCGCTGATACCAAATTGGTCGATTATACCATCGCCTGTAGTGTCCATAGTTGCCATAACCATAATGTCGCGCATTGCATCCCATGTCCACTCGCCGCGTTCCCATAGGTCAACTGGGTTTGGCGCACCAATTGCATTGATAATGTCTAGGTTTACGCCCATTCCCATGCCATGTACCATAGGGGAAGTATCTGAGAAATTCCAATATTCACCGTTTAGCACGTTACGTGGACGTACAAAGTTTTGTGATGTAAATATATCACTTCCGGCAGGAGCAAATGAGGCCAGTGAATGTAACAAATCGCCATGGGCGGCGGAAAACGACTGGCCGCCTAGGAAATACACAACATCTCCAACACTATCACCTGCCATTACTGTTGCAAGTAATATAGCTGATAATTCTCCTTGGGAAATAAGAGTGTAGTCAAAAGCTACGTTATACTCTTCTTCGATACGACGCAGATTGTCCCACTGCATACGTTCGGTTAAATAGTTAACCGCAACAGCAGGGTCTGGCGGCTCGCTACCTGTGCCGCGGCCACGGTGTATATCCCACCATGAAAATGATGTGATTACACGACCACCCAGGTCTATTGCCGGTGTGGCTGGGGCTGGGTCTTCTTGAGTCGCATCATCCAATGCTGGTGTAGGCGTACTCAGTTGCGGCGGGTCGTATGCGGCAATGTCGTTTTCGCCGTTGTTATTACCGCATGCTGTTAGTGCAAGAATCAGCAGAACTGCCAACGCTGGTATTAGTGCAAGTTTTTTCATGTTTCCTCCTGGAAAATTAAGATGTTGTTATATTACGACATTTTTCTAAATATGTCAATTAGATTACAAAAAGGCATACCTATCCCTCCAAAGCCATTGGCTCGGATATACTTTGTGGAACTTCTATCCCCGTTGCATAACAAAATGCAATAATTTGCCCAGCGTGCATGGCTTCATGGCTAATAAGCATGGAGATAATTTGGTGCACATTTTGCTCTTCACCATAATAGTTTATGGCTTCTGTGCCATCCATACTGGCCAGTTTTTGTTCGAGTTCGGCATCAAGCTCTGCCATTCGCGTAATAAGTGCTGGGGTTGCCCAGTTTTCGTACAAATACTCTTCTCCAAAGTCCACGGTTTTTGTGGTTAGAGAGTTGATAATGTCCCGTTGGAACAGTGTGAGCTCATACGCTTGCAGCCGTATGGTGTTTAGCACTTTTCTTGGCAGTGTTTTGTCAAGGTCTGCATCGCTTAGTTCTTCCAGGAAACCTAAAATAATACTGCGGGTTTGCTGCCAGTCTGCCAGTTGGGCTTTTAGTGATTGGATCATAAAAAAATACCTCCGAAAAATTTAATTGTCGGAGGTATTTTAACATATATTGCGGACAACCATATGTCCTATTATGCTTTACGTTGTAATTTTTCAAGTTCCGCAAGGAACAAATCTTCATCCATTGGCAATTCTACAGTTTTGCCCAACCAGGAAGACAGGTGCATTGCGTTGGACAGTGTTAAGCCATGAATGCCTTCTTCGCCGCCTGCTACCAGCTCCCCTTCCCCGTTTATTTTGCGCACAAATGCGCGTATAACTTCCGGGTGCTGTGGGAAGTCGCCCGGGCAGTCTAACTCGGTAACATCAACTTTTGGGGTCGCCCACATATCTGTGTTTGTGATATTAAACTCCCGCTCGGACACATTTAATTTGAAATGGGTCAGCTTGCTACCGCCCTCACATACCAGCTTGCCCAAATCGCCCAAAACTTCAAAACGGTTATTTCCCGGGCAATCGGCTGTACAGGTTACGAAAATGCCGGTCGCACCGTTTTCATACTCTACATATGCGGTCACATCGTCCTCTACTTCAATGTCATGCCATTTGCCGTTTTGCGCAAAAGCGGTCACGCGTTTTGGCATTCCGCAAATCCACTGCCACAAGTCCAAGTTGTGGGGGCATTGGTTGATTAACACACCGCCGCCTTCGCCGCCCCATGTAGCACGCCAGCCGCCGTTATCATAATACGCTTGGCTACGATACCAGTCAGTAATAAGCCAGCTTGTGCGCCTGATTGCGCCAAGCTCGCCATTTTGCACCATTTCGCGCATTTTTTGATATACTGGGTTGGTGCGAGTTTGATACATGATACCAAACTCAACGCCTGCGGTTTCGGCTTTCTTGTTCATTTCACGTACATTTTTTGTGAAAACACCGGCAGGTTTTTCGATTAGAACGTGGATTTTTTTCTCCATTGCTTCCATGGCAATAATCGGGTGGTCGTAATGGGGTGTGGCCACAAGAACGGCGTCGATTTCGCCGCTGCCTAGCATTGCAGAAATGTTGTCAAACGTTTTAATGTTTGCGTCGTTTTCCTTTGCAAAAGCTAGTGCGGCGGGGTCTGTATCGCAAACTGCACTTAGCACAGCCCCAGGTATTTGCCCACCCCAAAAACTGCGAGCATGATTTTTCCCCATAATACCAAATCCAACAATACCAAAACGTACCATTACAACACCCTCCTTAGGTTTTCTAGGCTCGTGCGCAAGCACTGGAACGGGTCTGCGCCGTAGCAGTCGTCCTGCTCTACCATTGCATATTTTACGCCAGCTTCTTTGCATGCAGCGAAAATTGCTTGCCAGTTAAGGTTGCCTTCCAGCACCTCGCACATACGCTGGTTGCCGTCAACGATAATTAGGTCTTTTACGTGTATAACATCCACACGGCCTGCTAGTTTTTTTATCCACCAGGCACTGTCGCCACCGCCTACCTGCACCCAATATGTGTCTAGGGTAAAGCCCGCTTCGGGTAGGTTTTCCACAAGATAATCCATGGCAAGTTTGCCGTCGAATTTTGCAAACTCAAAGTCGTGATTGTGGTACATGAAAGTGAGCCCAGCGTCTTTGATGGCTTTTGCGGCAGGTGAAAAGTCCTTCACAAAGTCGATATACCCCTGCTGTTGCAAACGGCCGCCCCAAGGCACTGCGCCAATGCCAATGTACTTTGCGCCCATTATTTTGTGGTCTTCGATAACCTGCGCCGTCTCGTTTTTTATACGGTCGGGCGGGGTGTGGGTTATGGCAATTTCCACGCCATTTGCTTTGCAAATGGCCGCGACTTCCTGCGCGGGAATTGGGCCAATGCCCGACACTTGCACGCAGTCGTAGCCCATGTCGGCTACTTTCTTGATTGTTTCGGCAAAATCTGCCGCTGTCTGCGTGAAATCACGCACGGTGTAAAGCTGCGCTCCGATTTTCATGTGAAAACCTCCATTTACCAGTATTTTATTGAATTTCTATACTCATCCATTGACATCCCAATTATGATGCACACTCTGCACATCGTCCTCATCGTCCAGCAAATCAAGCATTTTGTTCATGCCCTTCAAATCATCTGGGGTGGTAAGGGTTGCGTAGGTTTGTGGCAGCAGTGTAACTTCCGCGGAAAGCATGGGGATTTTTGCTTGCTCTAATGCTTCGCGTACAGCAGAAAAGCCCTCTGGTGTCGTGATAATTTCATATCCCCCTTCTTGGGAAATAAAATCATCCGCGCCTGCGTCGGCTGTTAGAAACATAAGCTCTTCTTCATCCATGCCGCAGTCGGTTTCTACCATTATTTGCCCAACCTCGTTGAACATAAACGATACACAACCAGGCGTTCCCATATTGCCGCTACCTTTTGTAAAAGCGTTGCGCACATTGGACGCGGCACGGTTACGGTTGTCGGTTAGAACTTTTACAATAACCGCCACGCCGTTAGGGCCGTAGCCCTCGTAGGTTACGGAGTCGAAATTCACTTGATCCATGTTCCCAGCGGCCTTTTTTACGCTGCGGTCAATTGTGTCGTTTGGCATATTTTCGGCTTTACACTTGGCGATAGCGTCACGCAATCGTATATTAGACGTGGGGTCGCCTCCACCGCCGTGTTTTACTGCCATTGCAAGCTCGCGACCTAAACGTGTGAAAATCTTACCCTTTGCCGCGTCGTTTTTTTCTTTTCTATGCTTTATGTTCGAAAATTTTGAATGTCCTGCCATTATTCACTCGCCCTTTCTGCAAGAATATATAACGCGCATTCAATGCGCTTTTTTTGCAGTTCACAACTGATTTTGTCTGGTACAGAAATATCACCATGGGTGTGGAAAGCATTGGCCATACAACCACCACTGCAATAATATTTCGCCCAGCACCTGGCACATTCAGGCTTGGAAAACACGTGGCATTTTGTGAAATCGGATATCATGTCTTGCTTAACAACGCCTGTGTCTAGGTCGCCAAGGCGGAAATTTTCATCCCCTACAAATTGATGACATGGGTACAATTGCCCGCTTGGCGTTACGGCAAGGTACTCGCTACCAGCACCACAACCCGTTACACGTTTTGCCAGACATGGCCCGGCGGTTAAGTCCATTTCAAAATGGAAAAAATGCACGCCCTTCCCTGCCCTTTCCCGTTCAAGCAAGGCTTCGGCTAAGTGCTCATATTCCTCAAACAGTGCCGGTAAATCTTGTTCACGTAGGCTGTAATCCGCCTCTTGGGGGGCAACAACCGGTTCAACCGAAATATGTTTGAAACCAGCATCGGCCAAGTGCATTACATCCGCCGCAAAGTCCATATTATAGCGGGTAAATGTGCCGCGCACGTAGTAGTTCTCATGGTTGCGAGCGTCTGCCAAGGCTTTTACCCTGGGCATTATATGGGCATAACTCCCACTGCCGTCGTGGCGTTTTCGCATTTTGTCATGTACCTCGGGGCGGCCGTCTAGGCTCAGCACAACATTATCGAAATTTTCGTTTATGTAGTTGTGTGCTTCTTCTGAAAGCAATGCGCCGTTGGTTGTTAGTGTAAAGCGGAATTTTTTACCCGCCTCTTTTTCCCGTGTGCGACCATAGGCTACAAGGGCTTTTACTGTGTCGAAATTTAACATTGGCTCGCCGCCAAAAAAATCCACTTCCAAATTGCGGCGATTGCCGGAGTTTTCTATCAAAAAATCCAGGGCTTTTTTGCCTACGTCTAGCGGCATAAGTCCCCTGTCTATATCGTTTACATTATATGTGCCGTCGCCGGCAAAACAGTAGCCGCAACGCAGGTTACAGTCGTGAGCCATGTGCAGGCACAGGGCTTTTACCACTGGTTTACGGGTTTGCATATGTTGGTCTACAGCTTCTGCGTTGTCGGGTGTGAAAAGCTGACCCGCGTCTATTAGTTGGCGAATTTCTTTTTCGGGCTGTGTTAAGTCCTGTTTTTTTGCGAAACGTTCCAGTGCTACTGGGTTTTCTTCCAACTGTTTAAGCACAGCAAGGGCTGCGTCATCTACCTGGTGAAGTGAGCCGCTGCCCACGTCCAGTACAAGATGACGCAACCCGTTTTTTCCCATTGAAAAACTGTGTATCATGCCTAGGCTTTCTGTTCACATGCCTGATTGGCTACAGTGCATGAAGTTTTGCAAGCAGATTGGCAAGATGTTTGGCATTCGCCACAGCCCATTGCTTGGGCTGGCGCAAGTTCATTGTTTTGTGCAAGATTGCCTACTACTAGGGTTTTGATGTGAGACATTTTAATCATCCTTATAAGTAAATTTTATTGCACATATAATCATACCCCCGTTTTGTTGTTATGTCTAGTATAAAATTCATAGAAACGCGCAATAATTTTAAGAAAAATGGAGGAAATATTATGCCTGAGAAAAAAGCGAAACCTTTGACAGAAAATGATATAATGAAGTACGAAATTGCGGAGGAGTTAGGACTTTTAGACAAAGTTAATTCCACAGGCTGGAAAAGCCTAACCGCAAAAGAAAGCGGGCGCATTGGCGGTATTTTGGGCAAGCGCAAGAAGGAGAACGCATGATATATACAGGTTTTGCAAGCATGTACGACGAGCTAATGCAGGATATACCCTATGAAAAATGGGGTATATACATAACAGATGTTTTGCGAAAGGCACTGCCAGCTCAAGAAGAAATTTTAGTGGTTGACCTGGCCTGCGGTACAGGAACTATGACTTTGTTACTGGCAGAGCAGGGCTTTGACATGATTGGCGTGGATATGAGTTATGATATGCTGGCGGCAGCGCAGGAAAAGGCCTATGAAAAAGGCAAAAACATTCTTTTTCTCGCGCAAAAGGTGCAGGAGCTAGACCTTTTTGGCACGGTAGACGCAATGGTTAGCGTGTGTGACGGGTTTAATTATATTTTGGAAGAGACTGAGCTTGTCACGGCTTTTGAACGGGTGCGGCTTTTTTTGAACCCTGGCGGGGTATTCATTTTTGACATGAATACTGAATATAAATTTAAGGAGCTGTTGGGGCAGAAGAGTTTTGAAGGGGAAGCCAAAGGCGGCAGCTCATACGAATGGGATAATAATTATAATGAAGAAACAGGCGTGAACGAGTATCGCGTCCAATTTTTTCACAAAAATGGCGAGCATTTTACCGAAGTGCATAAACAGCGCGCATATAACCCGCAAGCTGTTGTAAAAATGCTGAAAGACGCTGGGTTTGAAAATATTAGCATGTATCACGAATACACAAACGAGCTACCAAAAGCGGATTCTTTGCGTATAACTTTTGTGGCTAAGCTATAACAAACGCCATCAGGTTGCGGAATAAATAAAAATTTCAGTTGGTGACAATCTGTCACCAACTGATACTAATTCTAATTCGAAACATCGGCAAGGATATTTTTTTGCACCGGCTTTTGGGTGCAAAATAAATGTGCTTGCCGATGCTTGAGAATAGAAATAGTATGAAACTGGAGGAATGGATTTGAAATTTATTTTCTGCGTGATTGTAATCTCGCTGCTATTTCAAAATGTATACGCGCGAGAGCTAAAGCCCATCGACGCAATTCTGGTTCTGGACGTTAGCCGAAGCATGATAACCGCCGACCCGTATCGAATTGCAAACACCGCAATGAATATGTTCATAGACAAACTAGAACCAGGTCGCGACCGAGTGGGGATTGTGGCCTACGCCGGGCACATTACATACAGCCGTGGGCTGACAGAGCTAGACGCAAACAGCATAGCGGATTTGCACAGCACAATATACGCACTGGAATATGCTTCTTGGACAGACCACCCGCTGGGGCTGCTAGAAGCATTGGACATCTTATACGATGGCCAAGAAGAAGGCCGCCAGCCCGTAATTATTTTCCTAACCGACGGCAACCTTAACGTTAGCCCCCATGGTGTGCGCACAACTGCCGACGCAGAATACGACAAGGAACGGATTATCGAGAAATCCCAATATCGCGGTATTCCCATTTTTACCATAGGACTGAATTTTGACGGTTTGCTAGATAGGCGATACACGGAAATTGTGGCTGATGAAACGGGCGGAATTGCATTTGAAACACACCACGCCGAAGACCTGCCACAGATATTGGATGATATCTTCGTGCTAATGCAATACATTTTGCCCACTTTTACATATGAACCAGCAATTGAATACGAAATTTACGAGCCAGATTACGAGCCGGCGTACCTGCCAATCTATGAAGACGATGGAGAGGACGAACCACCGCCAACCAACCGTACAGCCATAGTCGCAAGTGCGGCAGGTTTAGTCTTGCTTGCATTATTGCTATTAAAAGCACGGAAACCACGCCGCGTTTTCACAGGAAACTTGGCAGTGCAAGCCATAGGCATAGGTGAAACTCGCGAGCGCGAGCCCGTTCACCACAGGTTAATTGAATACGGTAGCCGCACAACCATGCAAATTTTATTGGACAAAAGCGGCATGGGGGCTGTACCGCAGGTTTTAGGGCGAGTTGTTCTTATGCCTTCATCCACTGCACCGTCGCATTTGCCGGAGTTGGTGTTTACCGGGCACAAAAAACGGGTGAAATTCACAAAAAATTTCATGGCGCAGGAAGCCCGCGGTAGAGTTAGCGTAACGTCGGGCACAGAACTTGTAATAGAAGCAGAGGGCGAAAATACGAAAATTCGTGTGTGGTATTCATAAATTATTCTGGTGTAACGTCAACCGCCTTGTCCACACTGTCTGCCCACGCGAAGAACATATTCGCGTTTGTTGCGGAGTTTGAGCCCACGATTATTCCCATTATTTCGGCGGTGTTTTCCGTGAAACGCACGACCAAACCGCCGCTTTCGCCATACATGGCTGTGCCTGTTGTTTGTATCAAGTCGGTCAGCACCAGGCCGTCACCAAAGTTGGCAGAAAAATGGGCGTTTGTTACCACGATATTGCGCTGGATGTGTGTATCGCCAATAGGCGGGGTGCTAATACTGGCCAAAATCATACCCTGGGCAGGTCTGATATGGCTGGGCGTTAAAGGTTTTCCATCGGCTGTATGCGAAAAATTTGCGTCTTCCAGGGTGATGAACGCACCATCTGCGGCGTTTTCAAATTTTATCGGGTCTGCAACCTGTCCGATAATCGGGCCTGTTGGTGAGCCGTAGCGCACCAACTCATGCTCAAGTGGAAGGCCGTGCAATGCGGTCACAAAGCCGGGCGTATTGCCGCGCAATGCCGGATAGCCTGCGGAAAAACCGAAGTTACCGATGTAAATTCTAGTGCCTGGCTCGATGGTTTCCGCAGTTTGCGAAAGTGCGGGATTAACCAACGCGCGGGGCACAAGGGTCGCGACCGGGTTGCCCTCGGTCAACCGCACTACAGGAGAGTCCGTAACTTCCTTCGCAAATATTTCTGCCGCGTCGTCAGTTATATCTTGCAAATAAACCACCACGCAGTTATTGCGTGTATCCAAACCCCAGGCAGTTAATTTTAGCTGGCAGTCTGGGGTTTTTTGTGCGTATTCGGTTATTATTGCTGCAATTTCAAGCAGCTCTTTATGGGAATTTTCAACTACCTGCACATTGTCGGCCAACTCGGAAAAAGTTTCGCTTTCTGCTTGGGTTAGATTCAGGTGAAAATTTCCGCCTTCACAAAAATAGTGGCCAGCATAGTAGTCCGGGAATGGATACGACTCCCACATTTTGTCATGCGCCTCGATTGCGGCGTTATAATTTTGGGCAAACTCTGTACCGAACTCTTCCGCTATATATTGGCAAATATGGCTGGTACTTATAGCCAGCGAAATGAAAAGTGCTAATAAATTTGTCATGCATCTAATGTGCCCATTGTGTGAAAAATTTATGTGTTAAAAGTGTGGCAAAAAAATTCAACCGGTTCGTATTTGTAACCAGTTGAATTTGTTTGCCGCATTTACGTTTCTTGCAATTTGGTGTATAATTTCTCCATGACAAAATTAGACCTAAACCCCGCCCAGCAAAAAGCTGCGACCCATATTTCCGGGCCAATGATGGTACTGGCAGGCCCGGGTAGCGGAAAAACCGCTGTAATAACTGCCCGCGCCGCAAACTTGGTGGCTGGCGGCATTCCCCCGCGCAATGTGCTGGTTATCACCTACTCCAAAGCGGCAGCCCAGGAAATGGAGCAACGCTTCAACTCGTTATACGACGGCAATGTCCCGCCCGTGACATTCGGTACATTCCATTCTGTTTTCTACCGCATTTTGCGTAGGAAAAACAGCTACAGCCTAGACCAAATTTTTGCCGAAGGCGAACGCCGTATCCTAATTCGCGGCTTTTTAACAGAAATGGAATACGACCTGGACGACGAGTTTCTTTCCTCTGTAATGAGTGAAATGTCGCTAGTACGCAACGAGTTGTACGATATCGGCAACTACTTTTCCAATACAATAAGCACCGAGCATTTTCGCGAACTTCTCATGCGCTACCAAACATACAAGCAGGAACACAACAAAATCGACTTCGACGATATGCTGGTGTTTTCATACGAATTGTTGTTGGCCGACAAAACCGAGCTAGACTACTGGCGCAAAATATACACCCATATTATGATAGACGAGTTCCAGGACATAAATTGCGTGCAATACGAAATGGTAAAACTCTTGGCCGCACCCATCAACAACCTGTTTATTGTAGGTGACGACGACCAAAGCATTTATCGTTTTCGCGGCGCGCGCCCGGAATTTTTGCTAAACTTCCCCAACGATTACGCAGGCACAAGCCAGGTAACGCTAGAAACAAACTACCGCTCCACCAACGAAATAATTTCTTGCGCAAACCGCTTAATATTATCCAACACCATGCGGTATGATAAGAAAATACATGGCACAGACAAAACAGGCACAAAACCAATTTTGCTAAAGGCCGAAGACCAAAATGCCGAAGCCGTGCAAATTGCAGAAAAAATCCGCACCCTATGGAAAAAAGGCGCAGACATAAGTGAAATAGCCGTGGCATTTAGGCTAAACATGCAGGCGCGCGCGTTTACGGACGCATTCCTTAACATGAACATCCCATTCAAAACCCGGGACGAAATCCCTACAATATATGAGCACTGGATTGCAGAGGATTTGTTCGCCTACCTGCGGGTAGCCAGGCGGCTGGGACTGCGCCAAAAAACAGGCTATGATCCTAACGCCACGCGAATAATAAATAAACCCTTCCGCTTTATAAGCAAGGCATTTTTACAAGGGCTAAAAAAGGACGACGCCGACCTTTTCCGCGCGTATAGCTATAGCGATAGCTTGCATGCCGCAACCAAAGCCCATATCGAAGACCTGCATGGCGACCTGCTACGCACCGCACGCCTTGACACGGCAGACGCAATAAGGTACATTCGACAGAACATAAACTACAACGGACACATTATCAGCACCAGCGAATACCGAAAACTGCGCCCACAGGGGCTGTTTGAAATAGCGGACGAATTGCAAGAGGCAGCAAAACAATTCCCTAAGCCGGAAGATTTTATAGCCCACGCAAGCGAAGCGGCGGAACTACTGCGACAACGGGAAGAAACAGGCCCATGCGTTACCCTAACCACCATGCACAGTGCAAAAGGGCTGGAATTTGAACGGGTGTTTATAGCAGGCGTGGTGGAAGATTTAGTACCATCTGCCCGCAGTAAAAGCGCGGCAGAAGTAGAAGAAGAACGGCGACTCTTTTATGTTGGCCTAACCCGCGCAAAGCAGGAGCTGTATATTTCCACAATAAAATCCAGGTATGATAAACCGTCAGAGCCATCAAGGTTTTTAGACGGAATACTGTAAAACGGAGGTAATGAAATGCGGAAATTTTTCAAAAAGCACAAGCAAAAATTTGCAATTGTAATTGTTATTTTGCTGGTAATCATGCTGGCTCTCGGGCCGCTGGCAATGTTTCTTGCCATGTAAATTAGCTTTATGACCTATAAATTTTTATTTATACTTTTCTGCTTCGCGTTTGCTACGTTATCATACTTTTTTTGCGAAAACAAAAAACGTTGGGCGTGGCTGGTGGGTGCGTTTTTCTTCACAGCGTGGGCAGATTATTTTTTGGTTATCCAAGATAGGCATTTGCCTGGGGTGGCCGTTTTTTGCTTTGCCCATATTTGTTACATTTTCCGCGCAGTAAAAAACAAACGAAATTTTTTGCTTTTTACTGCGTTAGCTACTATTTTCATCATAGTTGCGTTTTTCTCAAATTTCCTTTTTCTACTGGTTGCCATGTACGCGTCGCTATTTTCCTTAAATATTTGCGCAAATATTTTTTCCGATGTTTTGCCGAAAACAAACAAAAAAATAACCCTAGTCGGGCTATTTTTGTTTATGCTTTGCGATATTAACGTGCTTTTGCTTAACCTGCCCAGGCATTTGGATTTCCCGCGTTTCCCGTGGGCGTTTACACTTATTTGGGTGTTTTACCTGCCGGCTCAAGGGCTACTTGCTGGTAGCGCAATCGCTTTTCCTAAGGCAAAAGAATAAATCAATACTTCTTTCACGACCATGGCCATCGAGTTTTCGATGGCTTTTTTGTATATCTCTAACTGTGTAACGTGCCGCTGTGGGTTTGCGTCGCTTTTGTAGTCTACCAATACTAGCTCGCCGTCTTCTTCAAAAAAGCAGTCGACAATACCGTGCACCAACACTTCTTCTCCAGCGGCGTTTTGGTACATATCTTCTGCCGGCAATGCCATAATAAATGGTGTTTCGCGATAAATTTTGGGGCTTTTTGACATTCGTGCGGCCAAATCGGAGTTTAACAATGTTGTTAGCCAGTGGCGGTTTACAAGGGCTGCGCTATCTTCGTCCAGCAGGTTTTTGGCTTGCAACCGGGCAATTAGCCCGTCAATCTGGGCTTCGCCTGCGCTAAAATCCAAGTATTCAATTACAGTGTGCATGGCAGAACCTACCTGCATGGCCGTGGGTGCGCTGTCTTTTTGTATAAATGTTGGCGGATTAAACAGCGGCGCGTCAAAATCATCCATTGGCGACGTGCTATCTGGTGTCTGATTATACATCCGTTTTATTTCGGAAATAGATAACTTGGACGGAATCGCCTCTTCGACCATATGGGGTGTAAGAGTGTTAAAATTCGTCCCGTCTTTTGCCCGCCCTAGGGCATTGCCTGGCTGCAAGTCACTCACTTTATGCTTACGAATGCGGAATATCTCTTGAGGTTCATTTTCCTCGCCAAACAGGCAAGGTAACATCCAATCCAAAAACGACCGCGCAGTGCTACGATTGTATGTTGGCAATTTTTCTATAGCACGCTCCAAATTTTTGTGCCGTGCGGTAAGCACCAAAAGTTCCTTCGCACGGGTAAGTGCCACATATAGGCAGCGCATTTCTTCCGATAAATTTTCCCGTGCAGAAAGGCGGGAAAGGGAAAAACGCGCAAGGGTATTGGCGCGGGTTCGCTGTTCGGAATTTACATAATATGGCCCCACGCCTAGTTCGGAATGCAAAATAACCGGCTGGCGTGTATCGTCTGTGTTAAAAATTTTGCCAAGGAATGCGCAAATTACCACGGGAAACTCCAGCCCCTTGGATTTGTGAATGGTCATTATCCGCACGCGCCCGTCTGGGCTTGGGGAAGGCTCTGCCAGTGCTCCACTGGTTTTTGTGCCAGACTCGTACAATCTCTCGATATAATTCACAAAATGGAAAAGGCCGCGCAGGCTTGTTTCTTCAAATTCTATGGCGCGTTCTAAAAGTAAACGCAGGTTGGCCTGTCTTATTGCGCCGCCGGGTAGTTTTAGAACATGGGACGGATATCGGGTGCTGTTGTAAATTAGTCCAATCAAGCGGCTAATGGGCAGGTGAAGGGCGGCTTCACGCCAGGATTCTAAGTCACGCAAAAAAGTGTGATGACGACCTGGAGATGGATTTTCTCCGACAAAGGCCAGCAAATGGTCGTAAAAGCACGCGTCGGGCATTTCATCTGCTAGCGGGCACAGTGCAATTTGCAAAAGTTCATCTTCCGTAAAACCATACACTGGCGAATGCAGCGCTGTAATAAGCTCGATATCCTGGCGCGGGTTATCAGTTATTCGCAAAAATGCCAGTGCGGTTTTTATTTCCAATTGCTGCAAAAAGCCTGCGTCCATATCGGCAATTGCATCTATTCCGTGGCTTTTTAGTTCTTCAACCATGGGTACGGCAACGCTGGACAGGCCACGAGTTAGCACAGCAATGTCACCCAACTTGCATGGACGATAGGCTTTTTGTTCATCGTCCCATACTTGCCGCGATTCAAGCAATTCATTTATGCATTTTGCTATCATGCGTGTTTCTGCCACCACATTATCTACTGTTTCGGTTTCGTCATCCTCTTCTTCATCGGTATGTTGATCCAAAAACTCTACCCACATTTGTGTGTCGTTAGGGCTTTTGGGATATTCGTCATGCCCAGGGTGAAGGGCAGCGGCATGGTCGTATGTAACTTCCCCTACCCGCTCATCCATTAGTCGCTCGAAAAAGTAATTTACCGCCCTTAAAACCTCTGGTCTACTGCGAAAATTGTGGGAAAGGTCGATACGTACGCTGTCGCCACCAAACTCTACTGGCGCAAAATTGCGATATTTTTCTCTAAAAAGTTTCGGCTCTGCCCGCCTAAATCTGTAAATGCTCTGTTTAACATCGCCCACCATAAAACGCCGCTGGGCAACGGCAGACAATATGTAATCCTGCACCTCGTTAGAATCCTGGTACTCGTCTATTAAAACTTCATGAAAATTGTACAGTGCGGCAGGTGTCATGTCCTCCGGCCCATTAGGGTATAAAATTTGTATTGCAAAATGCTCCAAATCGGAAAAATCCAGCAAGTTACGTGTCCGTTTTTCTAACGCATAGGCCTGCGAAAACTTTACACAAAGCTCCATAAGTGCTCGTACTCGTGGCTGTAACGCAATTACATCGGAAGCCAGCTTTTGCGGTGGCGCAAAAAAAATATCAGCTACCAGTTTGGTCAAGCGAGCCTTGGCAGCATTACGGATTTCCTTCACCAGTTCGCGCTTGTCTGGGTCTTCATGCTCTGGGGATTTTTTTGTAGACAAACTCCCCCACTCCAGACTGGTGAAGACTCGATACATTTCTTCAAATTCCGCATCATTAGCCAGTTCTTGCATATCTTCCAGCATATAAAAATTTTCATGTAGCCGTTCCAAATATTTTTCTGGCCCGTCGGGCGCGCTTGCAATGTCAATACACTGGGCAATAGCAAAAATAACGTCCTGCAAAACCAGTACAAGCTCCTCACGTGCAATTTTCGCCCATGGCGAAGCGGCAATATCCTCTATGTCAAAAATTTGCGCATAACTCTTGCTTTTTGCCAATGGAAATGGCGCGCTTTCCATAAAATCATGTATCCTACGCACCAAATCGTCCAGCCTGCCGTCACTTGTCTTGCCGCCATACACATCAACCAAATCCAAAAAAGCGGAGTTTTCATACTCCGCTTCAAACAGCTCGTTCATTACCTGGGCACGAATCAAACTAAGCTCTGCCGTGTCTCCTACCCTAAAACCAGGGTCAATGTCTACAAGCTGAAAATTCTCCTGAACCAATTTGCGACAGAAAGAATGTATAGTAGAAATTTGCGCAATAGATAGCCGCGCTACTTGGTCGTGCCTGTTATAATCCTGTAGCTTTTTGCCAATGCGTTCACGCATTTCTGCACTGGCAGACTCGGTAAAAGTTACCACCAGTAAATTGTCAATGCTTACGCCATTTTGTACATGGCGCAAAATGCGCTCGGTAAGCACAGCCGTTTTGCCAGAGCCAGCGGCTGCAGAAACTAGAATATTTGTGGCATCGCAATCGATAGCCTGTTGTTGTGCAGGTGTAAAAACTGTTTTACTCACAGCGCACCACCGGCCCAGCCGAATGCCGCTCCGCCACGGCCAAACCTTTTAAATCCAGCCCATTAACATCCAGGATACGGCGCACCGTTTCATACGCCAGCATTGGCGTGTTGTTATCTTCGCTCAAATGGGCAAGGAAAACATACTCTAACTCGTCACCCATAATTTCTGTAAGTAAGTACCCCGCTTCGGCATTTGAAATATGGCCATTTGGCCCAGAAATACGCTTCTTTAGCGGATAAGGATATGGCCCATTGCGCAACATCTCAGGGTCGTGGTTGCTTTCCAGCATAAGTATATTGCAGCCCGATAAATGGTTGCGCACAGTATCGGTAATTTCTCCCAAGTCGGTGACACAGGCTGCTTTTTTATTGCCAGCCTCAAAAGTGTAGCCCACAGGTTGCTCTGCATCGTGGCTAATGTCAAAGGCAGTAATTTTCACACCGCCAACATCTACTGGCTTGCCAGGCTCGATAACCTTTATCTGCTCGGCGTTCAAAGCACCAAGACTCTGATTGTATGCAAAATAACGCCACGTTTGCGGCGTGGCGTAAATATTTAGCTTAAAGCGGCGCGCCATAACCCCTACACCCGCAATATGGTCTCTATGTTCATGTGTAATAAAAATTCCGCCAAGTGCGCGCACATTCATTTTATGCAATGCGTTTTCAATCCGCTTGCCGCTTAGTCCCGCGTCCACCAAAAAATGCCTATCGCCAAAGCCTACGCAAGCACAGTTGCCAGACGAACCGCTTGCAATCGTGCAAAATTCCACCATATCACACCGTTACGCGTTTAACATCCGCACCCAATGCCTGTAGTTTTTGCACCAGGTTTTCATATCCGCGGTCCAGATGCTCGATACCACTAATTTGTGTTTCGCCCTTTGCCGCTAGTCCAGCGATAACAAGTGCCGCGCCCGCACGTAGGTCGCAGGCCTCTACACTTGCGCCAGTTAGCGTGTTATTGCCCTCTAATATTAGTGAACGCTGTTTTAACTCAGGCTGTGCGCCCAAACGGCGCAACTCACCTGCATAGCGATATCTATTTTCATATATATTTTCGGTGATTATGCTACGGGTAGTGCCAACACACAAAAGTGCAGCCATTTGTGGCTGTAAATCCGTTGGAAAACCAGGATACACAGCGGTTTTAACATCGCAACCCTTTATATTTCCGCTGGAAACTACTTGTATCGAATCCAAATCTTCATAAATTTCCACACCAATTTCCCGTAACTTGGATGTTAAAGACTCCATATGTTTTGGAATAATATTATCAACTGTAACATCACCAGCGGTAATAGCCGCGGCAATCATATACGTGCCTGCCTCAATTTGGTCGGGAATAATTGTGTATTCGCCGCCCCAAAGCTCGTCCACACCTACTATGCGTATAATATCCATACCCGCACCATGAATACGCGCGCCAAGTTTGTTTAAGAAGTTGGCGGTATCTACAATGTGCGGCTCTTTGGCGGCATTTTCTATAATTGTTGTACCCTTAGCAAATACAGCGGCTATCATAATATTTATGGTTGCACCAACGCTGGGCGAATCCAAATATATATTAGCACCCTTTAGACCGTCTTTTGCCTCTAAACTGACAGTGCCATGAGACTCTGCATAGGTTGCACCCAACGCTTGAAAGCCTTTAAAATGATAATCCATAGGACGCGAGCCAAAATCGCAACCGCCAGGGGTTGGCATTTCTACCTTGCCAAAACGCGCAAGTAGCGCCCCCATAAAATAATAGGACGCACGATTGGCTTTTGCTAAATTATCATCGACTACGTGGCTGTTTACATTTGTGGCATCTACCACTAATGTATGACTTTCTTCATTAAAATTACATTTTGCGCCAAGAGATTCTAGTGCTTTAACTAAATTGTATACATCTTCAATACATGGCACATTATCTAAAACGCACACCCCGCCTGATACAATTGTAGCAGGTATTATAGCAACCGCGGCATTTTTTGCACCGCTTATGGCAACATTGCCCACAAGTCGCTTTTTTCCATTTATAACGATGCACTCCATTACGGTACACATCCTTTACATATATTAACTTTTGTCTATAATCTTATGGAAAACAGTATAGCATTTTTACAATTATATTACAATAGTTAATAAACTCCACGACACCAAGTATAACAATTTACATAATAGATATAGTGTTGATATCAACCAATGTTGTCGATTCTTCGGTTAGAATTGGTAGGTTAGTACCGTCTTCAAAGCCTTGTTTTAGGCAGTGTGCTAAGGCTTCCGCTGTATCAAGGCTGGTTAGGCATGGGATGCCAAGCATACATGCCTTGCGGCGGATTTTAACTTCGTCCAGCATTGGGTTGCGGCCTTTATCTGCTGTACAAATTATATAGCTTATTTGGCCACTTTCCAGTAGGGTTTGAGTGTTGTTTATGTCGCAATCCTGGATTTTGTTTACGGTTGTTACGTTCAGCCCACTGTTTTCCAAGTGTTTTGCAGTACCGCCTGTGGCAAAAATCTTGAATCCAAGGGAGTCGAAGCGTTCTGCAATTTCTGCAATTTCCGGCTTGTCGGAGTTGCGTACGCTAATAAAAACTCCGCCTTCTCGGCTTATTTTCAGTTTTGCGGCCACCAGGCCTTTGAATAACGCCTCGGCAAAGTCGTTTCCTATGCCTAATACTTCACCAGTGGATTTCATTTCCGGCCCTAGGTTTGTGTCAAGACCGGTTAGCTTTTCAAAGGAGAACACCGGCACTTTTACAGCCATGAAGTCTGGCCGTTTGCCAATGCCAGGCTTGTAGCCCATTTCTCGTAATGTCTTGTGGCCGATACTAATTACAGTGGCAAGCTCGCACATAGGTATGCCAGTTACTTTGCTAAGATACGGCACGGTGCGTGAGGCGCGCGGGTTTACTTCTATTATATATATATCATTTTTGTACAGCACGTATTGGATATTTACTAGGCCGCGCACACTTAGTGCTTCGCATAACTTACGTGTGATTTTGTATATTTTTTGTTCTAGTTTTGGACTTAGATAATTGGCGGGGTATGCGGCAATGCTGTCGCCAGAGTGCACACCCGTGCGCTCGATATGCTCCATTATCCCCGGTATTAGCAGGTCTGTGCCATCGAAGATAGCATCTACCTCAATTTCCAAGCCTTGCAGATATTTGTCAACTAGTATTGGGTTGTCCTGCTTTTGACGGAGGATTATTTTCATATACTCGTCCACATCTTCCGGGCCATAGGCTATTATCATGTTTTGCCCGCCAAGCACATAGGATGGGCGGATTAGTACGGGGTAGCCCAGGTCGCTTGCGGCGGTAACGGCTTCATAATATGAAGTAACGCTTGTGCCTTTTGGGCGTTTTATATTCAAGTTTTCCAGTAAATCTTCAAAGCGGGCGCGGTCTTCGCATATATCTATGCTGTCTGCGGATGTGCCGATTATTTTTACGCCACGCTTGTGTAATTCTTGGGTTAGTTTTATTGCTGTGCCGCCACCGAAGGCCACTATTACGCCCTCCGGTTGCTCTAGGTTGATTATGCTCATTACATCGTCGATGTGAAGAGGCTCGAAGTATAGGCGGTCGGCGGTGTCGAAGTCCGTTGAAACGGTTTCGGGGTTGTTGTTTATTACAATTACTTCGTATCCTATTTTTCGCAGCGTCCATACGCAGTGTACGCAGGCGTAGTCAAACTCTATGCCCTGGCCAATTCGTATTGGGCCGCTGCCTAGCACGATTACGCGTTTTTTTGTGCTTTTTGCAACAAAAGGCGCGGCTTCGCATTCCATGGCATTTTGGATAGAGTAGAAGTATGGTGTTTTTGCCTCAAACTCGCCGCCGCAGGTATCTACCATTTTGTATTTCAGCGGGGCTGGTTGGTGGGTTACGATGCGCTTTAGGCAGTGTAAAAACCACATATCTACCATTGTGGTTTCGTGTAATTCTTCCAGTGGAAAGCCGCGCTTTACAGCCTCATATAGCACAAAAAGGCGTTGGTCGGTTACGGTTTTTAGTTCTGCGCGAATTTCTTCATCTGTCTTGTTTTGTATGCGTGGCAGGTCAAGGGTAGTGAGGCCAAGCTCTGCACCGCGCACGGCTTTTAGCAGGGCTTCTTCCACTGTGTCGGCAATAGCCATTACTTCGCCTGTGGCTTTCATTTGCGTGCCCAGCTCTTTTTGAGCGTACACGAATTTATCGAATGGCCACTTGGGTAGTTTCACCGCCACATAGTCTAGCGTTGGTTCAAATGCGGCGTATGTTGTGCCTGTTACAGAGTTGGTGATTTCGTCTAATGTATATCCAATTGCTATTTTTGTGGAAACTTTTGCAATTGGGTAGCCAGTTGCCTTACTGGCCAAAGCGGAAGAGCGGCTTACCCGTGGGTTAACCTCGATAACGGCATAGTCAAAACTTGTTGGATGCAGGGCAAGTTGTACGTTGCAGCCACCCTCAACACCAAGGGAGTTTACAATATCAAGTGACGCGGTGCGCAGCATTTGATATTCTTTTGATGAAAGTGTAACCGTAGGCGCGATTACAATGCTGTCGCCTGTATGCACGCCAACGGGGTCGAAGTTTTCCATCGAGCAGATTATTATGCAGTTGCCGGCGCGGTCGCGCATTACTTCAAATTCGATTTCCTTCCAGCCGGCGATGGATTTTTCCACCAATATTTGTGTTATTGGGGAAAGGGCAAGGCCATTTGTGGCTATTTCTCTTAACTCTTTTTCGGTGGAAGCAATGCCGCCGCCACTGCCGCCCAGGGTGAAAGCTGGGCGCACAATTACAGGATAGCCAATTTTGTCTGCAAATTTTAGTGCGGAATCCAATTCGGTAACAACAACAGAAGGGATACAAGGCTGTCCAATTTCCTGCATGGTGTCTTTGAAAATCTGGCGGTCTTCTGCTTTGTCGATTGTGTCGGGGGAAGAACCAAGGAGTTTTACGTTCATTTTGTCCAGAAAGCCATCTTTGGCTAGTTGCATACTTAGGGTCAGACCTGTTTGGCCGCCCAGGCCTGAAAGAATGCTGTCGGGCTTTTCTTTTTCGATTATTCGTTTGATGGTGGTTAAGGTTAATGGCTCGATATAGATTTTTTCGGCAATTTCCTTGTCGGTCATTATTGTAGCGGGGTTCGAGTTTACCAGTACAATTTCTATACCGTCTTCCCGCAAGACGCGGCAAGCCTGAGTGCCAGCGTAGTCAAATTCGGCGGCTTGTCCGATTACTATCGGGCCAGAGCCTATTACCATGGTTTTTTTGATTGATTTATCTAGTGGCATTTGCACGCATCCTTTCTAAAAATTCGTCAAATATGAAGTCGGTATCTTTTGGGCCAACACCTGGCTGGAATGCTACGGAGAAAGAGCTGCCGTAGTCAATACCTTCGCATGTGTCGTCATTTACGTTTATATAAGAAGGATTTGGAGCTAACACATGGTGGCCGTGGTTTTGTTGGGTGATGAATACGCGGCCAGTTTTTGTACATTTGACAGGCTGGTTTGCGCCGCGGTGGCCGAACTTCATTTTTTCTACTTTGTGGCCATTGGCTAGGGCAAGCATTTGGTGGCCTAACCCCATGGCCAGGATTGGAATGCCGCTTGCGTTCAGTTTTTTTATTGTCTCCAGCACCGTATTGTTTTCGTGGGGGCTACCTGGCCCGCCTGCAATTACAATGCCATTGGGTAAAGGTATCAAAATTTCTTCCGCTGGTATGTTGTGGTGGAAAGCGAAAACGGTGCTGCATCTTGCTCGTAATGAGCGTATGGTACTGTTACTAACGCCCAAATCCAAAATTGCTACATCAAATTCGGCGTTTACGCTGCCGCCATGGTCTTGAATTAAATTGAAATCGCCAAAAGCAGCGTCTAGTGCGTTTTCTAATTTGTACCCTTTTACTTTATCAATATCCTGCTGGGTTGGCGGGTTGGCGGTAATGCGACCGTTCATTGTGCCATGGTCACGAATGATTTTGGTTAGTGCTCGGGTATCTATCCCGTGCACACCAGTTATGCCTTTACCCATAAAAAAAGTGTCAAGGCTTACTTCACAACGGAAATTGGAAGGTTCCTGACACGGGTATTTTGCCACGTAGGCTCTTGCAAATACATTGCTTTCCAAATCGTCGGCGTTAACGCCATAGTTGCCAACAAGTGGAAAAGTTTGAATGACAATTTTACCATAATTACTAGGGTCGCTAATAGCCTCGATATAACCAGCCATTCCAGTTGTAAATACAACCTCGCCAGTTATGCCATTGGTAACAGGCTTGCCAAAGAATTGCCCAGTAAATACAGTACCATTTTCCAAAAGCAGATATGCAGTCATGCTGTTCCCCTTTCGCGAATTATTAAACTTTATGTAGAATACATTAACTTTTTACAGGTGTCAAGAAGTGTGGCGAGAATTTTCAACTGGTAACTAAGCACGCAAAGCGTACGCATTTCGTGCAGAACAATTTTCAACTGGTAACCAAATCCAACCAGTTGAAATATTTTGCCACACTTTTTGCGCGTTTCGCAATCGGATTGCAACATTAGGCGCGGTGGAGTATACTTGTACTACTGAAGCGAAATAATTCGCATATAAACCAAAGGAGTGTTTAATTTGGACATAATTGCCAAACTAACCCAAGAGTTTTCTGTACAACGCTGGCAGGTGGAAAACACCGTAACCCTTATTGACGAGGACAACACAATTCCATTTATAGCCCGCTACCGTAAAGAACAAACGGGCAGCATGGACGACCAGCAACTGCGCGAAATGCACGAGCGGCTTTTGTACCTGAGAAACTTGCTAGAGCGCAAGGCCGCAATTATCGCGTCCCTTACCGAAAACGGCCACATAACGGATGAACTGGCCGCCAGCGTTAACGGAGCGGAAACATTGCAAGCAGTGGAAGATATCTACCGCCCGTACAAGCCAAAACGCCGCACCCGCGCAACAATTGCCATAGAAAAAGGCCTGCAACCCTTGGCGGATATTATATGGGAACAAGATTTGATCGAGGCTGTGGAAAACCTGGCCGCGCCATTTATGGATGTGGAAAAAGGTGTGGAAACGGTCAAAGACGCCATTCAAGGCGCATTAGATATTTTGGCAGAAAAAATGTCTGACGACCCGACCTGCCGCACATTGGTGCGCAAGTTAACACTAGACCACGGAATTATCGTGTCCGAGCTTTCTAAGAAGGCAAAAGAAACACCTGATGACCCGAAATTTGCCGTATACGAAATGTACTTCGAATACAGCGAGCCTATTGCCAAAGTTGCGGGGCACAGGACGCTTGCTATCAACCGCGGCGAAAACGAGGGCGCGTTAAAGGTAGAAATTGCCGCGCCAGAGGAAAGAATCCTGCAAGAGCTGCATAAACTTTTCATTAGGTCGAATAATTTCACACAACCTATAATGGAAGAAACCCTAGCAGACAGCTACAAACGCCTTACTGCCCCAGCAGTGGAAAGGGAAATGCGCAACCACTTGACCGAAAGTGCCGAAGAGGGCGCGATAAAAGTATTCGGCCAAAACCTGCGCCAACTACTAATGCAAGCCCCTGTTAAGGACAAAATCGTACTTGCAGTTGACCCAGGTTTCCGCACTGGCTGTAAGCTGGCTGTTGTAGACGGCACAGGAAAAGTGCTGGAAACGGGTGTAGTTTTCTGTACCACAAACAAAGACACTGGGCCTTCTAAGCAGACATTAGCCAAGATGATTACTCGCCATAAAGTTGACGTTATTGCCATTGGTAACGGCACTGCCAGCCGTGAAACGGAAGTTGTTATTGCGGAGCTTCTCAAGGAAACGGGGCTAAAAGCACAATATGTAATTGTTAATGAAGCTGGGGCGTCGGTTTATTCTGCGTCCAAACTTGGCGCAGATGAGTTCCCAGACTTTGATGTTGCCTTGCGCTCTGCCGTGTCCATTGGCCGCCGCTTGCAAGACCCATTGGCGGAACTTGTAAAAATTGACCCAAAAAGTATCGGCATTGGACAATACCAGCATGATATGAACCAGAAAAATTTGAGCGAAACCCTATCTGGCGTGGTAGAGTCATGCGTTAACTCTGTAGGGGTGGATTTGAATACCGCCTCCCCTAGCCTACTTTCATACGTAGCGGGCATTAGCCCTGCCGTGGCCAAAAATATTTTAACTTATCGTGAAGAAAATGGGCGTTTTGCAAACCGTAAGCAATTGCTAAAAGTAGCTAAACTTGGGCCAAAGGCTTTTGAGCAATGCGCAGGCTTTTTGCGCGTGCCTGGCGGCGACAACCCACTGGATAACACAGGCGTACACCCCGAGTCCTATGAAATTGCGGCGGCTTATTTACAGTACACGCCCCCCCCCCCTGCCAAAACTGCTAAATCCCTAAAAGACCTTGTAGTGGAGCAGAAATTAGACTACGATCATGCAGCGAAAACCCTAGGTGTTGGCGTGCCTACACTAAAGGACATTATCAAAGAATTGGATAAACCCGGCCGCGACCCACGTGATGAGTTGCCTCCAGTATTACTGCGTAGCGACGTGCTGGATATGGAAGACCTAACCGAAGGCATGGTTCTGACAGGCACTGTACGCAACGTAATTGACTTTGGCGCGTTTGTAGACATTGGCGTGCACCAGGATGGGCTTGTTCATATTTCACAGATTGCAAAAAAGCGGATAAACCACCCGCTGGATGCAGTGCAGTTGGGTGATGTTGTGCAAGTTAAGGTACTTAGTGTGGATGTGAAAAAGAAGAGAATCGCACTTAGTATGAAGGATGTGAATTGATAACGTGCAAATTTTAACACTTGCCCTAAAAGGCATAGCTATTGGTGCGGCCAACGTTGTACCAGGTGTTTCTGGTGCGACACTAGCAGTTATTTTCCGCGTGTATGACAGGCTTATCGAGTCTATTAACGAGCTATTCAAAGAGCCAAAAAAATCCCTGCAATTTCTTATACCGCTGGGGCTTGGCATGGCGGTGGGTATACTCGCGCTGGTATCTGCGCTGGATTTTTTCTTACAGCGGTTTTCGCTACAATCGGCGGCTTTTATTGCTGGGCTGATGGCGGGCAGTATCCCGTTTATACACAAGATTGCACTATCAAAGGATGAAAAAAAGTCGTATTCTTACGTGATTGCGGTGGTTGCGGCAGTGGTTATTATCGGCCTGTCGCTGCTTGTGCCAACACAAAATGTAGATGTTGAGGTGCAGATTAACTTTGGACTTATCTTGCTACTATTTATAGGCGGCGTGTTTAGCGCGGCAGCTCTTATGTTCCCTGGGGTTAGCGGAGCAATGGTACTGTTGCTTTTTGGCATTTTTCACGTGGCAATCCACACACTAAACTTGATACGGGAATATCTGATGACACCATTTGATTTTGCACTGTTGCCACCAATTTTAATGGTGGTTGTGCCAATCGGGCTGGGTCTGCTTGTGGGGGTATTGCTTACATCGCGGCTGATTGCTTATTTGCTTGACAAGCACCATGGCATAACCTATTTTGCAATTTTGGGGCTTATCTTTGGCACGATATTTATACTTTTTTCCGACGACGCAACATATCAGAGCCATGATGCCGTGACAATCGGGCTTATCATTTTTGCGGCATTAGCGTTTTTGGCTGGCACGGCCGTTTCGTTATTGTTAGGAAAGAAATAAGATGAAATAACATGTATATACTGGAAAAAATTACGCATACTAAGGTCATTATAGAAAGGATGACTTAATATGCGTAATTTTTTTGCATTTGTTTTTACCACGACGCTGATTTTTACATTCGCGGCCTGCGGCACTTACCAATATAAAGATGTCGCCCCACTACCCCCGCCTACGCGCGGTATCACCACAAGAGATGTAGCCCACGACCCACCGCCAACTCACACAACCGATGCATATGACCGCTTTTCGTATACCCCGGACATTCCTCCAATGCCTGCGGATTTGCAGCCAATTACCAGGTCAACCCCACCAGTTGCAACTACCCAGGTAGTACCACCTACCCCCACCCCTCGTACCGAAATGGCTTCTTATGAAACCACATTTGACCCAAATGAAGAGGGCCGCAACACCAATATTAAACTTGCGGCCGCGTCCGTACATGGCCATATTGTACACCCAGGCGAAACCTTTTCATTCAACGAAGTTGTAGGCCCGACAAACCAAGCCCGCGGTTACGAAAAAAGCATGATATTTATCGACGGCGAAAAGCATCAAGGCTTTGGTGGTGGTGTGTGCCAGGTTTCCACCACAATTTTTAATGCTGCGGAAGATGCAGGTATGACCATACTCGAACGCCATGACCATTCTCGCCCTGTGCTATATGCTGAAAGTGGCGACGAGGCCGCAACTAGCTACGGAGGAATTGACTTCAAATTCAAGAACGAAAAAAACCACGCAATAGTTATTACTTGCATGGTTGACAATGGTACAATTCGGGCAACTATAAAACCACTGGGGTAGTAGCTGTCCATTCCCTTTGAATGTTCGCAAAAAAGTCGTTGAAAGTAGAAGACCGAAACCATTGCCTCCTCGGTCAACTATTCCACGGCTTTTTTTCATGTGTCAGGAAAATCCCCCCGGGCTGCCCCCACCATGGTGAACGAAACGATAGTAATCTGTCAATACTCCACATAACGGCAAAGAGTTCGCAGCAG
>Ga0123355_10001081_pt1 | contig 37626 bp, 33 predicted proteins | sample TergutEmb28metaG_3_FD_89872 | JGI IMG/M metagenome (GOLD analysis project Ga0123355, IMG submission 89872) | Embiratermes neotenicus P1 segment gut microbial communities from Petit-Saut dam, French Guiana - Emb289 P1 | ecosystem: Host-associated > Arthropoda: Insects > Digestive system > Gut ...
ACCATTCTCAAGACCTTGAAACTTACACACCATGCGCACTTGTTCAGAGTCATTACCCTTTATTGATTCCATAGAGATTCATTCCGATTTGCTCGCATCTGACCGAGGACAACAAGGATCCACGGAGCCGGAATCACGCGGATCGCAGATTTCCTACTGTTTTGGTGAGTGACGGGGGCGCTAAGCTCTTTGATATCAGGGTCTTGCCGCGAAACCGAACGAGTCCCGTGGACCCTTTTCCAGTTTCCCCAACCCTATCATTACTGACGGACCAAGAGCCTAGAAATTTAAGATAGCCAGGGGATGGGTACTCGGGGGTGGTAGTCCAGCATAATCCGCCAGCCTGTTCCGGAAATCAGCCATCCGAAAAATATTTCCCGCCGACGCTCCGTGCCCTTGTCGAATCGCGTCCTCGCGATCTTTCCTCTAGACTGTCACCTGACACTCGTCACCCCGATGATCATCAACCTCGCCGAACGTGCCCACAACCACAATTGGGAACTCGATCCCGTCATACGCTCGCTGCTCGACACCGACTTCTACAAACTGCTCATGCTCCAGTTCATCTGGAAGCATTTCCCCAGCACGCGCGCCGAGTTCTCGCTCTTCAACCGGCACGCGGCTGTGCGCATGGCCGACATCATTCACATCGAAGAACTGAAAGTACAACTGCAGCACGTGCGCGGCCTGCGGTTCCGCAAGTCCGAACTCGTCTGGCTCGCAGGCAATACGTTCTACGGACGCCGCGGCATCTTTGAACCCGCATTTCTCGAGTGGCTCGAAAACGACTTCCGTCTTTCCGACTATCAGCTGCGCGTGCGCGACGGGCAAATCCACCTCACGTTCGAAGGCCCCTGGACCGAGACCACAATGTGGGAGTTGTACGCCCTCGCGATTCTCGATGAGTTAAAGACGCGCGAACAGCTGAAGAAGTTGAGCGAGTTCGGCCTCGACATCCTTTATGCGCGGGCGAAGACCAAGCTGTGGAACAAGATCGAGCGCCTGCGTGGCGTCCCCGGACTGAGCGTCGCCGACTTCGGTACGCGCCGCCGTCACAGCTTCTTGTGGCAGGAATATGTGGTGGTTGCCATGGCCGCCAATCTCGGCCACAACTTTGTCGGCACATCGAATGCATACATGGCCCACAAGCACGACCTCGAAGCCATCGGCACCAACGCGCACGAAATCCCCATGGTCATGGCTGCACTGGCTTCCGACGACGTCGCGCTTAAGGCTTCACAATACCGCGTGCTCGAGTTGTGGCAGCAGACCTATGAAGGCGCGCTGCGCGTCATGCTTCCCGACACGTTTGGCACAACACAGTTTCTGGCGGGCGCTCCCGGGTGGGTTGCCGATTGGACCGGTCAGCGCGTCGACAGCAAAGATCCCTATGTTGCCGGCGATGAATATATCGAATGGCTGAAGGCGCGCGGGCGCGATCCGCGGGATAAACTCGTGATCGCCTCCGACACCCTGGATGTCGACGCCATCCTCGGCCTGCACGCCTATTTCGGAGGCAGGCTGGGGAACGGAGTGAAGCCGACCGATTTCCGCAGCGCGGCCGACTTTCACGACGGCCACAAGTGGACTCCCGATCGACGCATCCGCTTCAGCGCCGGTTGGGGAACGCTGCTCACCAACGACTTCCGCGGCTGTAATCCGAACAATGGCGCCGGATTCGACCCGATCAGCCTGATCTGCAAGGTCTCGAGCGTCGAAGGTCGTCCCGCCGTCAAACTCTCCGACAACTACTCCAAAGCGCTGGGACCACCGCGGGAAATCGAGCGCTACCGGAGAGTTTTCGGAACTGCTGGCCTCGTCAATGCCCCGGTTCTTGCGTAACCCGAAGCCCCAGGATCGTTGATAACCATCTTCGGCTTCATCCGTTGTATCCCCAGAGACTGGGTACTGGGAGATCCGGCATGCGCAAACAGCGGCGGTTCGCGGCGATGATTCAGTGGATTGCGGTCGGGATCCTGTTCCCTCAAGCCTTGACTGCGGCGCAAACTCCGCATCCGAGAGCCGCCCCGGCAACGCCCCAGATCGGCGAAAAAGACGTCGCCGACATGCAAGACCAGCTTCTCCAACTGCTGCGCGTTACGCCGACATTGGCGGAAGTCCTATCTCGCGACCCCTCCTTGCTGGGGAACGCCGACTACGTGAACCGGTACAACCCCGCCCTCGAGACCTTCCTCGAGGCCCATCCGGAAATTCGGCAGAATCCCGATTTCTATCTCTTCAACAACCTGCACGGGCAAAACGAACAGCCCAGCGAAGCCCTCGAGCGCGAGCTGTGGCCTGACGTCGCCCGCCGGCAACCAGACCACGATCACAGACTCATCGAAGTGGCAGTCCCATTCCTGGTGTTTCTGTGCATTCTCGGCGCACTTCTCTGGCTGATTCACGTGCTGCTCGAAAACCGGCGCTGGAACCGCATCTTCAAACTGCAGAGCGATGTCCACGGTAAGCTGATCGAACGCTTCGCAACCTCGGAAGAAGTTCTCAACTACATGAGCACGGAAGCAGGGAAGCGCTTTCTCGAGGCGACACCGATCGCGGTGGGCTTCGAGCGCGCGCTGCCGGTTCCGAGCCCGGTGGCTCGCGTGCTCACGCCCATGCAGATCGGCATCGTGATGATGATGCTGGGCTTAGGTCTGATCTCTCTGCGCAACAGCATTCCCGGTGCCGGAGCTCCGTTGCTGGCATTGGGCGTTGTGGTGCTGATGCCCGGTCTCGGTTTTATCATCTCGGCTGGAATTACCTGGTGGATGTCCCGGCACTTCGGCCTGATCGAGGGCCCCGGAACCCACACCGGAACCAACTAGCTGCCTGGTCGGGGCGGCCGCGTCCGGCTGCTCTCGGAAACGCAGCCATGAGGAAAAAGGACACGAACGGAGAATACGCCATCCCGAATGTAGAGGCTCGCGGGGCATCGCGAAGCGGCGAACCGCCGATGACGAGCGATGTCTTTGCGAGCTTCTACCAGCGCTCGGCTCCGGCGTTACACGCGTACCTGACTCGAGTCTCCGGAAGCCGGACCCTGGCGGACGACCTGATGCAGGAAAGCTTTCTGCGCTTTCTGTGCGCTACCCACCCTGAGGGCGGCGAAGTCAGCTATCGCCGTTACCTGTTCCGCATCGCAACCAACCTGTTGCGGGATCACTGGCGGCGGCCGACCAGCGCGTCGATCGACGATGTTCCCGAACAGTTTCTTGCGGTGCCCGATCGCCTGGGAGGCGTGGATTCGCGGGCGATTCTCGATCCCGTGATGGCGTGTATGCGGCCGCGCGACCGCGAGCTGTTGTGGCTTGCTCACGCGGAAGGCTATTCGCACCGCGAGATCGCCGAGATCACCGGATTGGGAGCGGCCAGCATCCGTTTGCTGCTTTTTCGCGCCCGCAGGAAAATCGCCCGCCTGCTGCGCGAACAACACTCCCTCGATCGGAGCAGGGCATGACTTTTCGCAGTTGCGGTTACGAACCGGATGTGGCGCGCGCTCTGAGGAATGGGCATTGGCCGGAAGGCTCTGCTCCGGAATTGCGATCCCACGTCGAGGCCTGCGCACGCTGCCGCGATCTGGTTCTGGTGACCGAGACGTTGCAGCGCGCGCGAAACCAGTCGATCGCGGCAGTGCCCGAAGCGTCACCCAGCCTGCTCTGGTGGCGGGCGCAATTGCGGCGGCGCAGGACCGCGACCGCACGATTGAGCCGGCCCATCGGGATTGCCCAGATGTTTGCCCTGTTCCTCAATCTAACCGTTGGTATTGTGTTCATCGCGTGGCAGTACCGCCATGGCCTTCGCTGGGAGTCGTGGTGGCCGGAACTGGCTTCTACCGGACTGCTCCCTTTCTGGTTACCGGGCTCACGAGAGGTTGGCGCCCTCGTTCTGGCGATGTCAGCGGTTGGCATGGTGGCCGTGCTGAGCGGTGTGGTGCTGTATTTGGTTTACAAAAAGGCGTGAACGCAGCCGGCGCCTCCTCGCACAGCCTGAGCGTTCTATGTCAAATTAGAGGTTCATGCCTGCCAACGCCGACACCAGGGCCGGACGCGCTGCCTTTACCCATCCCGGTTTCGTGCTGTTCGAGATGGCGCGGTTTCTCATTGTCGCGGCCGTGGAGATGCAAGCCGTCGCGGTCGGATGGCAGGTCTATGAGATCAGCAAGCGGCCGCTCGACCTGGGCTACGTGGGCCTCGCACAATTCCTTCCCGGAATTCTGCTCTTCCCCCTTTCCGGACATGCGTCGGACCGGTTCGAACGCCGAAATGTCCTGTCGGCGTGCTACCTGGGTTTTGCCGTTTGTTTCGCTCTGTTGCTGATTTTCACCGAGCGCGGCACGCCCTCGGTGACATCGATCTATGTGGTGCTGGTCCTGATCGGGGTTGTGCGCTCGTTCAACTCCACCGCCAGCCGCTCCCTCCTGCCCCAGCTGGTGCCTCAGGAGCACTTCCCCAATGCGGTGGCCTGGAATGCCAGCATTTTTCAGGCGGCCACGATTCTGGGGCCGTCCTTCGGCGGCATCGTGTACGCCGTGTTCCACGGGCCTTCCGCCGTGTATGGGATTGCCATGGCGACGGCGATTGCAGCGACAGTTTCCCTGTTCCGGATCAAGCCCGAGGTGAAAGCGCGGCCCCGCGAGCCGATGACTCTGAAGACAGTGTTCGCCGGGCTCGACTACATATGGCGCAAGAAACTGATCCTGGGCGCGATATCGCTCGATCTGTTCGCGGTCTTGCTGGGTGGAGCGGTGGCGCTGCTTCCCGTGTATGCGCGCGAGATTCTGCACACCGGACCCTGGGGACTGGGACTGCTGCGAACCGCTCCCGGCGTCGGAGCAGCGATTATGGCGGTCACGGTTGCGCACTGGCCGCTGCGCGGGAGATCGGGTCTAACCTTGCTTTGGGCGGTTGCCGGGTTCGGGGTCTTCACCATCATCTTCGGTCTCTCGCGGAGCTTGACCCTTTCGCTGCTGGCGCTGGTGTTGTTGGGCGCATGCGACATGATCAGCGTGATTATCCGCGCCACGCTGACGCAACTGGCCACACCCGACGAAATGCGCGGGCGCGTGACCGCCGTCGACATGATCTTTATCGGGACGTCGAACGAATTTGGACAGTTCGAGTCGGGAGTGACGGCGCAGTGGTTCGGGACGGTGCCGGCGGTCGTGCTGGGAGGCGTCGGAACGCTGGTGGTGATTGTGCTGTGGGCGTCGTGGTTTCCCGAACTGCGGCAGGCCGGCGACCTGCATTCGATTACCGTGGAGAGTCTCGAGGAAGCTCCGCGAGTCGCTGCGGATGGTGAGAGCATTCCCTCCTGAGTCGGCGTGATGGGGGAACCTCGACCGGACATTGAAGCCCTGTCCCCCACCTGATTCCCGCACGCTTGTCTCTCAATATCCTGATCGCGGCTATCGAGGAAATCGATCTCCGCTCGAACGGCACGCATGCCGTAGAATGTCGGTTTCATTTTCGGCGTCAACAAGGATCTCCGTTGCTCGAACGCTACTTCCGCCTCCAGGAAAACCAGACTTCAGTTCGCAGCGAATTTCTGGGCGGGCTGACGACCTTCATCACCATGGCCTACATCGTGGTGGTGAATCCTCAGATCCTTTCAAAAGCCGGAATTCCGGTCGAGGGCGTCGTATTCGCCACCTGCATCTCGGCCGCGGTGGCAACGCTGGTCATGGGACTGTACGCGAACTACCCGATCGCGCTGGCTCCGGGCATGTCGCTGAACGCCTACTTCACCTACGTCGTCTGCCTGCAAATGCAGGTGCCCTGGCGAACGGCCCTGGGAGTGATTTTCTTTTCCGGCGTCGTCTTTCTGATTCTGACCGTGACTCGCGTGCGGGAGCAGATCGTGAACGGGATTCCCGACTGCCTGAAACATTCAACCGCCGGCGGCATCGGGATGTTTATCGCCTTTGTGGGGCTGCGCAACGCCAATCTGGTGGTAGCGAATCCGGCAACCCTGGTGAGCCTGGGCAGCTTTTCCAATCAGGAAGCGCAGATGGCGTCGATTGGGCTCGCGATCATGCTGATCCTGATGACGCGCAAGGTCCCTGGCGCGATCGTGATGGGAGTTCTGGGGACGACCCTGCTCGGCATTTTCCGCGGAATGGCCGCCTGGCCCGGCGCCGTGTTTTCGCTGCCGCATCCAGCGTCGACCTGGCTTCAGCTGGATATAAGGGGAGCTCTGCACTTAGGCTTACTCGAAATCATCTTTGTGTTTCTGTTTGTCGATTTGTTCGACAACGTCGGCACCCTCGTGGCAGTTTGCGAACAGGGCGGATTTGTGAAGGATGGCAGGATTCCGCGGGTGGGGCGGGCGCTTGTCGCTGACGCGGTGGGAACGATCTTTGGATCTCTGACCGGTACCTCGACCGTGACCAGCTACATCGAAAGCGCTGCCGGGGTGGCGGCTGGCGCCAGAACTGGACTGGCCAACATCTTTACCGCCGGCCTGTTCCTGATTGCGATGTTTTGTGCGCCGCTCGCGGCCGCCATTCCGGGTTATGCGACTGCTCCTGCGCTCATTTTGGTGGGGGCGCTGATGACCGGGTCGATCGGGCGGGTCCAGTGGAATGACTTTACCGAGGCGATTCCGGCATTTGTCACCTTGCTGGCGACGCCTTTGACGTTCAGCATTGCTACCGGGCTCAGTCTTGGGTTGATTTCCTATACTTTGGTCAAAGTTGCGGCCGGGCGCTTGCGCGAAGTCAGCCCGGTCATCTGGATTCTGACCGCGTTGTTCATTTTCCGCTACATTTACCTGGCGGCGGAGTAGAGGCGGGGACCAGACGTCCCCGCTCCGGCCGGGGAGGCGCTACGGTTTACCGTGTACGACTGTTTTGGCGGCTCCCATGTTGTCGTACTTGTCGTAGACTCTCACGACTACTACGTGTTCTGACTCCGCGTCTTTGCCGGCTTCCAGATTGACTTTGAAGTCGTAGTTCTGGACTCTCGAGTCCGACAGTTGACCGATCGGCTCGACATACTTCCAATCGGTGGCGTCGACCGAGAACTCGGCGCGCTTGATCGTCGAAAAGCCATCTTCGGCGCGGAAGCGCACGTGAATCTGTCCGTCTTCGATGGAGGCGGCGAGATTCTCGATGCGCGGCGGAGTGGTGTCGACTTCGAAGCGGCGGCTTTCACGGGATGCTCTGAGCGCCTCGCCGGGAGAATGCGAGGGCGCATCGGAAGCGACGACCTTGATCGTGTAGCCTCCATCGGGCAGCAGGCTGGCGTCGAAGGAGTACGCTTTGTCGCTAAGGTCGTCTTTCAAAAGCAGCCAGCGCGTGTCTCCGTCGCCGCGGTAGTAGACCGAGTAGACAAGTTGGTCGTCGTTATCATCGTGCGCGCTCCACTTCACCCCGATGGCATCGCGGTCGTGCGTGCTCGGTATCGGGGCTTCGAAGTGAATCCCGCCCGTGCCGCCGGTGTCGCCGCCGAGGTTGAGTCCTCCGGATTTTGAAACCGGCTGATAGCGCGTGCCCACCTGCACGGTGACGTCTTCAATTTCAGGCGCTACGTTCTTGGGCAAATAATTCAAGGTCACAGTGTCGACCGCGGGCTTGGGATCTCCGGCATGAAGGACGACCTTCCACTGGGCGTAGCGCGCGGCGGGGACGCCCATCTCCGCGCCCTTGTTCAGGTCGACCTGCCTCCAGGGACTCCAGTTGCGGTCCGGGTTGTCGACGTTGCCGCTGCGCGCCAGCAGGTCCACGTTGCCGGTGCCGCGGTATTCCACCTTTCCCCAGCGGGAAAAAATCTTGGCGTCGAAGACGTCACTTTCGTACGAACCTTCACTCTCCGGTCCAGGGCCGAGCACGAAGATCTTGCCGAGATTGCTGGTGGCGGCGTAGAGCCTGCCGTCCGGCCCCTTGACCAGGCCGGTGACCTGGGAAGCCGGCGCTTTCAGCAGATCGGAAAATTCATCGACGCCGATGAGCGCGAACACGTGTCCGCGATTTCCGGTGCCGGCAAGCAAAGTGTCGTGCGAATCGAACGCGAGTGCGTAGACGATATCTTCATGGGAAGTCCAGATGCGCGAGGGAGACCCGTCGGCCGCAATTCGGTAGACGTCGGAGCCGCCGCTGGCGCCTGCTCCGGGAATCGGGAAGGTGCCCGACGGGATGGGCGCCGCCGGAGGAGCGGCGACGGGAGCCTGGGTTGCCGGGGCAGCCGGAGGCGGCGTCATCGAAATCACAATCGGAGCTGCACCCAACGGAGCCGATCCCGCACGCTTTTCGCCCACGCCGGCGGCATAGATGTTGCCCTGACGATCGAGAGCCAGCGCCGTGATTTCCTTCTTCGGAGCGCTGTATAACACGAATCCTTCGCCGGAGGGGGAAATGCGGTAGACCAGACCGCTGCCATCGGTTCCGGCGATCAGATTTCCCTGGGCATCGAGGGCGAGTACGCGGATATGGGTTTCGTCACTCTTGAAGAAAAGCGAGTGATCGCCCTTGGGCGTGACTTTGTAGATCTCGCCGCGGTCGCCGGTCGCCACGTAGAGATTGCCGGACCGGTCGAAGGCCAGGTCCCAGATGTACTTCGTTCCCGGGGAGAAATACTCCGACGAGCTCCACGAGGGGTCGAGCGCGGGCTTGGCCGCGTCTTTGGAGGCGTCGGAGGGCTTGCTTTCTCGTTTGACGGGCTCGGTCTTTGCCGACGGGTTGTGTTCGATCTTGTAGACCTTGCCGTCGGGAGCGGTGGCGGCGTAGATGGCGCCGCCGGGTCCCACTTTCAGCGACTGCACCTGCAATTCCTGAGGCTCGAAGATGATGGTCGACTTGCCGTCGGGGGTAACGCGGTAGACGCGGGCCGGCGAGCCGGTAGCGGCGTAGACGTTGCCGGCATCGTCGGCCGCGACCGCCCAGATGTACGTCGACGGCGTCGAGTACAGCAGCTTGAAAGACGGGGCCAATTCCAGGCCGCCCGAGCTGCGCAGGGCAACCCCGGTGGCGGTGCCTTTCACCAGATCGTCAAACTTGGACTGCTCCCAGGTGCGGGTGCCTTCGGCGAAGGCCGCGGGGGAAAGGAAAATTGCGAAGATCGCGAGAGAAATCGCACTCAGGACAATCAGGGAAGACCGGGACACACTTTGCAATGTTCATACCTCGATTCAGGATCGATTACCTTAATTCTGGGGCAATTTGTCGGAAACTTTAGGTTATCACGCAGAGAAACCCGCGCCGCGCTGTCGCGCGGCGTTGAAAGACCGCGGCGAAAAGATGATCCCGGCAGCCGTGGTATCGTACATTTAGATGCATTCAGCGCGTCAGAAGCTGCTTAGCACGCTTGCTCACAAGTCGTTCCGCCTCGGGGAATTCAAACTGTCTTCCGGCGGAACCAGCGACTACTACATCGACTGCCGCACCACCACGCTCGATGCCCAGGGCGCGAAGCTGACCGGGGAAGTTTTCCTTGAAGAGATCCAGAAACGGGGGTGGAGGCCGCAGGCCATCGGCGGATTGACGATGGGTGCCGATCCCATTGTCGTGGCCGTCGCGGTGGTCAGCGGCGAGTGGAACGGATTTCTCGTGCGCAAGGCGGAGAAGCAGCACGGGACGGGACAGCGCATTGAAGGCTTCCGCGAAAAGGGAGCGCGGGTGGTGATTGTCGATGATGTCTGCACGACCGGTGCTTCGACCGTCGAGGCCATCAGGGCGGCGCGGGAGTTTGGCTTCGAGATCGTCGGCGTGATGTGCCTGGTCGAGCGCGAGGAAGCCCAGGGGCGTCCGAATGTGGAGAAGGCGGCCGCGCCGGCGCCGTTCGTTCGGATTTTCACGGCCCACGACGTGCGCCAACTGCACGTGCTCCAGAACGAAGATACCGAGCCCAGCATCCTTGCCATGGCGGCGGTGTGCGAAGTTTGCGGAAGGCCGGCGGTGACCAGCAATCCCGGATTGCGCTGCGAGGCGCATAAGAATTGAATCATGGAGGCGCGGAATCCAGGAAAGGCAAATCTTCTTCGGCCGGTTTTTACGCCGACTCAATGACCGAACGATGGAACGACTCAATGTCTATGATTCAGACTCTCGAATGGACCGATAAGGGCGTGCGCTTCATCGATCAGACGAAGCTGCCCACCGAAGAAGTGTATGTGATCTGCAAGACGCATGAGCAGGTGGCCGACGTGATCCGCAACATGGTGGTGCGCGGGGCGCCGGCGATTGGCGTGGCGGCGGCGATGGGCATCGCGCTCGGCGTGAGTAATTCTCAGGCCGAGACGACCGGCGATCTCAAGCGCGACTTGGATGCGGCCTGCGAGCTGATCGGGAAGACGCGGCCCACGGCGGTGAATTTATTCTGGGCGATTCGGCGTATGCAGGAGAAGTTCGAGCGCGTGCGCGTGCGGCCGCTCGACCAGATCAAGCGCGACCTGATCGACGAGGCGCAGCGCATGCACGCCGAGGATGTCGCTGCCAACCAGGCGATGGGACGCCACGGCGCCACGCTCATGCCGAGCGAAGGCGGAGTGCTCACGCACTGCAACGCCGGCGCCCTCGCGACCGCGGGCTATGGAACGGCGTTGGGCGTAATTCGCGCGGCGGTGGAGCAGGGCAAGAAGATTCATGTGTATGCCGATGAGACGCGTCCGTTTCTGCAGGGCTCGCGGCTCACGGCGTGGGAACTGATGAAAGATGGCATTCCGACTACCGTGATCTCCGACAACATGGCCGGGGTGATGATGCGGCAAGGCAAGATTGGCGCCATCGTGGTGGGCGCCGACCGCATCGCTCGCAACGGCGATGTCGCGAACAAGATCGGCACGTACACCGTGGCGATCCTTGCCAAGGAGCATGGGATTCCGTTTTATGTGGCTGCGCCGATTTCGACTGTGGACCTGGCTTGTCCCGACGGCAGCCAGATTCCGATTGAGCAGCGCAACCGGAAGGAAGTTACGCACATTGCCGGCAAACAGATGGTGCCCGATGGCGTTTCCGTGGAGAATCCGGCGTTTGATGTGACTCCCGCACAGTATGTGGCCGCCATCATTACAGAAAGAGGCGTCGCCCGTGCGCCTTATGAAGAGTCGCTGCGCGGGCTTGCCCGACAGGAAGCGGAAGTGCATTCCTAGCGGGCGATGAGCCAGGGGGCTGGCGCAATTTGCGGCAGATGGCCACCGGTGCCTGCGGTTCATCCCTGGTGCGCGGCTTGCGCGCCTTGACATGCTCCAACAAGTTTCCGCCCGCTTTCAGCAGTGGCGGCGCACGCTTACGTAAAGAGTTGTAAACCAAAAAACTTTGCTCACGTCCGCTACTTATTTTTACGCTTCGGGTTTACTCAACCGGCAATCACGCGTGCTAATCTGTGCCTCAGAAGACCCAACTCTACGAGCAAACCTACGTCAGGGGGAAGTTTTATGTCGCTACGCAATCGCTTCGTTGTGCCCGTGATTTTTTCCGCGCTCGCCCTATTGGGGGGATGTGGAAGCAATAATCCGAATGTTACTCCTCCACCCTCCGGGGGCTTCAGTGATAGCAATTTGAATGGGACCTATGTGTTCTCCGCTTCAGGCACTGACGGCGCCGGGAATCCATACTCGATGGCTGGCACGTTGACGGCGAATGGCAGTGGAGGTATCACGGGCGGAGCGGTTGACCTTACCGGTCCGAGCTTATCGTCGACGGGTACGACCATCGCCTTCCAAGCGAATTCTGCGATCGGCAGTGGTAGTAAATACAACGTCGGGGTTGACGGCAGAGGAACGGCTACGCTCAGCACCTCGTCGGCGTTCGGGACCATCACCCTGGCTTTCGTCCTCCAGGACAGCTCTCACGGACTGGTTATCGAATTCGACCAGAACGCGACCGGGAGCGGCACGCTGGATCTGCAGACGGCGGGAACGACGCCGTCCGGCTCCTATGCCTTCAGCTTGTTCGGGGCCAACGCCACAGGCGACTTGGCATCGGTCGGGAATTTCACGGTTGGAAGCAGCGGATCGATTTCCGGCCTGCAAGACTTCACCAACAATACCCTGGCCTACACGAACCTTGCGCTCTCGGGCCAGGTGGTTCTGGGGCCGTCAGCGTCGCCTTCAACGCAGCTGAGTACCAACTCGGGCTTCGCCACTTTGACCTTCGATGCGATTCCCATTGACGCCACCCATTTGAAGTTCATCGAACAGGATGCTTTCGGCACGCTTTTGGGAGATGCTTACTCCCAAACCAGTTCCTCAATGCCGGTTGGCACGTTGCCCTTCACTCTCGGCGGTGCGGTGAGCAGCAGCCTGGTGCCGACCGCCGCGGGCGGCTTCATGGTCACCGATAGCAGCGGCGATATCACCAACGCCTCGTCGCAAGACATTAACGAGGGCGGAACAGCCAGCACCGCATCGGTGACGTTCTCTGGAAACTACGCCGCGAGCGGCACGGGACGGTACCTTTTGAGCTTGTCGGGATTCCAGGGAGCGACCCAATTCGTCGCTTATCCCTCGAGTGCAGGACTGTTCATGCTGCAGATCGATAGCCAGGGTATCCTGTCGGGCATCGCATACCCGGCGCAGACCTCGACCACGTTCGCCTCCAGTCAGGGCTACGGCTTCAACCTTTCAGGAAGCAACGTTGGCGCAGACAGCACCCTCGGTTACATCCCTGAAGTTGACAATATCGCCGAATTCACCGCCGCCAGTGCAGGAGGGCTGACCGGCTACCTCGACGAAAATTGCATGCCCGGTTGCCCCGATGCTCCTATCTCCAATATAAGTCTGGGTGGCAGCACGTTCGTGGCTGCAAGCGGTGGTCGCGGCCAAATCAGCACTCCGGCCAACTCGTCGATCAACACCTTGAATGGCGGGTTCGTGCTGACCTACTACACAGTGGATGGAACCACCGTTCCGTTTATCGAGGTGGACCAGGGCCAGGTAGCAACCGGAGTGATGGTTCAGCAGAATGCCGGCAGCTCGGCCGCGGCGATGGCAAAGGCCAGCGGCAAGCACTTGTACGTTCCGCTCCGCATGCTGCGGGCTCGAAAAGCGCAACCGAAACAGAAGTAGAGGCAAGTCTGCTTGTCATGGGCGCGGCTCCAATGCCGCGCCCATTTTGTCGATCGCCCCCATCCTTCGGTCGGCTCGGGTGAAAGCGGTGTTGCGGATCAGAGTCTTGATCAGTCTGTCCGGCGGCGGCGGCCCTGATCAGTTTTGAAAGGTCTCCACGGATTGGGCTGCACGGGAGGTCCAGCGCGGCATCAACCACGCCACCACGCGATAGAGCAGCAGAATTCCCAGGATACTCGCGTACACCAGTGGCTTGCGCAGATCTGCTTTGACCAGCCAGATGTAGTGGATCACTCCGGCCGCGGCGCTCAAATAGATCAGGCGGTGGAGGGCCTGCCAGCGCTTGCCTCCCAGCTTGCGGATCGACCACCTGGTTGAGGTCAAGGCGAGAGGAATCATGAGGGTGAAGGCTGTCATTCCTGCAGTGATGAATTTGCGCTTGGCGATGTCGTGCAGCATTTCGTGGACGTCGAAAAACTTGTCGAGCCAGACGTAGGTCATCAGATGAAGGAATCCGTAGAAGAAGGCGAACAAGCCGAGCATGCGGCGGAAGTTGATGAGCCAGTACTGGCGGGTGATTTTGCGCAGCGGCGTGATCGAGAGCGTGATGAGCAGGAATCTCAGAGTCCAGTCGCCGGTGGCGTGCGTGATTTTTTCAATCGGGTTCGGGCCGAGGCCGGCGTGGAAACCTTGCCAGCCCAGTACGAACACGGGCGCGAGGCAGGCGAGGAAGATGACGGGTTTGAAGTAGCGAACCATGAAATTCAGCGCCTCAGGGATCAGGGCTTCAGGGCCGGGAGAGTCCGGTCTTTCTGATCTCTGCCGTCCCTGGCCCCGGTTTCAAAAGTTCTTCTTCAGGTCCATTCCGCTGTACAGGCTTGCCACCTGGTCGCCATAGCCGTTGAACATCAGGGTGGGGCGCTTGTAGAACTCGCCGAGCCGGCGTTCTTTGGCCTGGCTCCAGCGCGGGTGGTCCACATTTGGATTCACGTTGGCGTAGAAGCCGTATTCCTGCGGCGTCATGACGTTCCAGGTGTTCCGCGGCTGATAGTCGGCGAAATGGATCTTCACGATGGCCTTCGCGCTCTTGAAGCCATATTTCCAGGGCACGACGATGCGGATGGGCGCGCCGTCCTGATTGGGAAGATCTTCGCCGTACATGCCGAAACAGAGCAGAGCCAGCGGATTCATGGCTTCGTCCATGCGCAGGCCCTCGACGTAGGGCCAGTCCAGCACGTGGGTTCGCTGGCCGGGCATCTGGTTCATGTCGAAAATCGTGGTGAACTCGACGAACTTCGCTTTGCTCGTGGGTTTTACGCGCTTGATGAGTTCGCTCAACGAGAAGCCGATCCAGGGGACGACGATCGACCATCCTTCCACGCAGCGATGACGGTAGATGCGCTCTTCCGGTGGCGCCATCTTGATGATCTCGTCGAGCGAGAGTTCCTGCTTTTTCTCGACCTGGCCATCGATCTTGACCTTCCAGGGGCGGGTGCGGAAATTTTTCGCCAACTCTGCCGGCTCGTTCTTCTCCGTGCCGAACTCGTAGTAGTTGTTGTAGTGGGTGACGTCGTTATAAGGAGTGACCGTCTCGGTCGTGCTGAAGGAACTTTTCTGGATGCCGTCGATCTTGTTTCCCGCGAAAGCCTCAGACGAAGGGAACAGCGTCTCTCTTAGTCCCACACCCAGGGCGGCCGCGGTGCCCGCCATCGCCGCCCCGGCCAGAAACTTGCGTCGATTCAGATACAGACTCCTGGGAGTGATCTCCGAAGAGCGAATGTCGTCAGCCTTCTTGATGACCATGGGAACCCCTGTCTTTCGCTTCTTTGCGCTTTAAGCCGCCCGCTGAGGCAGCTGGGCTTCCCACTTCTCACCGTTCCCGGAGAACTGGGGCAACCCCGCACCTTATCTATCTTCGTCCAAATAGGACGCCTAGCGGCGGAAAAAGTTGCAGGATGGGTTTGGCAGGGGCTGGATTTCGAGACCTGAGCGCCCGAACTTGGTACGCCTTGAAGGCCTCGTCGATGCCATGGTGCTGGTGGAAGGCCGGAAACGCGCGGGAAGAGACCTGACGCGCGAGGAACCGATCAACGCGATCGAGTCGATCCACTCGACGAACGTTGACATGGGACCGAAGCTGGTTCTCGACTACGCACCCAACGATCACAAGGGGTTCGACGATGTGCACGCCACCATGGTGCAGAGTGGGCAGGCGTCGCTGGCGGATGGTCAGCAGTCGGCAAGTCAGTCGCGCAATTGCTGAATCGTCGAGGTGACGAAAGCGCACATCTCCGTCACTCCATAACAACCCAAAATCCCCAGTGAAGTTGCGCCCGCCGCCGCCACTTTATTTTTGCGCTGCCTCTCTGAGCGTTGCATCTTGGCCAAATGGCCGGGCATCGAAGGAATTAACCGAATGGTTAATTCGTAAAGAATCGTCAACGGGTCGGGAGGTGACCTTTATGACTGGAAAACAGAGCTTTTTGAAACTGACGGGTTTGCTGCTGGCGACGGGGCTGTTGAGCGCAACGCTGGCGGCCGAAACCGCCGCGTCCCGCAACGACAGCCAAATGCAGAACGCGGTAACTCAGAAACTGGCATCGAAATCTCAGTTCCGCAACGTGCGGGCGACCGTGGAAGACGGCGTCGTCACGCTGACCGGAACTGTCGATTTGTATCAGCGGAAGCTTGACGCCGCGAAACTGGCGAAGAAGGTTCCAAATTCGCAAGGCGTGCGCAACCTGATCACCGTGTACGGCCCAGACGTGCCGGATGCGCAGCTCGAGCAGAAGCTGGGGACGAAGATGCTCTACGTCCGCAATGGCTATGACAGCACGTTCGATTTCTTCGCACTGAATGTGAGGGACGGAGTGGTCACTGTGGAAGGCCAGGACCGCACCGGCGTCGGCCGTGATGAGGCGCTGGCCGACATCGCCAACATGCCCGGTGTGAAGGACGTGGTCGACAACATCGCGGTCGAACCGGTGTCGCGGTTCGACGACGGACTGAGGCTGCGTGCCATGCTGGCGATTTATCGCGATCCCGTGCTCAGCCGCTATGCGATCGACCCGGCGCGGCCGATCCGCATCATCGTGACCAACGGGCATATCACGCTGTATGGCTCGGTCGACAGCAAGATGGACAAAGACATCGCCGGAATACGCGCGAACCAGGTCTTCGGTGCGTTTAGCGTGGACAACCAGCTCCAGGTGGCGCGCAGTTAAGCTGGTCAGCAGGTCGATGGTTGATGGAGCGGTGACGGAGGGGGCGCGGCTGACGGCCACGCCCTTTCTCACTTTGGTGGCGTGTGCTCGAACGGGAGCTTGGTGTAGCGGATTTTTTCCACTTCGATGATCAGCGTGATCTGACCTTCAGGGCTGCGAAACGGAAAAGGTTTGCCGGTGTATTTCCGGGAGACTGCGTCGATCCCCTTGAACTCGGCGTCGTTCCGGCGCTCAATCACGCGCCCGCGGACCTGAACTTCCTCATAGGGATTGTAAAAGTCCACGAGAGAGAGGGCGATCCGCGGATCGCGGCGGGTGTTTTTCGCTTTGAGCGAGCCTTCACGTGTACAGACAACGAGGTGTTCTCCCTCGCGGTCAACCCACACTGGCACGGACTGCGGGGAACCGTCGGACATCAGTGTGGCGAGGTGGGCGAAGTTGGGGCGGTCGATGAGAGCCTTTACTTCGGAAGAGAGTGCGGTCGGCATGGAAACTCCTTAGTTGCGATTCATGAACGCAGGTTGGATTGATCCGGATCAGATGCTCCCGGAATCCGGTTGCGCCTTCCGGTTAGATGCGAATTGGCCAACCGGCTTCCCACCAGCCCTTCACGTGAATCCGGACGCCGCTCTCTCCCCTGCCGGCAGACTCAGGAAATAGCGGTGTCCGTGGGAAGACATCGAAGATTTCACTTTGCCCGAACCCCGAGATACGTCCACTTGTCGATCACGAGCAGGTCGGCAAACTGCTAAACGCGGTTGATGAGCGACGCCACGTAGCCAGCGCCGAATCCGTTGTCGATGTTCACGACGCTCACATTCGATGCGCACGAGTTAAGCATGCCAAGGAGCGCAGCCATTCCCTTGAACGCCGCGCCATAGCCGATGCTGGTGGGCACGGCGATGACCGGCACGCCGACGAGTCCTCCGACGACGCTGGGCAACGCACCCTCCATTCCGGCGCAGACAATGACGACGCGAGCCTTGGTCAGCGCTTCGCGGTTGGCCAGCAGACGATGGATTCCAGCGACGCCGACATCGTAGAAGTGTCGAACCTCGTTGCCCATGACCTCGGCCGTCACCACGGCCTCTTCGGCAACGGGAATATCGCTGGTTCCCGCGGAGACGACAGCGATGATCCCCTTGCCGTACTGGGTGCGATCTTTTTGCAAGACGATGGCCCGCCCCAGTTCACGAAACTGAACGCCGCGGACTTTCTTTCTTACCGCTCGAAACTGTTTTTCGCCGACGCGCGTGGCCAGGATGTTTCCGCCGTGTTGGGCGAGGCTCGCGAAGATTCCTGCCACCTGCGCCGGAGTTTTACCTTCGCCGAGGATCACTTCCGGCATGCCTGCGCGCAGCGCGCGGTGGTGGTCTACTTTCGCGAACCCCAGGTCTTCGAAAGGGAGATGGCGCAGGCGGTTGACCCCCTCGTCGGGCGTGATCTTGCCGCTGCGTACTTCTTCAAAAAGCGTGCGGATGGACTCGGCGTTCAAGAGTTGTTCGGAGCCCGGCGTTCTTCCGGCCAAGTCCTAGACTAACACCAGGAAGAGAGCGGGGCACAACTCCAGCTATTTCAATGACTTGGTGCCCAATCGCACAAGGTGGCTTGCCAAGCGAAGGCGCGGCGCCGACGAATTGGGGCATGGCGGCGATCTCGAGTCCAACCAAGGGAACCAATGCCCCCACCTTCACGGCCCGAGTGGGCGAACGCGGACGCACCCGGCCAGCAGGGATGCCGCGACGAACAGGCAGACCCAAGCCAGGGGTCAGGCTCCGCCCGGTGACGTATTTTGCTGTCGTGGAGTTAGAGCGATCATTCATGCGCCGGCTGGGCGCGACGCAGGCGGCTGATTACCGCGGCGCAAACCTTGCGTGCCAATCCCGGTTCTTCAAGATGCGCAAGGAACAACCGGCGCAGACCGCTCGGCAGCACTTTTCCGGCAAGGTATGCGTCATAGATCTGGCTTCCCATGCGGAAACCCCACTCCCGGGCAAAAGACCCGAACGTCTCGTCGTCGGTGCGGACCGCCGTCTGTGCGGTTTTGTCCAGCGCAGCGCGCGACAGCGCGAGCGAATTGTCGGTATTGTGAGCGGAACGCGCAGGATACAAAACGCGCGAGCCAAAATAAGCGACGGCATGTTCCACCACGTGCGCGTAGAACGCATCGATTCTGCTTTTGTACGGCGAGCTGCTTCCCGCGTTGCCGTCAATACGATGGGGCAGGCCCTGGCAAGCATGATGCAGGAATCGGGTTGCGTCCTCGGCCGCGTTCATCATTTGAAAATCGTGGATGTAGAAAGCGTTCAATTCGGGCAGGTAAGCGCTGCCGCGCTCTTCCACGCGGGCCAGCATGGATGCACACTGTGGCCCGCAGATGCCTTTGCGTGAAATCAGGCGGAGCAGCATTTCATCCGCGGATCCTCCATAAACTTCCGGCAACATGTCGATCAGGAATTTCGGTTGCGTCCCGTTGTGCGGCGAGTAGCGATTGATCTCGAGAAAGCTGGCGAGGCTGTCGATCAGGTTGTAGACGGTGGGTGCAAAATCGGGGCCTTCGTCGGACCGGCTCCACTGATCCAGAAAGCGGCGATAGCTCTCGTATTTCTCCAGCGGCGTAGCATTGAAGACGCAAAGCACGTCGTCGTCGACCCGTACGGCCTCCACCTTGTCGGTGCGCTCCCCGGCGGCGCGCCAGTAGAGCGCGTCGATGTTCTGGAGGATGGTGAGAACCCTGGCGTCCGGGATCTGCACCTGCAACAGACGCGGCAGATGTGCCGGGGCAAGATGCGATTCGCCGAACAGCACGAAGATGACCGCGGAGGGATGACGTTCGCGAATCTCGGCAATCTTCACAGCCGCGTGACGGTCGCGCGCCCCGATTTTGCGCAGGTCTTCCCGCGGCATGCAGTCCAGGCCGTAAAGCGCTTCGGCGTGATCGCGAGCGGTGACCAGGAGTTCGTGAAAGGGATCCCAGTCGTATCCCCAGTCGAGGTCGAAGCGGATGCGCTGGCGTAGCTCGGATTCGTCGATCTCGCGCCGCCACCATTCATCGAGAATGTGCTGGTCGCGGGCGAAGATGGTTTCGACGCCGAGCACAACCGGACGGTCGCCCGCCAAAGCACGCTGCTCGATCAGTGCTGCGGCTTGCCGCTGCGCATTGGGCAATGCGTGATAATCGCCGACGAGGACCACGTCGGCGGAGCGCAACGCGTTCCGGACCTGCCCGGAGTCGAGGAGCGAGTCATAGTTGCGAAACGCCTGGTTGAACTCGCGCAGATATTTCCGCCGGTTCTGCGAATCCTGGCTGCGGATTTCGCGCTCCACTCCGGCCAGCGCATGCAGTTGCGCTGCGCTGCGTCGAAATCGGAGACTGGTGGTGGATGCCATATTCAGCTTCTGACTCCTGGCTTCAACTCCTGGGGCGTTCATCTTGACTTCCGCCGCGTGGGCTCCCTATGCTCCTCAGTTCGAGGCCAACTTTGCCCAACCTTCCGCCGAAAAACTTGACGGTGGCCACGACCGGGGCCAGCGGAGCCATCTTTCTTCGTCACTTTCTGCTCGCGGCTGGCCGCGACCGCTCGATCGAAACCATGAACTTCATTCCATCCGACGGCGCCCTGCGCGTTATGGCCGAAGAACTTGGACTCAAAGGCCGTTCCCATCTGGTTGGCCAGATTCTCGGTTTCCCCGGCGGCCGCTCCGCGCGAAAAATTCAACTGCAATCCAACGCCGACATCGGAGCCAACGTGGCCAGCGGTTCTTATCCCGCTGACGCCATGGTCGTTATCCCATGCAGCGTGGGTACTCTGGCGCGCATCGCCAACGGTGTCGCGGCCCAACTGATCGAGCGCGCCGCCGACGTCTCGCTCAAAGAGAACCGCCCCCTGGTGCTGTGCGTGCGCGAGACGCCGCTCAATAAAATCCACATCCGCAACATGTACCGAGCTGCCGATGCCGGCGCCACGATCTTTCCCCTGATCCCGGCCTTTTATTACACTCCTACTTCCTTAGATGAGATGGCGCGCGAATTCGCTTATCGCGTGTTGGCTTATCTTGGCCTGCCGCAGCCCGGGGCATTTCGCTGGAAAGGCTGAGGAATCAGCGGCTTAGCTGTAGAAAACAAAAATCGCCCGCCCTGCACACGGGAGGACAGGCGGTGTCGGGAGCCAAAGCTCGAAGCGGCAGCAATTCCCCCGGACATATCCCGGAGGAGAGGGCTTGTCCGTGATATGAAAACTTCTCCTCATTCTGGTGTCGAAGTGCCATCGATTGGTTTTTGAAGGAGGCAAGCGAGGGATGAACACGGCGATCGAAACCCGTTGTTGCATTGTCGGCGGAGGTCCGGCAGGCATGATGCTCGGATTTCTGCTGGCGCGATCCGGAGTGGATGTGGTCGTGCTCGAAAAGCACGCGGACTTCCTGCGCGATTTTCGCGGCGACACGATTCATCCCTCGACCCTTGAGTTGATGTACGAGCTGGGAGTCCTTGAGGAGTTTCTGAAACGTCCCCATCAGGAAAATCGCGAACTCGCGGCCCAGGTCGCCAACGAAACGGTGACGGTGGGCGACTTTTCGCATCTGCCGACACACTGCAAGTTTCTCGCCTTCATGCCGCAGTGGGATTTCCTCAACTTTGTGGCCGAGCAGGGCCAACGCTATCCCCAGTTTCGTTTGAAAATGCAGAGCGAGGCGGTCGACCTCATCGAGGACGGCGGACGGATCGCGGGTGTGCGCGCAAAAACTACCGATGGGCTAACCGAGATCCGGGCTGGCCTCACGGTGGGAGCCGACGGAAGACGTTCGATGGTGCGTGAACGCGCCCGGCTGGAAGTGATGGATCTGGGTGCGCCCATGGATGTTTTGTGGATGAAAGTCAGCCGGCGGCCGGCAGATCCGGGACAGACTTTGGGCCGGGTCGCGGCCGGGAAAGTATTCATCATGGTCGATCGCGACCAATACTGGCAATGCGGTTACGTGATTCCGAAAGGCGGCGCGGACGAGATTCGCAATCGCGGGATCGAAAAGTTCCGGGAAGAGATTGTGAATCTGGCGCCCTTTGTCAGCGACCGCGTCGGCGAACTACGAGACTGGGACGATGTAAGCTTGCTGACCGTCAAAGTCGACCGGCTGAAAAAATGGTTTCGGCCCGGGCTGTTGTGCATCGGGGATTCGGCGCACGCGATGTCGCCCGTGGGAGGCGTGGGAATCAATCTTGCGGTCCAGGATGCGGTGGCTGCGGCCAACATTCTGGCACCCCGGCTGGCCGCGGGTAACGCTCGAGAATCGGACCTCGCATCCGTCCAGCGGCGGCGGGAGTTTCCGACGCGCGCTACGCAGAAGCTGCAGATCGCTATTCAGAACCGGGTGATCCGCCCGGTGCTGGGCCACAGCTCAAATCCCCTCAAGCTGCCGTTCCTGCTGCGGCTGGTTCGTCAATTTCCGGTCCTGCGCCGCATCCCGGCGCGGGTGATCGGCATTGGTTTCCGCCCCGAACATATTCGAACTCGTGCGATCGATCCCCGTCCTTAGAGTATTTCGTTCCTTTCATTCCGCTCCCGGATGCTAGTATCTCTGCCTGTCTGGTTTTTTCGCAGTGATTGGAGAGCAGAAATGTTCCCTGGGCGAGCGGGCCGGCGATCGATTCTCTCCGTCAGCTTTTCCCTGCTGGCAATGGTCATCGTGCTGCTTTCCGGAGTTCGTGCGGGGGCCGACGACAAGAATCCGTTTGCCGGAGATCGAAAAGCGGCCCAGGCAGGGGAGTACGAATTCCGCATCAATTGCGCGCTCTGTCACGGCCTGGCTGCGCGCGGCGGGGGACGCGGGCCCGATCTCACTCGCGCGGTGAAAAAGCACACTCACTCCGACGCCGACATGTTTCAGGTCATCAGCAACGGGATTCCCGGTACTGCGATGCCGGCGAACGGAACCAACGGCCAGGGCGTCGGCATGACTGACGAAGAAATCTGGCAGATCATCACCTACATTCGCAGCCAGGAAGTGAAGGCTCGGGCGACGCCGGTCGGCAATGCGGCTCGCGGCAGGGAATTGTTCTACGGCGACGGAAATTGCGCGCTCTGCCACATGGTTGAGGGCAAAGGCGGGCGATTTGGGCCCGATCTTACGGGAGTCGGCGGATCACGAACCAGAGACGCAATGATCGACTCGGTGCGCAATCCCAGCCGGAGACTGGCTTGGGGGTTGACCGAAGCAACCAAAGAATTCCCGCAGGAGTACGAGAGTGTCACGGTCGTGACCGCAGACGGGAAGACGATCAAGGGCGTGACCCTGAACGAGGACAGCTTCACGGTTCAGATCATGGACGCCGGCGAGCACATTCATCTGCTCGACAAAGACAAGCTGCGGTCGTTTCAGAAGAGCCGCGAGTCGGCCATGCCGAAATACGATCGGGACGTTTTGAGCGACAGCGACCTCGACGACATCGTCGCTTTCCTGGTCCGCGTGGGGACGAAATGACGACGCGCGGCCTGGCCCATCGAAAAGTTCTGGCCCGCAGAGATCACCGGGATCCTCCCCGGGGATGGCGGAGAAATCCTCATCTTCGACCCTTCCTTCTGGCTTTTTCCATGCTCATCGCCAGCCACGGTTACGCCCAGGTCGAATTCGAGCGGCTGGTGAATTCCGCCAGGGAACCGCAGAACTGGATGACCTATTCCGGCGATTACAGCGGAAGGCGCTTCAGCCTGCTCGATCAGGTCAATACGAAAAATGTGAGCACGCTGGCCGCGAAGTGGGTCTACCAGACCGCGGCTACCGGCAAGCTCGAGACCACGCCTCTGGTCGTCGACGGAATTCTCTACGCAACCGCGCAGGACGATCGCGCCTTCGCGCTCGATGCGCGCACCGGGCGCCCCCTGTGGATGTACCAACGCCAGGTGCCCTCCGATATTCGTCCCTGCTGCGGGCATGTGAACCGCGGGCTCGCGATTCTGGGGGACAAGGTTTTTCTGGGGACGCTCGATGCCCATGTCATCGCGCTCGACGCCAAAACCGGGGCCGTGGTATGGGACAAGACCGCGGCTGACTATCGCACCGGCCACAGCTTCACCGTGGCCCCGCTCGCGGTGAAAAATCTGATCGTCATCGGGGTTTCGGGCGGGGAGTACGGCGTGCGCGGCTTCATCGACGCCTACGACGCCGATACCGGCGAACGCAAATGGCGCTTCTACACCGTGCCTGGCCCCGGCGAACCCGGGCACGACACCTGGTCCGGGGATTCGTGGAAAGTTGGCGGCGCGCCTGCGTGGAATACGGGAACCTATGATCCGGCGACGAATCAAATCTTCTGGCCGACGGGGAATCCGTCCCCTTCGAATCGCGGAGACGATCGTGCCGGTGACAACCTTTACAGCAATTCACTTCTGGCTTTGAACGCCGATACGGGCAAGCTGAACTGGTATTTCCAGTTCACCAGGCACGACGAGCACGACTGGGACGCGACGCAGGTCCCGGTGATCATCAATTCGGACGACAAGAAGCTGATTGCCCAGGCGGATCGCAACGGATACTTCTACATCATCGACCGCACCACGGGAAAGCTGATTTCTGCGACCCCCTACGGGAAGACGACGTGGAGTGATTCCAAAGATGCCGAAGGCCGCCCGGTGGCGAACCAGCACGCCTCGCCCACGCTCGAAGGCCACACCGTCTGTCCCGGGGCGCTGGGTACGACGAACTTCATGGCGCCCACCTACGATCCCCAGACCGGATGGTTTTACGTGACGGCCCGCGATCAGTGCGACATCTTCAGCAAAGCGCCGCAGCCCTATGAAGCCGGACACGCCTTCTATGGGAGCGCGTATTTTCCCTCGGAAGAAGCCGAGCCCTATCTCGGATTCCTGAAAGCCATCGATCCGGTGACGGGCGGGGTGAAGCAGAAATTCCAGCACACTTCACCGACGTGGTCCGGCGTTCTGTCAACCGCAGGCGGCCTGGTCTTCAGCGGCGACGCGGAGGGGAACTTCATCGCCTTCGATGCGGCCACGCTCAGGCCGCTGTGGCACTTTCAGATGGGCGGAGCCGTGTATGCGGCACCGATGGCTTTCGCCGTCGACGGGAAGCAGTACGTCGCAATCGCAGCCGGCAGCGCGATCTACGCTTTCGGGCTCCCTTGACACTCCCCACGCCAAAAGGCGGAGCATGGTTGCTTCGCCCCGACCGTAATACCCAAGTTGAAAAATCCTTGTCGTCGTTGGTGCTTGTGGCCTGTCATACGACCTCAGACCTCCTGCCGGGGGCTAACAGCGCTGCGCGCGCGACCCCGGGACGAATGCGTCCGGACCTGCATGTTTCGTGGCGACTGGTTGCCTCCGGCGGTCCCCCGATTGACGCGGACTCGCCTTTCGTACTAATCTGCGGGTACACCGGAAAGGAGGTGGTCTGATGACAAGTTCTGAAGGCGGTAGTAGAGGTACTCAAAGACCAGGTGAGGTGGCTGAGACTTAGAGCAGGTCGCTCTAAGCGGGGCTCCGGGCGTACGCCGCCCGAAGCTACAGCCCGCACACTTTCGGTGAGTAAGGATTGGATCCGCCCGGCGGGAAGGTCGCGCCGGGACCCCGGAGTTGCCGTAGAGGCCACGTAGAGTGACCACCTCTTGGTCAATCCCAAACAGTCCACCGGACGGCTCGCAAGTTTACTTGCGAGCCGTTTGTTCGTGCGCCCGGGAAGTATCTTCCATTCTCCAGTCCATCCGGTTCTGGCGCTCGGCGCGCCCTTCGCAGTATTCTTCTTTTCGTGAATCTGGAACAATCCGACGAGCGTTTACGGCTGGCGAAAACCTATGCTGCGATGACCGATGTCGAATTGCGACAATTGGCGCGCGATCCTGAAGCCCTCACCGACGCAGCCTGGGAAGCCCTGGAAGACGAACTCGACCGCCGCAATCTCGAACTCCTGCCCGAAGACGTAGCCCGAGAGGAACTCAATCTACGCAAACTCGTCACTATCCGTCAATTCCGCGACCTGCCGGAAGCTTTGCTGGCTAAAGGCAGCCTCGAATCGGCTGGAATCGAGTGTTTTCTTCGCGATGAAAATCTGGTGCGACTGGACTGGTTTATCTCCAACTTCATTGGAGGCGTCAAACTGTGTGTCGCCGCCGAAGATGTATCCAAAGCCCTCGCCGTTCTCGATGATCCCATTCTGGAAGGCATCTACGTGCACGGCATTGGATTGTACGAGCAACCGCGCTGCCCCCGGTGCAACTCGCTCGATGTAAGCTTTCAGGAACTCGATCCCGCGGCCTACCTCAGCATGGCCGTGAGGTTGCCCATCCCGTTCCACCGGGATGGATGGCACTGCCGCTCCTGCGGTGCCGAATGGGAAGACGAAGCCGAGGCGAGCGAGTCGCCGTAGACGCCTCGAAAATCCTCGCCAACGGGGCCGCGAGACGAGAAAGGAACGAGCGGCCAGCCCAAACGCGGGCGTCATCGTTCCAGTTTTCTGAATCCCTTGAAGATCACGTCCTTGGTGTCTTCGGCCAGGTTCAGCGCAGGCAATTCCTCCCGCGTAAACCAGCCTGCCAGTTCCGCGTCGCTCGCGGCCGAGAGTTCTCCTCCGACCGGACGGCAGAGGAAATCAATCAGAACGTAGTGATACTGCACGCGCTGTTCCGGGTTCCGCAAAACCCGGTCGTAGACGCCGAGCAGTTCGCCCGGTTCGACGATCAGGCCCGTCTCTTCGCGGGCTTCACGAATCGCGGCCTCGCGCACCAGTTCGCCGACTTCGAGGACGCCTCCCGGAATCGACCACTGCGCCTCCAGCGGCGGGTGGGCACGCTTGACCAGCAGCACCCGCTCGCCCTCGATGATGATGGCACCCACGCCGACCAGCGGGAGTTCGGGGAATTCACGTTTCATGCCGGAGTTGGGAACTGGCGAGCACAAGCATATCCGAGTTTGACTGCCGTCGCAGATCCTGGCGGCCTGCTGGTCTCGGATCTGCGGTGTTTTACCGGATCGCTTGCTAAAATCTCGATCAGAAATCGGATCATGGCTCTCGAGGAATATCGACGCAAACGGCGGTTTGAGGAAACGCCCGAGCCTCCGGCAACAGTCGGGAAAGCGGGCGGCAATCGCTTTGTGGTGCAGAAGCACGATGCCACCCGCCTGCACTACGATTTTCGGCTGGAGATGGAAGGAGTGTTGAAATCCTGGGCGGTGCCGAAAGGTCCGTCGCTCGATCCGGCCGACAAGCGGCTGGCCATGCAGGTCGAGGATCATCCGGTTTCGTATTTCGACTTCGAGGGGAACATCCCCGAGGGAAACTACGGCGCGGGGAGCGTCATGGTGTGGGATGTGGGCACGTGGCAGCCGCTAACGGCGGTGAAAAAAAACGGGACGTATGTACCCGGCACGGAGGCCGATGCGGCGGCCATGCTGGCCAGAGGCGATCTCAAGTTTCGTCTCCAGGGGCAGCGATTGAAGGGTGACTTTGCGCTGGTCAAGATAAAGGGGCGGCGTTCGGGGAGCAAGGGCAACGAGTGGTTGCTGATCAAGAAGCATGATGCCTACGTCGAGGAGGGGTACGAGATTGAGACCATCGACGAGTCCGTGCTCAGCAAGCGCAGCATGGATGAAATTGCCGGGGATGCCGGATCGCGAGAATGGAAGAGCCGTCCTGCCGGGCGGGGGCCGCTCAAGGCGGCCTGGCTGGCCGATGCGATTGCGCGCGTGGAGAACAAGAAGAAACAAACCCCAGCCGGCGGCCAGGAACACACAGGCAAAACCCGGAAGGCCTCTCGGTCAACTGCGGACTCCGCGGGGGAACCACACCCGTCGAGAAAGACGACCGCTCCCAAACCGGCGGACCCGGCTCCCGTGAAGCGTCCCATGCCCACCACGATCCATCCCATGCTCGCCGAGTCGATCGACCAGCCTTTCGATGGCGAGGACTGGTTGTTCGAGATCAAGTGGGATGGATATCGGGCGATCGCATTCATCGAAGACGGCAAAGCCCGGCTCGTGTCACGAAATCAGAATGATCTGACAGCACGCTATCCCGAACTCAACGACATTGCGGGTTCGATCAAAGCCAGGAACGCGATTCTCGACGGCGAGGTCGTGGCGCTCGACCAGGACGGCCGAGCTTCCTTCAGCCTCATGCAGCAGCGAACCGGGTTCCGTCCGGGCGGAAGGCGGGGCGCCGCGAACGCCGATGTCCCGGTGCTTTATTACGCCTTCGATCTGCTGTATCTCGATGGCTACGACTGGCGCCGCGTTCCGCTTGACCAACGCAAGAAGAAACTGGAGACGCTGATCGTTTCCGGGGATGCGGTGCGCTTCTCCGACCACTACGAGGCGCATGGCAAGGCCTTGTTTCAAATCGCCCAGCAGAAGAAACTGGAAGGTATCCTGGCAAAGAAAAAGGCCAGCTTCTACGAAGAACGCCGCAGCCGCGAGTGGTTGAAGATCAAAATTACCCATCGCATGGAGTGCGTCGTCGGCGGCTACACCGAGCCCGAGGGGACCCGCGCCCATTTCGGTTCGCTCGTGCTGGGCCTCTACGACCAGCAAGGAAGACTGATTCACGTGGGCCAGGTGGGCAGCGGCTTCGATCAGAAACGGCTCGAGGAGATTTCGAAGCTGCTGAAGAAAATCGAGACCCGGAAAAATCCGTTTTATGGCGAAGTCGAAGCCTTGAGAAAAGTGGTCTGGGTCAAACCGGAACTCGTCGCCGAAGTCGAGTACTCCGAATGGACCGGGGGCACAAATGAAGGGACCGGCCCGAAGCTTCGCGCGCCTGTGTTCCTCGGGCTGCGCGACGACAAGGACCCCAGGGAATGTGTGCTCGAGGAGGCCGGCGCCTGAGGGACCTTCCCGGCCAATGCGGCGCCGCTCTGAAGCGTTGCTGCTCTGTCTGCTTCTGCTTCTGCTTCTACTTGATGTCCTTCATCGCCAGCTCGGTGCCGTAGTCCTGGCCGCTCGAATCCACCGCGCGCGCCACGATGGCCGCGAATGCCTCTCTCACCTCGGGGTATTTCGCGACAAAGGCCCGGATCAGGGAAACGTTGTCCTGGTAGGCCAGGCTGTTGTTGGAGGCATTCGACGACTGATACTTCACGATCAGGTCCAGATCGTTGCCCACAGCCACGGGAAATACCGTCGTGAGCTTGTACGTGGCCGTTCCGGCGGCCAGGTCGGCAGTCTTGCCGTCCGCCGGCAGATCCGGCGGTTGTGAGTTGTGCCACTCGTCATAGAGTTTGTCGGTCGCCAACGTGTACATAAACGGCATCGCCGAAACCAGGTTTCGGGCCTCGAGATAGAACCACCAGGCGTCGTGCATCTCGCCCTTGGCCTTATACTCGCGGGCCCGAGCCGCGAACCATTGGCTGTCGTGTCCGGCTGTCGTCTGCGGGACAACGAACAGGTTGCCAAGCTTCCAGCCCCCGCCGGATTGTTCGAGCATCTCCCCGACGGTCGTTTTCCCCTGCGCGGAAGCGGCTTCGAGCACGACCACGGCGTACTTTCCCGCCGGCAGGTTGTCGAGGTAAAAGGCTGCACTGTTCGCGGTCTGCCCGTTTTTCCCGAACACGCCGCACAGAAACTCGGCATGGGGGACGGGCGCCGGTCCGGATGCATCCAGCAGAAAACTGGACTTCACGGTTGCCTGGGCTCCGCTCAGATCCTGCTGATGTTCCTTGATCCTCTGCTCGACCGCGGAGAAATCGGCCGCCAGACTCGGGATCGAGTCTTGGCGCAGGGATGCGATATCGCCCTTTTCCGCCATCGCGTAGTAGCGCCGGCCGGCGGCCACGATCGAATTTCCCATGGCATCGTCCAATTCCCCCGAGCTCTGGCAACTCTGCCCAGCTGCCAGCACGGGCACAACGATGGGCAACGCGATGGCCAGGCACACGACCGCTGCCCGGAGGCCGCGCCAGTTCGGCTTCATCATGATTCCGCCTTTGCTTTCATAGAGTTAGGTATCCGACATCCAGTTTACGCCTGCTCCCGGCCGCTGGTTCAGGATTTTCTCTCGGGCGGAGATCGATGGCTTGTCCCGGGGAATTTCCCCACCTCGTTTCATAGCTTGGGCGGCTGCAAGACATGAGCCTTGAAACGTTCCATCGGGTGGGGATCAGAGCTGCCAGTTTTCCCGGTCCTTTCCGGTGCTAAAATTTGAGGAGAGGTGTCCCGCGATCGTCCCCCCGGATGCTGGAAATGAGAGAGGATTCGTTTATGAACACGGGATCGAGATGGGTGAAGTTTGGCGGCGCAGTGCTGCTTGGCGCTGCCGTCCTGTGTGTGGGAGGCCTCGATCCGGCCAGCGCCGCGACGTCGGATCACCCACAGAAGAAGTCGAAGAAACAGCAACCGCAACTGCCGCCGCTGCCCTCGGGGCCGACCGGCCGTCCTGTCCAGCCCATTCCGCTGGATGCGACGCCAGCCGTGCCTCCACAAGTCACCTTTGCGAACGATCAACTTACCATAGTTGCACCCAACTCAACCCTGGCCGATATTTTGCGCGCAGTGCGCAAGCAGACTGGGGCGGAAATCGAAATTCCCCCGGCTCCCGAACGCGTGGTGACGAATCTGGGACCGGGCCCCGCCCGCAGCGTGATCGCCGAACTGTTGAACGGATCCCGCTTCAATTACATATTGCTGGGATCTCCCGAAGACAGCACCGCCCTGACTCGCATCGTGCTCGTAGCCAAGACCAGCACACAGGAAGCCCCGCCGCCTGCGCCAGCCTTGAGTCAGCAGGCGAACGTGAACAATCAGATGGAAGAGCAGGCTCAAGCCCAGGAAGCCGAAGCCGCTGACGACAACTCCGACGACAACGCGGATCAGAGCGAACCGGAGCAGCCGGCGGAGCAGCCCCAGGATCAGAACAACAACATCAAGACGCCGCAGCAGATGCTGCAGGAAATGCAGCAGCGGCAGATGCAGATGCAGCAGCAGCAGGGCCAGCCGCCCGGACCCGGTCGCCCGCCCGCATCGCCGCAGCAACAGGAGCAGTAAGAGAAGCCTGGTAAGAGAAAGGGCCGTGCTCAAAAGGCACGGCTTCTTCCTTTCAGCGTGAACCCCGAGCTATGGCCGGTCTCCGCCAGCGTTCTCGGCGCGCGGCGCAGAGCGGCCGGTTGCGGCCGGGTCATTCTCGGTCATGCTTTGCTCGAGCAGCTTCCAATCGCGCTCCACTTCCATCTCTGAAACGCCCCGCGCTGGACGCTTGCGCAGTTCTGACGCCAACCGGGCTTCAAGCAGCTCCCGGACCAGCTCGGGCGGCGCGTGGCCGCTCAAAATGTTGTCGGGCGATGCCCCAACCTCAACCAGTTCTCCGTCAACCTGGATACGAAGAACAGGACGCCCGTCGGCGTCGAGAGCAGGCGTTGCTTTGGACTCGAACTTCTCCCATGCCCGTGCGACACTTCGTTCCGTCTTCTTGTCCGGATAGGTTCCTGCCAGCAGATGCTTCAGTTCCAACTGATGCGCCCGCAGGTCTTCGCGGTCGAGCGGCGCCTGGGGATCGTTGCCCAGGACAAACACCGTTGCGTTGCGCCCGGGCTCAAAGCGGGTGCCTCCGGTCCCGACGTACACAGCGGCGACGCATCCGGCAAAGATGGGACTGGCCACGGCGCTGGGCACGATGTACTTCTTCGAGCGGAAGAACGCCTCGACCACGCCGCGCACGTCGGTGCTCCGCGCGAGGCTTCCTGGTACCTGCGCAATCACGATCCGCGAGAACTGAAGTTCGGGATGCTGCTCGCTGTACTTCGTGAGCCTTTTGGCCATCTGCTTCGGGGTCGAGATCCCTACGTCGGCCACGATGCTGCGACCGAGGGAGCGCGGATAGTAGAAGTTAATGATGTCTTTTGCGAAGTCGGCGCAGTTGCGCGACAGGGTGTGAAAATGCGACCGATTGGGCAACGAGTTCAGCCTGCGAATCAGCGCCGCATCCTGCCCGGGCGTTGTCGCGATTTCAAAACCGTAGACCGTCCGGTTGTACGAAGTGCCCACCAGCTCGTACCAGTTTCCGCCAGGCGCTTCGCCGTTCTTGCCGTCCGGAGCTACTTGTTCGAGATACTGGCGCCGGTAGCGGTCGCGCAGAAATGCGACCATCCTGGCATTGGCGAACAGCGGAACTTCCTCAGGCCGTTCGACCGCATATAGATAGGGAATCAATGGAATCGCAACCCAGTCGTAGCCGTTGACTCCGTCATAACGGCTGATGACGACGCCGGTTTCTCCCGCAGCGCACTGCCGCAGAGTCAGAGGCGTGTCTGCGCAAACGCCCGACAAGTACACCGCAACGTGCCCGGTCGCGGAGAAAAATCCCAGCGTGCCGTAGGGTTCTTCGAGAAGCAGGGTGGCCGAGGCCTGCGCCAGGGCCGACCAGGCCAGGATCAGCACGACGAACCCAGCCACTCGGCGCCGCCGGCTGTGGTTGTGGCCCAGGTACATGATTCACCCCAGACTCCGTAACGCTAAGCTCCGTAATAAGAACCCTTTAGCGAAAGATTAGTTGCTGCCAATCGCAAGGACCAGCTACCGGGATGTCGAGAAAAGAAAGTGCACGAACTGGCGAATGTCAAGCGAATATCAACGCGAGGTCAGAACGAAGCTTCGAGCGGTTCGGGCCGTGCATGGTTTGAGTTATGACGTTTGTTTACCTGAGCGCACGAAGCTGGTTGGCTGCCCGGCGGGCGCTTTCGGCGACGGTTTGATCTTCGTCGGAGGCCAGTCGATCGAGGACTGCGAGAAATTCTTTCCGGCCGCTGTTGCCCATTGCGATGGCGGCATTACGGCGAAGTCCGTTGCGCTTGGCGCGGCGGATCGGCGACCCGCCGAAGGTTTGGCGAAATTCCTCCGCCGACATTTCTGCCAGCCAGTCGAGCGCGGGATTTACCAGTCCCTCACGCGGAGCAAATTCCGGCGCGGTGGTTACCGGTGCTTTCCGGTTCCACGGACAGACATCCTGGCAGATGTCGCAGCCGAAAACGTGGCGTCCCATACCCTCGCGCAAGTCTTCCGGAATCGTCCCGCGTTTCTCGATCGTGAGGTAGGAGATGCAACGGGTGGAATCAAGCTGGTAAGGCGCCAGAATGGCATCGGTCGGGCAGGCCTGGATGCAGCGCGTGCAGGTACCGCACCGGTCGGGTGCCGGCACGTCGGCTGCGAGCTCCAGAGAGGTCAGGATCACCCCCAGAAAAAGCCACGATCCTTTCTGCTGGTTGATCAGGCAAGTGTTCTTCCCCATCCACCCCACACCGGCGTACTTGGCAAATACACGCTCGACGATGGGCCCGGTGTCGACGTAGCTGCGCGTGACCAGCTCGGTCGGCAGTTGGCGAGCCGCTTCGTGCAGGGCGGCTTCGACCTGCTTCAACCGCCCGAGGACCGCATTGTGGTAATCCTCCCGGCTCCAGGCATAGCGGGAAATCCATCCTCGGCCGGCATCGTGAACTTCGGTCGAATACGGGTGCGCGGTGTTGTAGTTGATCGCGCACACGATCACGCTTCGCGCCCATGGGGCGACGCTCGCAAGGGAAGAGCGCTTGAGCTTTCCCTGCTCGTCGCGCGCCTCCATGTATTTCATTTCGCCCGCATACCCGGCCGCGATCCAGGCCGGAAACGACTTGAGCTCCGGCGCATCGGCTGCCGGGGCAATGCCCGACAGATCGAATCCGGCGTCGGCGGCTGCCCGCCTGACGCGGGCGACCAGTTCCGAGTTGCGATATGCTTCTGCCATGCGAACCCAGGGAATCGGCGTCTCTTTTATCGTAGCCTGCCTGGCCGTTGTAGGAAATCTCGCCCTCAAGCTGGTTGTAACCGAAGACAAACACCCGGCGCGATCGGTGCGCAACCTGGTCGCGATTGATTGGAGCTTGCCGGCAACCAGCTTCCTGGTGACTTCGCGGGCGCAGATTAGGTGGCGTTCAGTGCCAAAATAATGAAGTGCCCATGGCTGCCTGCCCGGCTGGAGGCCAGATAACTGGCTTCACCACAGAAGATTGGAAAATGGCGGACTTATTATCGGACCCGCGGGCTAGAGGCCGAGTTTCTTGACTTCCTCGTTGTAGTACTTGCGGTAAAGGATGTCCCACTCCTGCGAGCCTTCGAGGATTGTGCGTTTCTGCGTGTCGATCTTCTGCCGGGCGGCGCCGTCGATCTTCGCTTCCTGGTTGAGCAGGTCTTCGAGAATTTTGCGCGTCTCCTGGCGGATGGTGTTCGGATCTTCGATGAACTCGACTTCGTCCATCTGCTTGAGCACGTCGGTGACGGCGCGGGCCAGCACGTTGACTTTGTCGCGGCTCAGTCTCACAGCACCGCCTTGTATTTGCGCACCAGCTCGCTCTTCACTTTGCGAAACATCTCCTGATAGTTGGCGCCGGTATTGCGCATTTCTTCGGAATACGTTTCCAGAATGACCCGAACCTCGTCGTTGATGCGATCTTCGAGGGAAAGTTCCTCGACCAGCGCGGCGTTGACACGCTCGGTTACAACCGGCAGGGTTGAAACCTCGATGAGCTTGCCGGCAAGCAGCTTCTTGGTGACTTCGCGGGCTAAGTAGCCCACATATTCCTTGGAAAAAAGCATGTATGGATAGAAGGCGCCAGCCGCGCTTGCTTCACTAAATTTTATGAAGAAGGAAGTGTAACACACGAAAGGGTGGTGACGCAGCCGCTTATAGCTGGTTCCGGCATCAAAAATCAAAGCGGAAGAGAAGCGGACTGACCATCGTTGTCTCCCGACCATCGCCCCGGGAGAAAGACGGAGAAAGACAGCGCGAGTGGCAGCGGCATCGACAAAGAAATACAATCGAATGCTTCACGACAAAATCATTGCCAAAATGAGAACCCACCCCTGCTTTCGCTTCCTGAGGCTGTATGTTGCGCTGCTGCTCTCGATCCCGTGCTGGGGACAGCATACCGACCGACGCAAGCTCATCATCGACCAGGATGCGGCCGGTCCGGCCGGAACCGATCAGCAGTCCATCCTGCTGCTGATTCAATCACCCGAAACCGAGGTTCTCGGCATCACCGTGGTCACCGGCGATGCCTGGCTCAAAGAAGAAGTCGCGCACACGCTGCGCACCCTTGAACTGATCGGGCGTGCTGACATCCCGGTGTCGGCGGGCGCGGAATACCCGCTCGTTCGCCGCAAAGACGAAACCGAGCTCTGGGAGCGGCATTATGGATCCGTGCCGTGGGTTGGGGCCTGGACTCCCGCCTCTTACCACCCGCCCGATCAACTGGGCGAAATGCCGGAAGGCAAGCCCACCATCAAACCACTCGACGAAGACGCCGCACACTTTCTGGTGCGCATGGTCCACAAGTACCCGCATCAGATCACGATCTACGAAGGCGGACCGATGACCAACCTCGCGCTCGCCATCACCATCGATCCCGATTTCCCCGTTCTGGCGAAGGAACTGGTGTTCATGGGCGCAAGCCTCAATCCGAAAACCGATGATCCCGAGTTCGTAGACTCGCCGCGCCACGAATTCAATCTCTGGTTTGATCCGGAAGCCGCCCACACTGTGCTGTTCGCCCCCTGGAAGAAGATCGTCTGCACCACGGTCGACATCTCGGTGAAGACCCGGTTCACCCAGGATCTGATCGACCGCATCAAGTCGGGCAGCACGCCCGCCGCACGCTACATCGGCACCTACGCGCGGCTTCGCGGGCAGTATAACTATCTGTGGGATGAACTCGCTGCCCTGGCGTGGCTTGATCCCACGTTGATCACCTCGAAGGATACCCGCTATCTCGACGTCGATCTGAATCGTGGCGCCAGTCACGGCGACACTCTGAGTTGGACCGCGCAAGACAAGCCGAAAATTGCAGGGCCGCCGGTCGAAATCCAGGTCGATCTCGACTTGCACAGGTTCTACCAGGAATTGGTGGATTTACTGACGGCTCCCACGCCCAAGCCGTAACCCGGCTGTTTCTGCTTCCTGCTGCAGGTGCTCGAGCCTCTCGTTCGCCTGTGGGTGGTCGGGATGTTGGTTGGAGCAGCGTCGATTGGGGTCAATCCGAATCACGGCGATGGCTCTCCTCCATCACATCCAGAAGCGCCCGCAAACCCATCTGAAAACGGTCTGGCATTGCCGGCGGGCGTCCCTTGCCGAAAGCCTCCTTGAGCCGGGGAAAGGCTCCCGTAGCGAGCTGTCCCTTGACGAAGTTCCGATCGACTTTCGGGTTGCGGGCCGCTTCGCGAAGGGCGTATCCGAAAACGAAATCATCAATGGCTGCCAGCACCGTCAATTTTTCTCCAGTCGTCATGGTTGTCCCGGCGAGAACCTGCAGACATTGCTCCATGTGGCGCATGGCGTTGACGCCGGGAGGAGCCGACAACATGGAGGAGAGCGCCCAGGGATGCCGCAAAAACGCATCACGGGTCCGCATGGCAATTACGGTCAGCGCCTCGCGCCAGTTCCCGGGCAAGGACGGCGCCAGCACCTCACTCATGAACGCGTCGTCCATTGCGGCAACCAGGTCGGCCTTGGTCTTGACGTAGTGGTAAAGGCTCATCGTACCGACACCCATTTCCTGGGCGATCCGCCGCATGGAAACTGCGTCGAAGCCTTCAGCGTCGGCGATGGCCAGGGCCGCCCGGGCGATCTTATCCCGGCTGAGCAGGGATGGTCTTGACATTCGTACACTGTACCATTAGGCTGTTCGTACCATGTACGAAACACAGGTAATCATCGCTGGCGCAGGACCGACGGGCTTGACACTCGCAATCGAACTTGCGCGGCGATCCATCGCTTTTCGTTTGATGGATGCCGCTGCAGGCCCATTCCGCGGCTCGCGTGGAAAGGGGATTCAACCGCGCACGCTGGAGGTGTTCGAAGATCTCGGCGTCATCGGAGCGATCCTCCAGGCGGGCATGGCGTATCCGCGATTGCGCGTGCACATAGGCCCACTGTCGCTGCGGCTTGGACCGTTGGGAGGACGCAAGCAGGCGACCGAGGCTGTGCCCTATCCGAACCTCTGGCTGGTCCCGCAATATCGCACCGAGCAGATCCTGCGAGAGCGTCTGGGCCAGCTGGGCGGGCAGGTTGAGTTCGGCACGGCATTCGAGCGGATGGAGGCGGACGGCCGCGGCGTGCGCGTCCACTTCTCCACCGGCGAGGTGGTGAGCGCGAAATACCTTGTGGGCTGCGATGGCGGACACAGCGCGGTCCGGAAGGCGGTCGGATTCGCGCTGCACGGAGAAACGCTCGCTACCGAGGCCCCGTTTGTTGCCGATGTCGAGGTTGAAGGATTGGACCACACCCACTGGCACCTGTGGCCCTTCGCAAAGGGAGGTTCCATCGGTCTCTGTCCGCTGCCGGCCGCTTCGCTTTTTCAAATGATGTCGCCCGGCGAGCCCGCGGGAGGCATTGAGACGGTAATCCAGAGAGTTGCCGGGCGCCGGGTCTCGCGCATCGCGTGGAGTTCGGTGTACCGGCCTGCGGTCCGCATGGTGGATCACTTGGCAATGGGCCGCGTTTTCCTTGCAGGGGATGCGGCGCATATACACCCGCCTACAGGCGGTCAAGGACTGAACACCGGAATTCAGGACGCTTACAACCTGGGATGGAAGCTTGCGCACGTTCTGCGCGGCGGTCCTGAGTCGCTGCTGGACACCTACGAGGCGGAGCGCCTTCCTGTAGCGGCCGCAGTGCTGGGGCTGAGCGGGAAGATCTACCGCACGCGCTCGCTCAAGCGGGGGGATGCGACAAACCAACTCAGACTCCATTACCGCACCAGTGCACTATCCTCGGGCAAACCCGTTGGACGGCTGAACCCCGGAGACCGCATGCCGGATGTGAACCTGGCTGACGGCACCAGGCTTTTCGAACAGATGCGAGGCACCCACGCCACGGAGTACGTAATGCGAGACGGGACACGAATCCTGATCCGTCCTGACGGCTATATCGCCTCAATCGGCACGACACCGGTTACGTCTTACGCCGGCGAACCGGTACATCCGGTGGAGGGCTCCGGAATTGATTTCGAGGGAGGGCTATGACCGGGTCCGCGCGGGCGGCGCGCCGGGCTGGTGGGCCGCAAAATTATTGCTGCAGTTGCTCGAGCATTTCCTTGGCCCGGGGGTGATCGGGATGCTGTTGGAGCAGATCGAGAAGCACGCGGCGCGCATGGTCGCGTGATCCTTCGAGCGCATAGACCCGCGCCAGATTCAGGTACGCCTGATCGAACCCCGGCGCCACACGGATACACTGCTCGAAATTCCGGACGGCCTCGTCCCGCCGCTGGGTGACCATGTAGAGGACACCCAGATTATTCAGCGCTTCCGGATAATCCGGTCGCGCCTTCAACGCCCGCTTCAGGTGTTCTTCTGCCTTCGCAGTCTCGTCGGTTTCGGCCAGCACCATTCCGAGGCCGTAGTTGGCATCCGCGTCGTCGGGGGAGATCCCAACCGCTTGTTCGAGAATA
>Ga0123355_10001082_pt1 | contig 37623 bp, 42 predicted proteins | sample TergutEmb28metaG_3_FD_89872 | JGI IMG/M metagenome (GOLD analysis project Ga0123355, IMG submission 89872) | Embiratermes neotenicus P1 segment gut microbial communities from Petit-Saut dam, French Guiana - Emb289 P1 | ecosystem: Host-associated > Arthropoda: Insects > Digestive system > Gut ...
CAAGCCCTTGCTTTTACCTATTAACCTAACAACTTCTTCGTGCGGGTTTGATAAAACCCCGCTTAATACAGGTTTCTTAAACCCACTTGCGTTTGCAATATCTATAGCCGCTTGTACAGCGGCCGTATCGCCTTTTACCAAAACAGAAACTAATCTGCCGCCCCACTTTTTTTCCCATGTTACAGGAGTTACGTTTGCGCCTTTTACCATTTCGTCCAGCAGAGTTATTGCCGCTGTTACGCCGGTTACCTCTACAAAACCGTATGCCGTCATATTACTTTACGGCGGGCAGCATTTTTGCTACATCGGCATGTGGGCGCGGGATTACATGGCTTGCCACAAGTTCGCCTAAACGACCGGCCGCCGCTGCGCCTGCCTCAACTGCCGCCTTAACAGCACCAACATCGCCACGCACCATTACGGTAACAAGGCCGCTGCCTATTTTTTCTGTGCCTGCAAGTGTTACCTCTGCGGCTTTTGTCATTGCGTCTGCGGCTTCTATTGCCGCTACAAGTCCTCTAGTTTCAATTAAACCTAATGATTTTTGATCCATTTCTATTTCCTCCTAGTTTTTTAAAAAGATTTAGCCCATGAATTACACGGATTTTTTATTTATTTTAGGGGATTCCGCATCAAGTGCGGAATGACTGCGTAGCAGCCACGGCCACAACAACTAATTTCCTAGCCCCGCACTCTGGTATGGACGGCAACTCGCCCACCGGTTCACCTATCAAAGCCGCTTAATTCTAGCATCTTTGCCGCACCCTCCGTTGGGTTTGCTATTATATGTTTGGTAGCCACACCACCATACAACTGTGCGGCTATTTCTGCTGCATCTACTGCTGCTGTTACATTTTCTACTGTGCCCCTAAACTTTATAGTTACCAACAATGGCACCAGCAAATTTTCAGCATTGGCAGGTCTGTTACGGTCAAAATCTTCTAAGCAAACATCTGCCGCTTTACATCCTGCATCTGCTGCCATAAAGGCTGTCACCAGCCCGTACACTTCCAAAATTCCTACAGATTTATTCATTAATAATCGCCAACTTTATGCCCTTCATGGCTAAGTTATCCAAGTGGGCTTGATGTATTTCTTCTAGTTTATAGGTGTGGGTTATAAGCTCTTCTATAGGCAGCCCAATGTCTCTTGCGCTTTTAATAAAATCGAACGTAGTAGCGTAATCGCGCAATGTGTACACCCAAGACCCCACAACAGTTATTTCCTTAGCGCAAATATCAAAGTGGGGGTTTATTGCAGCCTCGCCGCCATTTACAAAGAAACCAAGCTCACACAGCCCGCCGCCCTTGCGAATAAACTTGTACACATTGCTATGCGCAACCGCCGCACCCGTACACTGGAACGCAAAATCCGCATAATAACCGCCCAATGCTTCGTTAACAGCTTGCGCCAAGGTCTCTGGGTTGTTGTAGTTTTTGAAGTTAACCGATGCACTTGCACCCAGCCGTTTGGCAAATTGCAAACGCTGCTCGTCGCTGTCTACTGCCACTATTGTTTGCAATCCCATCGTTTTAAGCACTGCAATGTTTAACAAACCAATTGGGCCACAACCCTGCACCACAACACGGCTGTTAAAGCGTAGTATGCCTGTAGATTTTGCACGCTCTACCGCGTGAATTAATACCGCAGCAGGTTCAATTAAAATGCGGGATTTTAACGATAAGTCCGACACATTAAACACAGCAGAACCCTTACGAATAACCAAATAATCCGCAAACCAACCGTTAAAATGTATGTCGTCGTCCGGCAACAGACCGTACACAGATGCGTTGCCTAAGTTTTGTTTATTAAGATCGAACATTGTAATGTCGGGGTCATCTTGCAGGGTCATACTTGTGACGATTTTTGCGCCGATATGAAGTGCTTTGCCGGCACTGTCTACCTTCACATTTTTACCCATTTTCACAATTTCGCCCGTGCCTTCGTGCCCAAGCACCACCGGGATTAACCCAAATGGGTCTTTTTTAAACTCGTGCACATCTGTACCGCAAATACCGCAACCTTCTACTTTTACAAGAATATCGTCGTCGCCTATTTCTGGGATTGGATACTCTTTTATTTCATACTTTTCTAGTGCGGTAAGCATTGCCACACGCCCGCGCTGCGGGACTGAAGTTTGCGTTGCCATTGTAGTAGTGCCGCTTAGGTTTTCTAAAACCTGCTGCACGATTTTTTCTATCACGGCGTTTTCCATAGAATCATCCTTTCAATTACTGGTATGTAAAGCAATAAGGTTGCGGGCAATTCCAGCGAATGCCGCATAAACAGCGAGCTCGTAAGCTTCCACCCAAAACGACAAAACTGCCTGAACTACCCCTGCCTTTTATCCTTAGCCTTTGGTATTTTACGGCGATAAGATTCTTCCGCGGCGCGGCAAAGGCATTCGCTCAGAATGACAAATTGCGATAGTTGCCGAAGGCAACCACTCGCCTTAAAACTACCCGCGCTCGTTCTGTAAGGAGACTTTGTGGCTGGTACCGCATCGTAGACTCGCACTGAGGCGTACCCCGTAAGGGTTTTGCCCTTGGCGATTGCCAGGTGTCCGCACGTTTGTGTGCAAGCGTGCGGCTTGCCCGTCGCTTGTACATAAACGGGTGGGCGCACGGTACTAGCAAAGGGCAAAACCCTTACGGGGTACGCCGGGGTTAAATCCAACGCACCACCCAAAAATTCACCGCACGGACAAACTCTCACTCATTACACATCTCCGCTGCTTTGTAAAAGTCGCCGCGCTCGTCAAACCTTCCCCCGTACGGCTGGCAATGGTAAAGGTACAAAAACCTTCCCCACCAAAACCCAGTGCCGCATAAGATGGTGCATTCTTAACCAATATGGCAGTATCCAAAGCCTTCGCATAAGTAGTTATCCTTTTTACATTGGTGGAATGAATATGTGCAGAATGTCTATAATCATGCTCCAGCCAAAGGGCGGTTTCTACCCCTGTTTCAAAATCCGGCACTCGCACCATACCCAAAATAGGCATCATTAATTCTTCTGCAATAAAAGGGTGTTCCTTTGTGCCTTCAAATACTATTGCGGGAGTGTTTGCGGGAGCGGCAACATCAATCATTTTCAAGAGTTCTACAGCAGATTTACCTACACATTTGCGGTTTAACCCTTTTTCCGTGAATACTACAGATTCTAGCTTTTTAAGTTCTGCTGTACTTGCGTGGTAACAATTCAAATTCTGTACAAATGATTGCATCAACTCGCCCGCTATGGCATCAACCGCTACCATCGCCTTTTCTGCGATGCAAGGTAGATTATTATCAAAAGTTGCGCCGTCGATAATATCCTTGGCGGCCTTTTTTATGTCTGCTGTTTCGTCCACCAGAACAGGAGGATTGCCCGCTCCGGCACCAATGCCACGCTTGCCGCTTTTAAGCACCGCCGTAACAAGCCCAGGGCCGCCTGTTGCAACCAAAAGAGATATGTCCGGATGGCTCATCATTACATTGCCCGTTTCGATTGACGGAACAGCTACTGTGGTTGCAATGTTGCCAGGGCCACATACCGAAACAGAGGCACGGTTAATCATTTCAACGGCGTAGATAGACGTTTTTATCGCCGCCGGGTGAGGATTAAATGCCACAGTATTGCCTCCGGCCAACATACCTATTGTGTTGCAGATAATAGTTTCGCTTGGGTTGGTGGAAGGAGTTATTGCTCCGATTACACCAAAAGGCGCCATTTCTACAAGGGTTAGTCCTTTATCACCACTCCAGGCACGGGTGGTAATATCCTCTGTGCCGGGTGTTTTCCCGGCAACAAGTTTGTGCTTGGCAATTTTATGTAGCACATTGCCCATGCCTGTTTCTTCTACTGCCATCTCCGCCAAAGTCTCTGCATTTTCTACCGTGACTTTGCGAATTACGGAAATAATTTCTTCCCGCTTTTCCATAGATAACGTTTTGACTGTTTGCTGGGCAGTTTTTGCCGCTGCTATAGCCCCTTCCATCGTAGAGAAAACGCCGCTTGCTTTTAAGTTAAGCCTTGCTGTTACTTCTTTTACAATCTGTTGAACTAAAATATCGTTCATGGTTTACAACCCCATGGAGGCCATTACTTTTTGCGTAATTTCCTTTACTAAATCTTCGTTTGTGTCTGTTATTTGACTAATACCATGAGAACAGTTGTGGCAATTGGGCCCTTTTTTATTTTGGCAAAGGTCTGACGGATGGCGGCCGGGTATGCCAAATTGCTTGCGCAAGTCGTACAAGCGTTTTACTTGTGTAGGGCTCAATTCTTTTGGGCCGCCAAGCATTTTGGCTTTGTATAAAAGTTCTGCATAAAATTCTAGCGACTCCATTTTGTGATATGCATTAAGCACATCGCTGCCCCAAGTCAATGCACCGTGGGATTCTAGCAAAACTGCGTCGTAATGTTCGAGATATTTTTCGATATTATCGGGAATTTCCATTGTAGAAGGTAGGCCATATTCTGCAATTGGCACACAGCCTAGGTAGATAACAGCCTCGGGCATTATTGGCTGGGTTAATGGAATGCCGGCGATAGCAAATGCAGTTGCGTAGGAAGGGTGGGCGTGCACAACGGCTTTAACATCCGAGCGTTTTTCGTACACACGCATATGCATTTTAATTTCAGAAGACGGGCGGTATTTTCCGCCGGGTTGGAGGAGATTGCCCTTTGCGTCTACTTTGCAGATGTATTCCGGCGTCATAAAACCTTTTGAAACGCCGGTTGGGGTGCATAGCCATTCTTTGTCGTTTAGCTTAACGGAGATGTTGCCGTCGTTGGCGGCGGCCATGTTGCGCTCGTAGATGCGGCGGCCTACTTCGCAAATTTGTTTTTTTACTTCGTATTCGTTTAACATAGAAATTACTCCTTTTAGTATAGTGTGCGGCTGGCACGGTGGGTATTTACCCCTTGACTTGTACCAGACGCCCACCGGAAGAAAAGCACTTCCAGCGGCTCGTCCGGCAATCGCTCAAGTGGCAAACACCCACCGTGTCAGCCTTCCTTACATGCGGTGGATTGTTACAACTACTCAGTAAATTGTTATGGTTATATTAGTTGTTGAAGTTTGAACACCCGTTCGTCATCCCGCGCTTGACGCGGAATCTCCGTTACTGGTGGGATTGGTTTACCCGTGCGCCCGCTTTACAGGCGGCTTGGAGCGCTTTTATCAAAAACGACAAAAGTAAAACTATGTTTTGGTTAGCCGGCAAACTTCAAAGTGGAGCATGCCCGCAAGAAAATCTATTACAGCTGTTAGTGCGGATTCTACTTGCGATACTGTGCCGGTTACTATCAGGGAACCTGTGCTTTTGTCTACAGAGGATACGATTACTCCGGCGGCTTTTATTGCTACGTCTGCAATAATTATTGCTGTTTCCGGCGGGGTTACTGTTAGTATGCCTATGGCGGTGTGCGTGGCCTCCGGCAAGCCTACACTTTTGTACAGAGTGGCGTCTGGGTTGGCTATTATGTGGGCTAGGGTTAGCTGCTTGCCCGGTACAAGTTCTTGTATTATGCGCTGCTTGTTGTCCATTTTAGCCCCCTATTCTGCATGGGATATTTTTTACGGCTTTTTTTAGTTCTTGCATTTTTTCTTCTGTGGGTGTTTTTATATCACCCATTTGGTAGTGGCGGTTTAGGGCGGCGTATTTGCCTTCACCATAGCGATGGTATGGCAGCAGGTGAATTTCTTTTGCCGCGGTATTGCTTGCCGCAAAGTTTGCTATGTCGGTTATTTCTTGCACTGTGTCGTTAAACCCGGGGATAACCGGCACTCGTATAATTAACTCTGTAGTTATGCGTTTTGCATTTTCTAAAGCCAAGTTGTTTTCTTTGCCGGTGAACTGTTTGTGCTTTGCCCCGTTTATGTGTTTTATATCCATTAGAAATTGGTCTAAATAGGGTTCAATTTTTTCTATTACAGAAAAGTCCACCATGGCGGTGCTTTCTATGGCCGTATTTATTCCAGATTCGCTTGCGGCTTTTAGAAGTTCTAACGCAAAGTCTGGTTGCAATAACGCCTCGCCACCGGAAAGAGTTAATCCCCCGCCCGAACGGCGGTAGTAGGGTCTGTCCTTTTCTGCTTCTGCCATAACTTCGGCTACGGTAACATCTCGGCCTACAGTTTTGTCTTGGATTTTTGCATAGCCTGCGCCGTGCAAAAACCCTTTCATTGTTTCAAAGTCGTAATTTTGCGACTCCGGATTGCAACACCATTTGCATCTTAGCAAACAGCCTTTAAAAAAAACAATTGTGCGCACACCATTTCCATCGTGCAGGCTGAATCGCTGTATATCAAATATTCGCCCTAGCATACTTACAACCCCTGCTCCGTGCGGGCTATTATGTCGTCTTGCAGAGATTTGGCTAGGGTTGTAAACAACGCACTGTACCCCGCTACTCGCACAATTAAGTTTTTGTAATTCTCCGGGTATTTTTGTGCGTCCAGCAACGTATTTCGGTCTACTACGTTAAATTGCATATGCATGCCCTTTTGGTCGAAGTAGGAACGTATTAATGCCACAAAGTTGTTTAGTCCCTTTGCGCCTTTTAACGCATCCGGGTGGAATTTTTGGTTAAACAGTGTGCCGTTTGATGCAATTATATGATCGAGTTTAGCAACAGAATTTGCAGCGGCCGTTGGCCCAGAAATATCCTTGCCGCTTGTTGGCGAAACGCCATCAGCAATAGGCATACCCGCAAGCCGCCCGTCCGGCGTGGCGCCGGTTTGTGCACCCAGCGGCACATTGGCCGATACAGGGTACAGCCCTCCCTGGAAAATTCCGCCCCTTGGGTTTCTGTATTTTTCCATTGGTTTGGTGTAGGTGTAGGCAACCTCTCTTGCGAGTTTGTCTACTTCATCTATATCGTTGCCGAACTTGGGCAACGCTTCTATATCGCTTAACATTTTTGCAAAGAGCTCTTTCTCTTTTTCGGCAGGCTCTACAGCTTTTATAACCTCTGCTGTAATTTGCGCCAGCAGTTTTATGTCTGTGATACCGCTTGCCGTTTTTGCTACTATTTCTGTTATAAGTGCAGCATTAGGCTTGCCAAAGTTGTACGCCAGGGCTTGCCTAAATTCAATAAGTGTGTATTTTTTTTGTTCAAAAACCAGCTCTCTTATTGCATACATTGCATCTGCAACATTGGCAATACCAAAACCTTGCGGCCCTGTGAAGTTGTACATTGTGCCGCCTTCTTGTACGGTCTTGCCGCTTTCTAAGCAGTTGTCTATCATTGCAGACAGATACGGCATTACCGCACGTTCCATATGTGCCAAATCAACAGCATTATTGGCGTTAACCAGCAGCCCTATTTGGTATTCCATCTGCTGTTTATATGCGTCAAAAAATTCTTCAAATGTAGCAAACACTAATCCTGTTTGAATGCTTATTCTTTCGCCTTTGTCATATCCATTTGAAAAAACAAGCTCCAACGGGCGGCACATATTGAAGAATGCGGCGTCGTGCCAGCCGTCTGTCTTGCCACCCTTTTGCGGCTCTACACAGCCAATTATACAGTAGTCCCGTGCGTCTGCCAAAGTTACGCCACGGTTCAACATAGATGGAATAATGACTTCGTCGTTAAAGTAGGCCGGCAATCCAATGCCTGTGCGAGTAAGCTTTGCTGCCGCAAGCAACAACTTGTGCGGCGTGCTGTTCCACACCCTTAGCGACAAAGATGGCTGAGGCAAAAAAACTTCTTCCGTGGCTTTAATGCACATATATGAAATATCGTTGGTGGTGTCTCTGCCTTCTTCATCTTGCCCACCAACTATTAAATTTTGAAACAAACCATAACCGGAAAAGCCTTCTGCGCTTTTTGCATCCCGGCACTTGTTTAACTCGTTTAACTTTACCCAAATGCAGTTTATTAACTCTTGTGCATTTTCATCTTGCTTGTAAAACGGATACATATAACGGTCGAACCTGCCGGGCGAAATGCTGTGCCCGCTGGATTCTAACTGCACTAACAGTTGTACAAACCAAAAGCTTTGGCATGCTTCGTAAAAATTTTTTGCGCCGTTTGCCGGTACATTTTTGCAATTTGATGCAATTTGCAAAAGTTCTGCCCGGCGTGTAAAGTCGCTTTCTTTTTGCGCCATTTCTTCTGCAAGTGTGGCATAGCGGTTTGCGTAGCGTATAACCGCTTGGCAAGAGACAATTACTGCATCGAGAAAACTTTTTCTTTGCCCATAGTCTGCGTCCGATAGTTTTAGGCATGATATGTATGCTTCTGTTTCTTTTATAATGCTGTTATAACCGCAAGTTAAAACCTTGCCGTACGACACATTTATGTGCCCTATCCCATTGTAAAAATAATTACCAACGGTGAATATATTGTGATTTATTGCCTGCTTGGTTTCTCCGGACATAAAATTAGCCGCTAACTCACTAACGGTTCGCCCTTGCCAATAAGGATGAACCGCTTTAAGGGCGGCTTTTGTTGTTTCAGATATGTAAAATGGGTCTGCCACACGGGTGGCAATAGTATCAAATTCTTTTTCCAGCCATTCAAAAGAAAACTCGGGATATGTTTGACAACCACGTGGCGCAAGGCTGGCTGCACCAACTATAAGTTCATGGTCGCGAATAATTATAGGAATATTATCCAACAGTGAAGAGAATGCAAAAGCACGACGTAAAACAAGAGGCAACCCCTCTGTTTTTTTATAAGACTCTGTTATAATAACGGCACGGGAGCTTTCGATTTCGGGCATGGCGGCATAGAGGTTTTGTACCAGTTTTTCTATACGTTCCGGCCTTGCTACCATTATGCTCACCACCCAAAATCTGTGTTTTTGTTGATTTTATCACAAAAACCACACAAGTCAACACAAATCCACACAAAAGTCACAATTAAAAAATGCGAATGCAATTTCATAGCCTTAAATTTTGTTTGACTTTCCCAAACCGCTTGTTATAATAACCTTATTGAGACGTAGTCTTATTTCGGAGGAGGATATAAATATGCAATACATTCTTAAACGGGACAACCGCAAAGCCCCATTTGACGCCGCCAAAATTACCAAATGCATTGAAAAAGCATTTGAGGCGACAGGGCATGACGAGTTGTCTCCTTTTATTTCCACAAGCCTTACCGCAAAAGTGCTTGAAAAATTGCAGGAGAACAACAAAACCTATACCGTAGAAGAAGTGCAGGATATTGTAGAAACTGTATTAATAGAAGCAGGCCATGCAAAAGTTGCAAAGGCCTACATTTTGTACCGCCATAAACGCAACACCGTGCGCGAGGCAAGAAGCGAACTGATGAGCACCGTGGAAGAAATTATTAAAGAAACAAGCCGCGACAATGCAAATGTTGGCAACTCTCCTTCCGGCAAAGTTTTGCAAATTTCTGAAGCGGCGTCTAAAAGTTATTATCTGCACCGCGCCCTACCACCGGATGCGGCAGAAAAACACATAGGCGGCGACATATACATACACGACCTTTCTTGGTATGGCAAAACGCTTACCTGCTTGCAAATTCCTTTAGGTAAATTACTAACCGAAGGTTTTAGCAATGGGCATGGCTCTATTCGTTCTCCAAAAACTATACGTTCTGCGGCAGCACTTGCGGCAATTATTTTGCAAAGCAACCAAAACGATATGCACGGCGGGCAAAGTTACGCCTACTTCGACCGCGACATGGCGCCTTATGTAGAGGCAGAACGCCGCCGCCAAGAAAGAATGCTGCGGGAAAGCCTTGATGGTTTAAATCTTTCTGCATCAGATGAGGAAATTCGAGTAATTGCGGACAAGCACACTTATACAGAAACATTCCAAGCGATGGAAGCCTTTATTTACAACCTAAACACGATGCATTCCCGCGCGGGCGCGCAAGTTCCGTTTTCCAGCGTTAACCTTGGTACCGATACAACGCCGGGCGGGCGCATGGTAACAGAATGTTTCCTCAAGGCATACGAAAAAGGGCTTGGCAAAGGCGAAACACCCATTTTCCCAAACCTTATATTCAAAATAAAATACGGCAACAACTTAGAAGAAGGCGACCCAAACTACGATTTGTTCCGCCTTGCAATGCAGGTTGCGTGTGTTCGTCTGTTCCCTACGTTTTCGTTTTTAGACTCCAGTTTTAACAGCATTTATGGCGAAGAAGAAGTAGGATACATGGGCTGCCGCACACGTGTTATAGGCAACGTAAACGGACCTGAAGTAACCGACGGCAGAGGCAATTTGAGCTTTACATCCATTAACCTACCCCGCCTTGCTATTGAAGCAAACAAAGATATGAGCCGTTTCTATCAATCACTAGACGAGATTATGAGTTTTGTTATGAACCAACTGATAACCCGCTACAATGTGCAAAAGCAATTGCATGTTAGAGATTTTCCGTTTTTGATGGGGCAAAAGTTATATGTTGGCAGCGGTGATTTAAAAGCTTCCGACCAAATTACAGAGGCAATAAAACACGGCACCCTAAGCATTGGTTTTATTGGGCTGGCAGAGTGCTTGGTAGCCTTAACAGGCAAACACCATGGCGAAAGTTCGGAAAGCCAAGCCCTGGGCGTTAGTATAGTAGGCCACATGCGCCGCATTTGTGACGAGGCAAGCAAAACCCACAGTTTAAATTTCTCGCTGCTTGCAACGCCTGCCGAGCAGCTTAGCGGCAAGTTTACAAAAATGGATGTAGCAAAATACGGCGTTATAGAGGGTGTAACCGATAAAAAATGGTACACAAACTCCTTCCATGTACCTGTGGAATGCAAAATTTCCGCAATGGACAAAATTGCTATCGAAGGCCCTTATCACAAATATTGCAACGCCGGGCATATTTCTTATATCGAATTAAAATCTGCGCCGGGGCAAAATATAGAGGCGTTTGAGCAAATAATTCACGCAATGGCGGAAGCGGATATGGGCTACGGCGCAATAAACTTCCCGCTGGATATTTGCCGTAACTGCGGAAAACACGGCCTGCAAAATGAAACACATTGCACCGCCTGCGGCAGCGATGATATTTCCCGCGTGAGACGCATAACCGGCTACTTATCTACATTGGACAGGTTTAACGATAGTAAATTGGCAGAGGAAAGCAATAGAGAAAAGCATGTCGATTGCTAGTTTTGGCCTTTTGGATGAAAGCATTCCAGCCCGCATGTGGACTCAATTTTTAAATAGTTTAGTCACGGATTAACACGGATAAGAGCTTTGATTTACACGGATGCCTGCGGCGCTAAAACTAATTCCTTAATCCGTGTTAATCAACGCTCTTACCCGTGCAATCCGTGGCCTTCCTTTTACCAAAAAAATCCTTTGACAAGCTATACTCTTTTGGCTATACTCCCTAAAGAAGGTGATTTCCCCCAAGTCGCCTTCCATACCCTTGTGGCGGAATTGGCAGACGCGCCGGATTTAGGTTCCGGTGGGCAACCGTGCAGGTTCAAGTCCTGTCAAGGGTATCCCCCCCTTAAAAACCCTCTGAGAAATCAGGGGGATTTTTTTATTTCATTCGCAACCCACGGTTGACAAGATGCAAACTTAAGTGGGTGGAGCATTGGCTTACTATACGATATACTTAACAGCACGGAGGTGAAGACAGTGGATGTTGGCCGCAGAATTCAAGCATTGCGTGTGCAAAGTGGCTTATCACAAGAAGCCCTTGCCGACCGGCTAGGCGTTACCCGGCAGTCTGTATCCAAATGGGAGTTGGGACAAGCCCTGCCCGATACCGAAAAAATCGTGCAAATATGCCGCCTATTTGGCGTAGCTACCGATTGGCTTTTGCTGTACGAGGGGCCTATGCTTGCCAAACCAAACAAGCAAACCTTACGCTTTGGCATGTACCTAATTGTAAAAAATTTTGACAAAGCGGTAGACTTCTATGAAAAACTTCTATGCATGGGGGTTTCTACAATAGGTGCAAACCGCTTTGGGCAATTCTTCTTCGATGGCATATGCCTGTCCATTATGAACGAAGCCCACCTACCCGGCCACGATTACAGTGGCTGTGGAGACCATAAGTTCGTGCTAAATTTCTGGATAGCTGACCTGGCTGCGGAATACGACCGCATAAACAGCCTAAATATCGGACAGATTACGGAAATTATCAAAGCCAATTCAAAGTATTATTTTTTCAACATCGATGACCCCGACGGGAATGTTATAGAAATCACAGGCCATTACGAGCCAAAAGGAGAATGAACATGCAAGATATTCCTCTTTGCCAAAGTTGCGCTATGCCAATGGACACACCCGAAAAATTTGGGATTGAAACCGATGGCAGCAAGAATGATGACTACTGCTGCCATTGTTGGAAAAACGGCAAATTTGCCTACGAATCTACTTTTGAACAAGCAGTCGAAGACAACATACCTTGGTGGAAATCCGAAGGTGAAAGCGATGATGTAGCCAGAGCACGCATTATGGAAGTTTTCCCAAAATTGAAGCGCTGGGCAAAAGTGTAACAAAAAAGCGGCTGAGTGCCGCTTTTTTATGTATAGAATTTGACAATAAGCATGTACAATGCATATAATGCGCCATAACTCAGAGAAAGAGGTATTATCATGCTTACTATTTTATCGTGGTTGCTATTTGGTGCCGTTGTTGGCTGGATTGCCGGTATTATCACAGGTAACAGAGCCTCGCTGCTTGGAAACATAGTCCTTGGTATTGTGGGTTCGTTTGTGGGCGGTTTTGTGGCATCGCTGTTGGGCTTTGGTAGCTTGTCCGGCGGGTTTAGTTTTAATCTTGTAAACATTTTAATTTCCGTCGGCGGTGCTTGCTTGGTGATTTTTGTTGTACGGCTTGTGCGTAAATAGCATATAAAAAAGGACTGACTCGGCAGTCCGTTTTTTATATTTCTATTTTCTCAGCGTTTACTTGTTGGTTAAGTAATTCCAATTCACTCACAAAATAATCGTCCAACTCCATCGCGAATTTATGCGCTTTTATAACTTGTTCTTCCACCACTTCGGCATAATTATCACCGGGGTAGCGTGTGTTAAAGTAGAAACTGGTAAGATACCTTGCTTTATCACCAAGGTCACTAACCTTGTGCTGCTCATCATATGCAGCCAAAATACTTTCTGCGGCATGAGATTTTAGCAGCCTACTTTCACTATCCTTTTTCTCCAACAGAGCCTTTGCACTTTTTTCCGCAAACTGCTGGAAGAAGAATACCGCAGAACGATACCGCTTGTGTTGCATGTTAAACAACGCCTCTTCTAAGTCCTGCAATGCAATTCGCCTAAATTCGCTCATACAAAACACGCCCCTTTTCTCGTATGCTTTTAAATACCTGCTGCCCGCTTTTAAGTGTGTCGTCAGTACAATATGTGAAGTCTACATTCATTTCTTTTTGAAGTATATCGTTAAAATAGTTTTCAATTCCGTGTTTTTGCTTTTCGTCAGGTTCGGCGATGTACACGATACAAATGTCCATGTCTGAATACTCGTTAAACTCGTCCGTTAACACCGAACCGAACACAATGATTTTATCCACCGTAGCCGGAAAGCTGCGGTGGTTTTTTATATCTGCAAGTAGCGTGTTTATTGCTCGCTTCATGCGGATTAGTTTTAGGTCGGTTGGGTTCATATAAATCTCTCTCTATCTAATATACCAATATTTTTTCTTTAAGTATTTTAATGTATCGCTTGCATCTTCTGCAAGCTCTGTTTTGTTCCATTTATCCAACAGTCTAATAGAAAGCTTTTTATAGCGTGGGTAATATCTCAACTCGAAAATAGCCGCCTGCTGAACTTGCAAAGATATTGTTTCATCTGATTTAAGCGACCTATTCATTCTTTCAATTAATTTATGATAATTCTCAAATTCTTGCTGTTTCTTACTATTAACATATTTCCGTACAGCAAATATACCACCAATTAATGATGCCACCGCTGCCCAAAATTGCCATTCTTTAAGCCACTCTATCATGCCCTATCACATCCTTTGTTTTTTCAAACTACCACTACACCAAGGGGTAGCCTTGGCAAGGGAATTTCACCTTGAGCGATTGCCGGGCGAACCGCTGGAAGTGTCTTTCTTCCAGTGGGCGCACGGTACAAGCACAAGGTAAATTCCCTTGCCGAGGCTACCCCGGAGCTCCTACTATTTAAAATACCCCTTAACCTTATCCATCCAACGCACCTTATGGTTCTTGTAATCATCGCCCATTTCGTCGTTAAACTTGCGCAACACATCCCGTTGCTTCTCGTTCATGCTTGTAGGCACAGTAACAATAAGTTTAACAACCAAATCGCCAACGGTGTTAGGGTTGTGCACATTTTGCACACCCTTACCCTTCAAATGCACAAGCGTACCCGGCTGTGTGCCCGGCTTTACAATATGTTTTAACTCGTCACCGCCCAACGTTGGCAGCGAAATTTCATCACCCAGTGCCGCCTGTACAAATGTAATGGGTACCTCTAAATAAAGGTGATTACCCTCACGTTTAAATAATTTATGTTGTGTAATGTTTATGTTAATGTACAAGTCGCCCGGTTGTGCGCCCTTTTCGCCCACTTCGCCTTTGCCCGCAAGGCGGATACGCTGGCCATTATCTATACCTCTTGGAATAGAAACTTCCACTTTTTTATTGCTGCGCACACGTCCCTGCCCACGGCATGTCTGGCATGGGTCTTTAATTGTTTTGCCCTCGCCTTTACACGCGGTACACGGGATAACCATCTCGCGGATGCTAAACAGCGTTTGCTGCTGCACTCGCTCGCCGCCGGAACCATTGCAGCGTTTGCATGTTTCTGCATGGGTGCCGGGTTTTGCGCCGCTGCCCTTACATGTGCCGCAAGTATCATATGAGTTTAACGTAATTTCTTTGACAGCACCAAAAACAGCCTCTTCCAATTTGATGGTAAGCTGCATTTGCAAGTCTGCACCACGGCGGGAGCGGGGGCGTGTTCTGCTGCCTCCGCCACCAACCATATCGAATAAGTCCGCAAGGTCGATGTCAAACCCACCAAAGCCCCCAAAACCACCTTGGAAGCCTCCTGCACCGCCACCTTGCTCAAATGCGGAATGCCCAAATTGGTCGTAGGTGCGGCGCTTGCCGGCATCGCTTAGCACCTCATAGGCTACGTTAATTTCTTTCATCTTTTCTTCGGCGGCTTTATCACCCGGATTATTATCCGGGTGATATTTTTTAGCCATTTTCCTGTATGCTTTTTTCAAATCGGTATCGGAAGCATCGCGTCCGACACCAAGCATTTCATAATAATCCTGTTTGGCAGCCATCTACTCAGCCCCTTTTATTTTTCTGTAAAGTCGCCGTCTACTGTATCATGGTCAGGGCCGTAGTCGGATGGTTCTGGCGCGGCTTCCGGTGCTGCCGCTTGATATATTTTTGAAGAAAACTCGTGTAGTGCTTTTGTATATTCTTCGATAGCGGCTTTTAGGTTTTCTGTATCTGTTTCGCTCATGGTGTCGGAATGCATGGAAACGCTTACGCTTTTTAGTTTTTCCATTTCGTTTTGAATGCTAGCTTTGTCTTCGTCGCTCACTTTGTCTGCCATGTCTGTCAGCAGTTTTTCTGTTTGGAAGATCAGAGACTCTGCTTCGTTTTTAGAATCCACAGCTTCTTTGCGCTTGCGGTCTTCTTCTGCGTATTGCTCTGCCTCTTTTACTGCGCGGTCTATATCGTCATCAGACAGGTTGCTGGATGCGGCTATTGTGATTTTTTGCTCTTTACCTGTGCCTAAGTCTTTTGCGGAAACGCTCACGATACCGTTTGCGTCTATATCAAACATAACCTCGATTTGAGGCACACCGCGTGGTGCAGGTGGAATATCATCTAAACGGAAGCGGCCAAGTTCTTTGTTGTCACGTGCAAATTGTCGTTCGCCTTGCACAACAACGATGTCTACCGCTGTTTGATTGTGCGCCGCTGTGGAGAATACTTGTTTTTTGTTTGTAGGAATGGTTGTGTTGCGCTCAATCAAACGTGTTGCCACGCCACCTTCAGTTTCTATGCTTAGAGAAAGTGGGGTTACATCCATTAACGTAATACCGCCCGCACCTTCGTCACCGGCTAGTTTACCGGCTTGGATAGATGCACCAAGCGCAACACATTCGTCCGGATTAATGCCTTTGAATGGGTCTTTGCCGGTAAGTTTCTTTACTGCCTCTTGTACGGCAGGTATACGTGTAGAGCCGCCAACAAGCAAAACTTTGTCTAGCTCAGACGGGCTAAGGTCTGCGTCTTTTAATGCGGTTTGTACCGGGCCCATTGTTTTTTCTACAAGGTCGTATGTTAATTCATCAAATTTTGCACGGGTTAGGTTTATGTCCATGTGTTTTGGGCCGTCTTGGTTCATTGTGATAAACGGCAGGTTGATGTTGGTTGTTACCACGGTAGAAAGCTCTTTTTTCGCCTTTTCTGCGGCTTCTTTTAGGCGCTGCATTGCCATTTTATCTTGGCGCAAGTCCATGTTTTCTTGCTTTTTGAATTCTTCTACAAGGAATTTAATTACACGCTCGTCGAAGTCGTCGCCGCCGAGACGGTTATTGCCGCTGGTTGCCAAAACTTCAATTACACCGTCGCCAATTTCTATAACAGAAACGTCGAATGTACCGCCGCCTAGGTCGTACACCATGATTTTTTGTTCTTTTTCATTTTCCAAACCATAGGAAAGCGCTGCGGCTGTAGGCTCGTTAATGATACGTTCTACTTCCAAACCGGCTATTTTTCCTGCGTCCTTTGTTGCTTGGCGTTGGCTGTCTGTAAAGTATGCAGGCACGGTGATAACTGCTTTTGTTACAGTTTCGCCAAGGTACGCTTCTGCGTCCGTTTTTAGCTTGCCAAGTATCATTGCAGAAAGTTCCTGCGGGGAATAGCTTTTGCCGTCTGCTTCTACTTTAAAGTTTGTGCCCATTTGGCGTTTGATGCTCATTACAGTGTTGTCAGGGTTGGTTATGGCTTGGCGTTTTGCAGTTTCGCCAACCAAACGCTCGCCTGTTTTTGTGAACGCAATTGTAGATGGAGTTGTGCGCATACCTTCGCTATTTGATATAACAACGGGCTGGCCGCCTTCCATAACTGCTACGCATGAATTGGTTGTTCCAAGGTCGATACCGATAATTTTAGACATTTTGATTTCCTCCTAAATTAATAAATTATTTTTAAATAAAAAGATAAAGAAACTCCACTTCGAGGCGGGCTTGCCGCTGGGTTTTGACTTGAGCGATTGCCGACTGTTCGCCAAAAGTGCATTTCTTTCAGTGGGCAGGTGGTACTAGCACAAGGCAAAACCCAGTGGCAATTCCGGCCTGGCGGCGCATTAATTTGCCACTTTAACCATGGCATAACGTATTACTTTGTCTTTGTGTTTGTATCCCTTTTGCAAAACCTCTGCGATTTGGCCTTGCCCTAGGTTTTCATCTTCCACATGTGCTACTGCGTTGTGGAAGTTGGGGTCAAATTCGTCACCGGGGTTAAGTTCCATTTCGTTAACGCCCAGGTCTGCTAAGATGCCTTCCATTTGGCGGGCTATCATTGTTACGCCCTGATAGAAACTGTCTTCTTTGTTTTCTTGCGCGTTTAATGCACGCTCGAAGTTGTCCAAGAGGGGTAGTAATTTTTCGCATGCGTTGCGCACGCCGTCGTCATACTTTGCGAACATTTCTTTTGTTGTACGTTTGCGGTAGTTATCAAATTCGGCCGCAAGGCGTAGGTTTTTGTCTGTTAGTTCGGCTAGTTTTTTTTCTGAATCCGGCGTTTCTGCGGCATCTAACACTTCCGGCACTAGCTCTTCTTCTAAGATTTCTTCTTTTTTGGTTTCGTCCATTTTGTCCTCCATTACATTTCCCTTTACATTTCTAGGGCATGTTTTACCCTTTGCATATTTTGCAACACTCCAACTATTACAGAAACTGCACGGCCGTAGTCCATTCGCATAGGACCAATTATGGCAATACTGCCCCTGTTAGCGTTGTCCAGTGTGTAGCTTGCGCGTATAAGACTGCAAGATTTAAGAATTTCTACGCTATTTTCATCGCCTATTAAAATTTGCACACCTTTTTCGTTTGGGTCAGACTCTAGGATTTCTTGTAGTGTAGTCCTGTCTTCCAATGCGTGGAAGAGGACCTCTGCCCGGCGAATGTCTGCAAATTCCGGGAAGTTTAAAATGTTTTTTACCCCACTTGTGAAAATACGAACATCGTCCTCTGCCTGTATTATGTCTGAAATTGCGCCGAGTATAGGCATTAATATGTGGGCGAATTTTTCAAACGAACCTAGAAGTTTGTCAATTAGTTCCCGGTCTATTTCGTGAATACTTAGCCCGGAAAGGTTGGCGTTTAACAATACAGAAAGCCGATTTAAATTCTCGTAGTCTGGCGGTGCTTTAATGCTTACAGCCTGAGTTTTTACTGCCTTTGTGCCTGTAACCAATACCAGCAGTATCGATTTTTCATCCATTGGAACAAGCTGCAGATGGCGTATTTTTGTTTTTTTGAGATATGGCTCGGAAACAATTGCCGGACAGCCTGTAAGCCACGACAGAGCCTTTGCGGTTTCTTGCATCATAAACTCTACTTGGTGGATGTTTTCGATTATCATTTTTTGCAAGAACAGTGCAATATCGGAATCCAGCTGGCTGTGCGGCATCATAGTATCTACATACAGGCGGTATCCAAGACCTGATGGCACACGCCCCGCAGATGTATGCGGCTGGCTTATGAGGCCTAGTTCTTCCAAATCGCTCATTTCATTGCGTATGGTTGCAGAACTGATACCTAGGCCGGCCTTTTTTGCTATGGTGCGCGAGCCTATTGGCTCCGCTGTTTGAATGTAGTCTGTTATTATGGCTTCTAGTATTTGTAGTTGCCTTGTGCTTAGAACCATTTTAGTTCCACCCCCTTTTAGGTTGTGTTGAATTTGTCGTTAGCACTCTTTGAAATTGAGTGCTAACAGATAATATAAAAAATCTTAGACTATGTCAAGGACTATGTCTAAGATTTTTTATTAAAAGGTTTTGTTCTTTTGGTGAAAAGCGCTCCAGCCGGCATAAACACAGGCCTAGAATGCTTTTGGTCAAAAGAACAAATTACAGCCCTGCCAAACCCTTCACATACCGCAAATACAAAACCTGCGGCCGCCTTTTCACCTGTTGCAAAAACCGCAGCATGTCAAAATAAGCCTCTTCCATCAAAGCTCTTTCTTCTTCTGACACTTGCGCTTTGGCATATTTAGCCTTGTAATAGAGCTGTATCAAATCCTTTAAAAACACACTATCGCTTCTAAAAGCAAACCTCTTCCCCTTGTGCTTTCCATACAGTTGCGGCGTTTCTCCTTGGGCAATGGGGGTTGTGTGGTAAGCAACAATGTCCATAATACCGTTAAAGTACCGGATAACCTGCTGGCTTGGCTGGAGTTTCTGTACTTTTTTTATGCTCTGTTTTACTTGCAGGTAACGCACAAACAAAAATACTAAAAACCCAATTGGTATCAAAAGAGGCGTTAACCATAAATACCATAACCGGTTTACTGTTTCTATAGGCTCTTCTGCCGCTACCGTTGTGGCTGCGCCCGCCCCGGATGGTGTTGTGCCACCCGCAAGCAAGTCCATCCAGTCGCGCATTTCGTCTTCGTGGTCCCATGCCATGCCCTCTGCTATTGCGCGCAACCAGTCGTCATCAAAGCCAGTGCTGGCGATATTTTGCAGCGGTATCGGTGTGGACGGGTCAAAAATCAACGCATAAGTTGGGGTTGCTTCTACCAAAAGCCAGCCAGAACCTTCTAAATAAACTTCTACCCAGGCGTGTGCCATACGGTTGGTTACGGTAACAGTTGGCATAGCCTCGCGTGACGGCGGCAAAACAAAACCTTCTACATAACGGCTGGGCACGCCTGCAATGCGCGACATTATAGCCATCGCAGAGGCAAAATAGGTACAGTACCCTTGTCTTGTGTTAAACAAAAAGTGGTCTACAAAGCAAACGCCTGGAGGTACGGGCACGGTGTCCAAGGTATATGGCAATTGCAAAAGGTAATTTCTTATAGCCATTACACGGTCGAAGTCATTTGTTTTACCTTCGACTATGGCCATGGTTAGGTCATGCACCCTTTGCGGGGTAATGTCCGGCACTTGTAAAAAGTTTGCTCTTACTTCGTTTGCATATTGTGCTAAAACTTCACGGCTAAACGCGTCCAACACACGTACAAGTGCCCACTCGCTTTCCAACACAGTTGTAACGTTTGGGTTACGGAAAGCTTCAATAATTTCCATGATGTGCTGCGGCGTTATACCTGCTATTTCCTCTTCCAATTCTAAAGCAAGCTGCTGAGAAAATTCTTCTGCCGCCGCGGCAAGTTCACTAAGAAGAAAAGTGTGCGCATGCCAGCTCAGATCCAACACAACATCATACATCCTAAGTTCGTACTCATCGTCTAAAATATCTTCATCTTCAATGGCATAATCATCTTCGTCGAGTTCATCAGGCTCGCCAAAGTCTAAGCTGCTATCGAACCAAAAGCCATCTCTATGCGCCGCAGCAAATGCTTCGGGATGAGTAATTAAAAGCCATCTTGTATCTGCACTCGACCAAGAAAGCGGAGCGACACTACCGCCAAATGTAACTTGTTCATGCAAAATTGAATCTATAAGTTGGTAGTGCGAAAAGCTACGAGAATATACGCCCTGGTTTGTTGCCTGCAAAAGCGGCTGCATAAACCCAAGCGAATCATTAACATTTAAAAATTGGAAATGATAAGTTGCATCTCGCGACATCATACTTGGCGTTTGCATGTCGCCTGTTGGGAACATAGTTGTAACCAGCAAATAATCATTACCAACCGGATTAAACACCAAATCCCAAGCACGGTTTGGGCGGAATATTGTACCCGTGCGCTGTCTGCCTATGCCAACTGTAACATTAGAAAACGGCAGATAACTATGCAAAAAATATTCCGCAAAAAAAGGATTGCCTTCCACGCCAAGGCTATGGAAATTGTGCATACCGGATATTCTGGCATCGTTAGTGTTCATAGCATTCCAAAAAGAAACTGAACTTAACCTCTCATTCAAGTACGCAATTGTGGCATTGCGCATTAAGCTGGCCGCAGTTTCTATCATTTCAAATTGGCCAGGTGGCAAACCATGTGTATTAATCTGCCCATAGTAAAGCGATGGCACCCAAGAATACCCTGTATAAATATTACTGGTTGCCCCCGCAAGATAAGTGCCACCTGGGGCTTGCACTGTCATAACCGGGCGGTTATTTACAGTTACAGCACCACCAAGCCGGCCACCCGGGCCGCCAAAACCTGTAGACTGGAAACTAAAATACGTAGGATTAAAAATTTCAAACAAACGGTCAGAAACTGCATCTACAGGGCCTTGCAGCTGGTCTATTGGCCTTGGCTCAAATATTTCATGCTCGGAAGGCAGTCTCACATTTGCAAGCCATATAACAACAGCGCATAGCGGAATGATAAAAATCATAATCGCCATAGCGCGGTTCATGTGTCTAATAAAAAGCACCACAAACACAAATAGGAATAGTAAAAACGCAGCATCGTCACGCACAAAGCCAGGCAACCACACGCCTGCAACTACAGCAATGCCCACCGCCGCCAAAACAAAAAAGTTATATTTATCAAACATAAAAAATACAACAACCGCACCCAACAACAAACTCACAAGCCAAACCACTGTTTGAGAAAGTTCTGCATTAAAAGGAGCCATCCCCATTATCATAAGCCCCATGCGGTTAAAATGGTCTAAAACCGGGTGCAAATAATCGTCCCGCAAAGAAAACAGCAGCCTGCCGCCGTACAGAATTAACGCGCCTAATGTAATAAAAAAGGTATAACGGTTGTACAGCACAATCATAAAAATAAATATAGAAATAATGGCGGCTATAACCAGCGAGGCTCCTCCGGTACGGATAATTGTTGCGCCAAATATAAAAGAAGACAGCGCGTAAATATACATCGTGCCAATTACCAGACAAAAGCAATAATCTTTCCATGTTTTTGCTTGCTCGTTCATATGAACACACCCCTAAACACAGGCAACCCACCATTTTTAAGCAGTTCAAATATCCTATCGGATTCTTCGCAGGTATTGGCGGGGCAATTAAATATTACAGCCACAAAGTTACCCTTGTTGGTTTCGTTTATTATTTTTTCATACAGTTCAACATTTAAATTTGATGTAAACACAACCGCGTTAACAAAGCCCGTTGCATCATTTAATACGCCGGTTAGTATCGAAGCCGGGTTAAGCTGTGGTTTTTCGCTAAACTCAAGGCCGCTTGCCATGTTGTAAACAGATTCAAAACCCGCAAAATTGGCAGCGCGGGTTTTGCTGCCGTTCGTTGCATAAAAATCCACAGGCATGCTTTTAATCAAACAAAAGCGGGCAAGTGCAATTGCGCTTTCTACCATTTCATCTTCTATCTTGAATGATTCTTCGCCCTCGAGTGGCATTCGAGAGTTGTCCAAAATAATATCCACCGAGTTAAGCCCGTTGGATTGGAACTGTTTTACCATCCACTCGCTACGCTTGGCTGTTAACTTCCAGTGCACACGTTTTATAGAATCTGTTGGCACATATGGCCTAACATCCGAAATAACGGAGTAATCTTCATCTTTAATATCAAAGGGCGAGCTTGCTTCTGCCAAAAGGTTTAGTGTAAGCGGTGTACCCAAAAGCTCTATTATCCTAGGTAGCACAGTCGTTTTCTTTACGGCTTTGTACTTGCGTTTTAATGTTACAAGCCCCATAAAGTCGGAAATAGAAATTTGACTAAGCCCGGTTTTATACTGTCCGCGATACTTAGCGTAGAAGGGAACTTTAACCGTTGCACCTTGGAATGGCGCAAGCGTTACCTCTCCGGGCTTTTCTGCCACAAAAACATATTCGTTTACTGCCAGCATAAACTCCACTTTACTTACAGGAAAAGGAGTATAATTTTTAACATGCACCTTTAACGCGGAATCTTGATTTTTTGTTATGGTACGCGGTAATTCTTGGCGTACTTTTATTCCCAAAAGCGCGATGGCCGTAACTGCAACAGACACAAACGGCAGTACCGCAAACACAAGAAGGGCAATATAGGCTACCCGCTCGCCAGACATCCACGCAAATACAAATAAAGCCGCCACAAATAGAACATATAAAATTCTGTTTGTGGTGGTTTTATTTATTTTTGGTCTTGGAAGACGCTCATTGTAAAAAATTTTGCGCAGAGCCTCCCTATCTATGTCCTTTGCCTTACTCATCTTGGGAAAATTTCTGCCGCGGCAATTTCTAATGCCCTGTCCAAAACATCGTCTACAGTAACGTGACGCAAACTGGCCTCTTGGCGCATTAAAATACGGTGGCTAAGTACATGCGGTGCCATTTCCATAACATCGTCCGGCACTACATAGTCGCGCCCGCTGTATAACGCCCAAGCTTGCACCGCACGGAAAAGGCAGATGCTTGCGCGCGGGCTTGCACCCAGCATAACATCACCGTGCTCACGAGTTTTGCGGGTTACAGATACAATAAAACGGTTTATTTCTTGCGCTACATAGATTTGCTCGGTTAATTCTTGCAGGCGGATAATGTCCGCACCTTCTGCTACAGGCAATAGCGTGTCCATTGGGTTCTTGCCGCTAAAACGGTCTAGCATTTTACTTTCTGCCGCTGCGTCCGGATAACCAAGAGATATTTTCATAAAAAAACGATCCAGCTGGGCTTCGGGCAAGGCGAAAGTACCCAAGTAGTCTACGGGGTTTTGGGTTGCAAGCACCATAAATGGGCTTGGCACCTGGTGGGTTACACCATCTACCGTCACTTGGTTTTCTTCCATTACCTCAAGCAAGCTGGATTGTGTTTTGGGAGAAGTTCTATTAATTTCGTCCGCCAGAACAAATTGGCTCATAACCGCACCGGGGCGATACTCGAACTCGCCCGTTTTTGGCGAAAAGGCAGAGTAGCCCGTTATGTCGCTTGGCATAATGTCCGGCGTAAATTGTATGCGTTTGAAACTGCCGTTTACAGACCGAGCAAGCGCGGCAACAAGGCTGGTTTTACCCACGCCGGGCACGTCTTCTATAAGCACATGGCCGCGGCAGGCTAGTGTAGCCATTACAAGGGATACAGCATATTTTTTGCCTACGATTATTTTTTCTACGTTGCGGATAATTTGTTGCATGCAGGAGAGTGCTTGGTCGTTGGTTCCAATTTTACTTGTGTGCATTTTTGTCAGCTCCTAAGAAATGTTCTTAGAGTTAAGTGTAACACAAGTTATGGAATGAGAAAACATGCTATAATATTAGAAATTGAAGGAGGCAGTAAAAATGGTCAAGCTAAATAACGACTGGGACACGCTTTTGGCAGACGAGTTTGAAAAGGATTATTATCAAGCGTTGCGCACAAAATTAAAAAACGCATATTTTACAAAACCTGTATACCCCAACATGCACGACATATTTAATGCGCTAAAACTAACACCTTATGGAAATGTGAAAGCCGTCATCGTCGGGCAAGACCCTTACATAAACGAAGGCGAGGCGCATGGCCTATCCTTTTCTGTAAAGCCCGGAGTACGAATCCCGCCGTCGCTTCAAAATATATACAAAGAACTTGCAACGGATATAGGTTTCACTCCACCAAACCACGGTTTTTTAGAACACTGGGCAAGGGAAGGCGTATTACTTTTAAACAGCGTATTAACCGTAGAGGCAAAAAAAAGCCGCTCCCATGCCGGGTGGGGCTGGGAACGGTTTACAGATTATGTCCTTGAATTGTTGAACAAGCGGCCGGAGCCTATGGTTTTTCTACTGTGGGGCAAAGATGCACATAAAAAGGGGAGCATTGTGGATAATAGGGCGCATCTTATATTGCAGGCGGCGCACCCAAGCCCTTTGGCGGGCGGGAGATTTTTTGGTTGCAGGCACTTTTCTAAAACAAATGAGTTTTTGTCAAACAACGGTGTAGCCCCTATTAACTGGCAGTTGTAGCGGGTACATAATTTAAGTAAATTTGTATGCTGTAACCTGTCTCTGTTTCTTCTACATCCATTTTTGTATCCATACCGGCCTGGGCTATAAGCTCCAGGTCTTCTTTTATGGAATTGGTTAGTAGACGTATATCTCTGATGTAAGCCTTTTGCGGCAGAAAAACTTTGCGCTCTTTTGGTTTTTTTTCGTTGAAAAACTTATCAATTAAATCCTCTGTTTTGCGCACGGTTAGGCCTTCTTTTACTATTCTTTCCAGTATCATAAGCTGGTCTTCTTCTTTTACCAGGCGAAGCAATGCCCTTGCATGCCGCTCTGTAAGGCCGCCGTCTATTATAATTTTTTGAACAGGGCGTGCAATTTTTAGAAGGCGCAGCTTATTGGCAATTGTCGATTGGTTTTTACCTAAACGCGCTGCCAAAGCATCTTGGGTAAATGCATAGTCCATCATTAGGTTGCTAAAACCTTCCGCTTCTTCAAAAAAGTGCAGGTCACGCCTTTGCAGGTTTTCTATCAGGGCAATTATTGCGCTGTCTGTATCGTTAATTTCTACAGGAATTGCGGGGATTGTTTGCACTCCGGCAAGCTTACTGGCACGCAACCGCCGCTCGCCGGAAACCAGTTCGTAATTGCCGTCGGGCATTAAACGCACACTTACGGGCTGCAACACGCCATATACTTTTATAGAGCGGGCAAGCTCGTCCAACCCGTTTTGGTCGAAGATGCGGCGGGGCTGGTAAGGGTTTGGGCGGATACATTCCACCGGCAGATTTACAATTTCCTTGGCTGATATTGTCATGGTTAGCACGTCCTTTGTTATTTTTTGGAAACTGATTGTATGGTAATTTATGGGAAATCATTTGTCAAATGTTTTCCTTCGAGTAGGTTCGACAAAAAAAACAAAAAAGGGCTTGTTCTATTAAATATCTTCACCTCATACCTTTAACTGAGGTGGACGAACATGGACAAAAACTTTAAGGGCCTTACAACAGCACAGGCGGTGGCATCGGCCAAACAACACGGCTCGAATGCTTTCACCCAAAAAAACAAAATAGGATTTTTTAAACGCTATCTTGCCAGTTTTGGCGACCCTATCATTCGTATTCTGCTTATTGCCCTGGGTGTTAACCTTATTTTAATGTTCCGCGATGCGAACTGGTACGAGTCTGTAGGCATTGCAATAGCTGTGCTGTTGGCCACGCTTATTTCCACCCTGTCGGAAATGGGCAGCGAATCTGCCTTTGAAAAGTTAAGCGAAGAAGCCGCCACGATAAAATGCCGAGTTTTGCGCGATGGCAAACTAACAGAATTGCCTATAACAGATATAGTTATAGGCGATATTGTTTGCATCAGTGCCGGCGAGCGCATTCCCGCAGACGGTTATTTGGTTGATGGCGAGGTTGACATAGACCAATCTGCACTAAACGGCGAGACTAAGGAAGCCCGCAAGCGCGCGGCAATAGAAAGCAGCCATGCAGATTTATTATCCCCCTCGGGCGTGTTCCGTGGAGGGATTGTTTCCGCGGGCGAAGGGCAAATGCTTGTTACAAAAGTTGGCGATGGCACCCTTTACGGCGGCCTGGCATCAGACATGCAAGAAACCGCGATAGACAGCCCGCTTAAAACACGCCTTACAGAACTGGCAAATGTAATAAGTCGTTTTGGATATGCGGCGGCGGCTATTGTGGTGGTTGCAAATTTAGTTAACTCGATATTTATAACCGGCAATGTTTATGATGGACGTAGCTTATTTTCCGCCATTATGATGGCTGTAACCCTTGGCATAACCGTTATTGTAATGGCCGTGCCTGAAGGTTTGCCAATGATGATAACCGTTGTGCTTAGCGCAAACATGCGGCGCATGCTAAAAGACAATGTGCTGGTGCGCAAACTTATTGGCATAGAAACAGCCGGCAGTTTGAACATACTTTTTACAGACAAAACAGGTACGCTAACAAAGGGGTTACTGGAGGTTACAAAAGTTATAACTCCCGAAGGCAAGGTGTTGGATGCGAAGGAGTATAAAGGCTTCCCCCTTTATAGTCGTTTGGCGATTAATGCCTTCTATAACAATGGCGCAAAATTGGTTAGCCAAAAGCTGCAAACCCGTGCCATAGGCGGCAATTCTACAGACAGGTCGCTTTTGGAATATATAAAAAAAGAAGCCCCGGGGCTCCCGCTTTGCCAAAAGGGTTTTGTAAAACTTTTTGATTCAAAAGATAAATACTCGGTGGCAGAAGTATTTGGAGAGGCGAAAGGGATTCTGTTAAAAGGCGCACCGGAGGTGCTGCTGCCGGCATGCAAAAATACACAAAATTTGAACGAAATTATAACCCGGCAAGCGCAAGAGGGATATAGGCTTTTGGCCTTATGCGAGGCAGAATGCAAAACAGACGCGCAAAATTTGAGGAACCTAACCCTAATTGCAATTGTATGTATACGCGACGAGTTGCGCCCGGAGGCCAAACAAGCAGTAGAAGAAGTTACAGATGCTGGCATACAAGTGGTAATGGTAACCGGCGATAACAAAGACACAGCCGTAAACATTGCCGCAAAACTGGGCTCCCCTCGCACCGGCATTATAACCAGCCGTGCACTAAACCAACTTAGCGATGAAGAAGTTAAGAAGCTGCTGCCTAAACTAAGGGTTGTTGCCCGCGCACTGCCCTCCGATAAAGGACGGCTTGTACGCCTTGCCCAAGAAATGGGGCTTGTTGCAGGCATGACAGGCGACGGTGTAAACGACGCCCCCGCCCTAAAACGCGCCGACGTTGGTTTTGCCATGGGCGATGGTACCGAAATTGCAAAAGAAGCCGGAGACATTGTAATACTGGACAATAACTTTGCGTCTATTTCAAAAGCGGTGTTATACGGGCGCACTATTTTTAAGAGTATCCGCAAATTCTTGATTTTCCAGCTTACGATAAATTTTTGCGCTGTTGGCATTTCTGTAATTGGGCCGTTTATTGGGGTGCCTATTCCGGTAACGGTTATACAAATGCTGTGGATAAATATGATAATGGACACCTTAGCAGGCCTTGCCTACGCCGGCGAAACGCCTTTGCCCGAATATATGAAAGAACCGCCTAAAAAGCGTAACGAACCTATTATCAACCGCTACATGCTTAACCAAATTACTACAACGGGTTTGTATACCATTTTGCTGGGCTTGGCATTTTTTGTACTTCCGTTTTTCTTTACAGCGTTTCGCAGTAATCATGGGTACTTTTTCACGGCATTTTTTGCATTGTTTGTTTTTTCCGGCGTGTTTAACAGCTTGAATGCAAGAACTCATAGGTTGAATTTGTTTGCTTATATCACACGCAATAAGATGTTTATTTGCATAATGGTGCTGGTGTCTGTAATGCAAATTTTACTTATTTACTTTGGAGGGGCTGTGTTCCGTACTACCGGGCTTAATTCCCGGGAGCTTGGGCTTGTGCTTATGCTTGCGTCTACGGTTATTGTGTTTGACCTTGCCAGGAAAGTGGTGTTGCGGCTTAATAACCGGAAGGGTTTTGTATAGGGTTCTACCTCATCTTAGTAGGCCAAAGACAAAAACAGCGGTTATTATTACACTGGCTATTGCCATGAAAATGTGCACTTTAATGTTGGTGAAAAAGTTCTCACTGTAGGGCTGTTTTAGCCCCGGTAGGATAACCGGGCTGCCTGATTTTTCGGCTTCACGCTTTAAGTTGTATTCGCTTATTATTCTTTCTGCCTCTTGCACTAAGTCTAGGGGCATTTTTTCTTGCTCTTTTGGGTTAACTATAAAAATTGCTTGCTCGTACCATTTTGTTGCATCTCCTTTTAATACGATCACACGTTCTGTTTTTTCCATTGGTTTTGACTCCTTCAAATAATAATCATTTGAATTTTTGCCTAAAAAAAATTCTGTTATACATTGACATGATGTGTGATACACAGTATATTGTTTTCAACAATAAAGTATAGGTGATGCTATTGAGTAAAAACGATTTAATTACAGGCTTTCTACAAGAAATGCGGCGGGGCACAATAATAATGTGTGTACTTGCAAAACTTAAAACTTCTTACTACGGATACAATTTAATATCCGAACTGGCACACGCCGGGGTACCCATAGAAGCCAACACCCTATATCCCCTACTGCGGAGGCTGGAATCGCAAGGCCTGCTGGCAAGCGAATGGAACACCACAGACGCCGCAAAACCCAGAAAATACTATGCAACAACTAAGCTGGGTAAAGAAGTTTTAAGCGAATTAAAAAAGCACTGGTTAGAAACCGTGCAAAATATGGAAAGGATACTTTAAATGGAGAACAACTTAAAAAACCGCTATATTTATGCGGTTACAAGACATTTGCCATCTAGGGCGCAAAAGGACGTAGAACGTGAACTCGACAGCCTAATATCAGACATGGTTATAGAGCAAGCAGGAAACGACGCCCCAACCGAAGAACATATTAAAAATGTTTTAACTAGGCTTGGCTCGCCGGAAGAAATGGCATTGAAGTATGATGGCAGCGGGCACAGGGCTTTAATCAGCGGCACATATTTTCTTATGTACAAACTTGTATTGCGCATTGTGTTACCTATTGTTGCCGCCCTTTTGGCCGTACTGTCCGGGTTTGGTTTTATTGTAGGCGAGCCAACGCTTAGTTTTAATATTGGGTTGCTCGGCTTGTCATTTTTGACAGAGATTATTGTCTCGATGGTAGGCGGCGTTATACAAGCGTTTGCGGTTATAACTATTGTGTTTGCGGTTTTGGATTATTTTAAAGTGAATTTGAAAGACGGCAATATTCTTGACCTGCCGGAAATACCCGATAGCAAAAAAAGAATTTCTATTACCGAGCCTATCGTTGGCATTTGTATAGCCATTGGTTCAACTATTTTGTTCCTGGGTTTCCCCCAAGTTGTGCGCGCTTATATCGATTTTGAATGGATTCATGTTTTTAATGTGGAAGTTATTCGCGGTTTGTGGTTCCCAATTTTGGCATGGACAGTTGTAGAAATTGTTGCAGAGCTGGTTAAACTAGCAGAAGGGCGATACACGAAACGCTTGGCCGCCGTTACTGCAGTTACTGCTGTGTTACAAATTGCGTTTGCATTCTTTATCTTTGTGGGCAACAACCTGCTAAACCCGGAACTTGTGTACCGTGCAGAAAATTACGTGACGGAATTTGCACCCCTTGAGTGGGTTATCAACAATGCCGCCGCGCAGCCAAATTTGATTGTTTTGTTCATTATTATTATAGTTGTGCTAATCGAAACTGTAGAAGTCGTGTATAATGCATTCAAACGATAATTTTGGTCTTTTGGATGAAAGCTTTCCAAGCCGCTTAGGGCGCAGGGTTGTGCCCGTCCGCAGCGCAGCGAGGAAGCGTAGGTAGGATTCACTCCTGCCGGAGTGGCGGGGTTTGGGGCAGCGCCCCATTTAATAAGGAGGAATTATTATGATTCAGTACGAAAACAACCGCAAATTTATGCAATGCCCATCTTTCCGTGAAGGCATGGCAAAAAGTGACCAGTCCCAAGGTGTAACAGCACCTGCATTCGGCAAGGAAATAACAGGGGAAGTAATCACCCTGCCTTCGTTTGAAGGCATCACAAACACAACCTATGCCGAGCTATTGGATAGCCGCCGCAGCGTACGCGAGTACAAATGCAAAGAAATGTCGCAGGCAGAACTGGCATTTATGCTATGGAGCGTTAACGGCATACAGAGCATTCGCAGCAATGTTGCTACCTTCCGCCCAGTGCCAAGCGGCGGCGCGCGCCATCCGTTTGAGACGTATATTACCGTGAAAAATGTAGCAGGGCTTAAACCTGGGTTGTATCACTACTTACCAGCGGAAAATATTGGTGAGAAAACGGTTACTATTCAGTTCCTTGGCGATATACCTGAATACGATAAAACCATAACAGATATGGTTGCCGGGCAGGCTTGGGCGGCGGAAGCTCCTGCTATTTTGTTTTACACTTGCATTCCATATAAGGCAGAATGGCGTTATGTAGATATGGCACATCGTGTTGTGTTAATTGACCTTGGCCATGTTGGGCAAAACGCTATGCTTAGTGCGGCGGCACTGGGGCTTGGCAGCTGCTGTATGGCCGCGTACGACCAAAAAACATGCGATGGTGTTTTGGGCATTGACGGCATTACCGAATACACAGTTTATGCAGTTTCTGTAGGTGCGTAACTCTATGAGCGTTGAACGTGTATATAAAATGAAGTTTGCTAAGGTTTACCCCTTGCTGGTGCAAAAAGTTGAACGCAAGGGGCGGCTTAAAGCGGAAGTTGACCAAGTGATATGCTGGCTTACCGGTTATGACGAGGCAGGCTTGCAGGCGCAGCTTGAAAAAGATGTGGATTTTGAGCAGTTTTTTGCCGAGGCACCTGGGATGCACCCTAATGCTGAGAAAATTACGGGTGTAATTTGTGGGCATAGGGTAGAAGATATTACCGACCCGCTTATGAAAAAAGTCCGCCAGCTGGATAAACTTGTGGACGAGTTGGCGAAGGGTAAAGCGATGGAGAAGGTTTTACGGCAATGAGTTATATTAAAGAATTGCGAGAATTAATTGGCCATAAACGAATTCTGTTGCCTGGTTGCATTGCTTTTATACGCAATGCGGCCGGGCAAATTTTGATGCAACAGCGCGCGTATCCGTACGGCAAATGGGGCTTACCCGGTGGTTTGATGGAGCTTGACGAATCTACTGAGCAAACCGCCCGGCGCGAGGTAAAGGAAGAAACCGGGCTAACGCTTGGCAAGCTGTCTTTGTTTGGTGTGTATTCTGGCGAAGGATACCACTGCAAAGCGCAAAATGGCGATTTGTTTGATGTGGTAACCATTGTGTATGTAACTGACGACTACAAAGGCGAAGTTGCCGTAATGGACGACGAGTCGTTATCTTTTGAATGGTTTGACTTGGACAAGCTGCCGGAAAATATTGCGGGAACACATACCGAAATTATTCGAGACTATATTAAACATGGAGGAAAACTATGAACTGTAAAGAATTTTGCACCTGCCCTGTAACAGACTGCGCCGCACACCCGGAAAAGAATGAGTGGCAGTGTGGGCCATGCATAGAGAAGAATCTTGAACACCACGAAATTCCATATTGCTTTTGGGCAAAAATTGGGGATACCGAAAACGCAAAAAGCCCTTACATATTTACGGAGTTTGCCAAAGCTGTGTTAAAGGGCGAAAGTGAGTAATATGCTGGGCTTAAACGTGATATGGGTGTTTGACCCTACTGGTGAAAAAGTTCTGATGTGCAAACGGCACAAGGAACCTTATAAAGGGCTGTACAACCTTGTTGGTGGTAAGATAGAGCCATTAAACCGTGGCGGCGTCGCCACGGTTGCTGCGGAAGGTAGTGGAAATTGCATGCAATTTCCTACAACCTATGAGAGTGGCCTTGCCGCCGCATACCGCGAACTTAAAGAAGAAACCGGGATAACAGAGATAACACTTTCCCACCTGATGGACTTTACATACTTTATGAAAGACAGCTGCCGTGTTGAAGTTTATTTCGGCAGGCTGGACAAACACACAGAAGTAAGCGGTGACGAGAAGGAACTGGTGTGGCTTAGCACCACGGAAGACTTTTTTGACAAAACCCGCTTTGCAGGCGAAGGCAATATAGGGCACATTTTTGAAATTATAAAACAGAACATATAAAGAGGCAGATTTGGATGATTGATACGATAATAAAAGACATACCGTTGACTTTTAACACGGCGCTGAACCTATTCTCCCCTGATAATATCGACAAAGGGACACTTGCGATGCTTTCGCAGGTTGAATTCACAAGCGACGACAAGATATTGGATTTGGGATGTGGTTATGGCGTTGTAGGGATTACAGCGGCAAAGATAATTGGTGCCGAAAACGTAGTTATGAGTGACGTATCCGAAAAGGCTGTTGCCATGGCGCGGGAGAACGCTTTGCTGAATGGTGTGGATGATGTTAAGGTTGTGTTAAGTGATGGATTCCGCAACTTGCAAGAAAAGGATTTTTCTTTGATTTTGTCTAACCCGCCGTACCATGCGGATTTTTCTATTGCTAAGCATTTTATTGAGAAGGGCTTTAACAGGTTGAGGGTTGGTGGGAAAATGTATATGGTGACAAAGCGCAAGGAGTGGTATAAAAATAAGCTGATAGCTATTTTTGGTGGTGTGCAGGTTAGTGAAGTGGATGGGTATTTTGTGTTTTGTTCGGAGAAGCGGTCGGTTAGTTATGCGAAAAAGGGTAAATAAAAAAGCGGCTTTGCCGCTTTTTTGCTATCGTTCATAATGTGTCCACAGGCTTACCACCCTAACAACTTTTTCATCTTCAAGAACTTCATAAACCAACCTATGCTTACGGTTAATCCGGCGCGAATATGCCCCGCTAAGATTCCCCTTCAGCTTTTCATAAGGTGGCGGGATTTGATATGGATTTTGCTGGATGATGCTCAACAGCGTTTTTGCTTGTGAGTCTAATTTAGCGGATTTAAGTTTAGGAATGTCTTTTACTGCCTGCTTTGAATACACCAGTGAATACATCACCACTCCACCTTGTCGGCAGGAATGCTCTCACTTAAAGGTTCTTGCATACCGGAAACAATTTTCTCCGCCATCCCTGGAATCGAGTTTAGATAATCGGTATCATTGTCAAAAACATTAAAATAAAATTTCTGCATGAGCACATACTTTCGTAAATCCTCTAATGCTTCATCTGGTAGCAATTCTATATCTCGTTGAATCAACTCTCTAACTGCCATGAAAATCACCTCACTCGTTAATTATAGCACAATAAAGGGCTACTCAAAACATCTACAACACAAACTTACCGCCAAACCCTTCCCCTTTATCACTTGCAATTACCTGCCCCGTAATGCACTTCGCATAACTGCTATGCAAAAACAAAGCCAAATCTGCGGCATCGTTTGGCGTGCACCAGCGGCTTGTATCGCCGGCATAATAGCCTGTATCATTTGGCCCGGGGTTGATGCAGTTAATCCTTATATTCAGCTTACCTAGGTCTGTCATTGCTTGGCAGCAGAGGTTGCTAACGGCCTCTTTTGCAACGCAATAAGGGATTTCGTTTGGCATGGGGCCGCCCGCTTGCCCGCTTGTAAACATGGTTATTGCATTTTCTTTTGTCACATCTACTTGTTTTGCGAATGCTTGAATCATCAACATATAAGCGCGGATGTTTACACTAAAGTGCGGGTCTAAATTTTCTTCCGTCCATTCGCCCAATTCTAAAGTTGTTCCGTAGCAGTGATTTAAAATTAAGCCGTCGAGGCCGCCCAGTTTTTGTGCGGCTTCTTCTACGGCTTTTTTTGCTGTACCTGGTTTGGTGAAGTCTGATGGTGTTATTAAAACGACGTTAAGGCCGCTGTCTGCTAGTTGCTTTACTATGCTTTCTGTGCCATTTGGTGTGGCGGTATTTTTTGTGCCTACTGTTAGGTCATAGCCGGAAAATCCATGGACGGCCACGGTTGCCCCTGCTTCTGCAAAGCGTTTGGCAAGCGTGGCACCAATGCCTATTGGGCGGCTTACGCCGGTGATTAAAATTTTTTTCCCGTCTAAGCGGATACTGGAATTATTCATAAGACTACCTTTCATCATCCCTACTTTTTCAATTATGCGCCACCTAGGTTTATTACTTCTCCGCCAATTCTCGCATTTGTTTCTTATCCTTCACAAACTGGCCAATAAATTTGTCAGCGGCAACTAAAAGTATTAAACCATATTCTATCGAAAGCAAGTAACTTCTAAAATAGTACAACGCTTCTGTGCCTAAAAGTAGCAGCAACCTGGACGCAGCCAGTGCAAATATGTAAAACAAGTATAACGACGCCTTGAAAGACACAAAGTGTAGCACTTTAGCCTTTTTGCTTAACGCCGCCCTTTTCTCGGCGTTCTTCTTTAGTTTAACGAGATATAACCTGTCAATTATCAATACAAGCACAATTAATACAAGGTTCCATATGTAAGTACGTAAAGCAAACCCGTCTGCACCGCGGGCAAACACGCCAAAATACGTAAACAGCCCGTAAATTGCTGCCATCACAACAGCATAAAACGCATACAGAAAATAGCTAAGCGCAGGTTTCTTTGTGTATGGCATCAGTGGCATTCTTTTCACCTATCTTTGTTTTTATCATTAATATATGTACCGTGGCCCCTAGGCCTATAACACTTAAAAGGATATACGCCCAAAAGGTACGCAACATTGTCATAGAAATAAGCAGCGACACCCAAACGCATATAACACTTTTGATTTTTAATGGCATGGGGATGCCCTGTTTTTCTTCATAATTTGCGATGTAAGGGCCAAAAAACGGAGTGTGTTTTAAACGCGCATAAAACCTGCGGTTGCTGCATGAAAAACATATCGTAGCAAGCAGCACAAAAGGTGTTGTGGGTAGAAGCGGCATGAATATTCCCATAGTACCAATGCCTAAAAATATGAATCCTAAGATGTTTAGCAGCAGGCGTTTAATCCGCATCTTTAGCCCGTTTTTTAATACCAAAGTAGGACTTGATTTGCGGGATATGCTGTATAACATGAATAATGATAAATACCAGCCCAATTCTGGCGGTAATACCATGAATTCTGCCCCAGCCAAGCATATTTTCCGCTTCCGCAAAAAATGGAAGCACGGCAATAAACCCTGTAATTATTGAGATACCCCACACAATTAACAGAAGAGTATTTATTATGTACTTCCCTCTTAGTGCTTTGCTTAGGGTTTTTGCACGGCCATGCTTGTGCGAAAACCCTAACTTGCCTGCAAAACAGGATCTAGTAGTAGCCTTAATCCACTTCCTGTGGATAAATATATGAATGGAGAAAAATAAGGCGCAAGCACTACCAACTATAATGTGGTAGATTGCCCCGCCTATGCCCTCCCAACGGATGAATGATAAAATCAAGAAGATTGTCATAAGGATATCGATTGTTATTTTTGCGCGTTTATTGCTCATGTTTTGCCTCATTTTGCGGCACTTCAACACCGGCAACTCTTGCACGCATTGCCAGTATGCCCTTGATAGAGTAGCAAAGCATCTCTAGTTCTGTCTCACTAAGTTGCGTAATGAGTGCGGAAGCTTTTTTGAAATAAACCGCATCATCACTAATTTTTCTATCAGACGGTGCCCCGGGAAATTCTGCACGCAAAACGTCTGAAGTAACGTTAAAAGCAGACATTAAACGCCCTAACGTTACCTGCGTTACACCACGCTTGCCACGCTCTATAAGGCTCAAAAGGGATGTGCTTATGTCAAGTACATTTGCCAGTTCCTCTCTTGACATGTTGCGCCGTTTGCGCTCTATTCGCACATTTTCACCCACAATTTTGTCCAGCTTTCGCTTCTCCGCTTTTGCTACTTCTCTATTCATAATAAAACCTCCTTATTCTAAGATTATAATCTCTAAACAGAAGAATGCAAGTGCAGGATATGCGAGTTTAACAATCTTTCGGCAGAGGATGCCACAGTTATCCTCAAGTTATCCCCAATACTTGATATCGCTGTAGCAAAGCATTTAGAGTGTGGGAGCGAAAGGAAAAACTTGTGCATTTTCTCCATTACGAAATGCAAATCGCAACAAAAATGCTTTCACGAAAAGCTTGGCCACTCAGTATATTGTCGTAGTTGATACAATAAGGTCAAGCTGGCCTTCCAGCCGCGTATTCATTCTCTGCACTTCGTCCGGTGTAAGTGCCTTCGCTGCACCGCCTAAAAATTCAAACAGACGCCTTAGTTGCTGTGTGTAAGCGTGCATGTTTACATATTTAATATCCTGTGCACTGCACAATTGTTCAACTGTTTTTGTTTCCTGCCGTAAATTGCTAAAAGCTGTACCTATTTTTATTTCGCCTTTTCTAACCTGCGCCATCAAATCGGCTCTGCCGCTGCCGGATAGCTTAATATACTTTTGCACTGTGCTTTCGCTAACGCCTGCGTCGGTAGCTATTTGTTTGCGGGCGTAGGGTTTGTCTTGCAGTTCGGCTTTTTTAGCGGCTATTTCGATTTTCATGGCCGGGGTAAGGTTGCGCCGCCCAAGCTGGTTGTTTGCTATCCATATTTTTGCGTCTGTTTTGGACTTTAGCGGGATTTTTTCTACACTGAACGCAATATTATGCTTAACACAAATTTCGTAACGGTGGTGCCCGTCGATTATATAACCGTGCCAAGTTTTTATTGTCTCGCGGCATCTGCCTTCGGCTATGATGTTTTGCTCCAGTTGCGCAAACTCGTCTGTGGTTAGGGGCTGGATTAGGTCTTTAAATTCCGGAGCGATGTTTAGTTTGCACATGATAATAACCCCCTTAGCTGCGCTGCCAATTGGTCTAACTCTTTGCGGATTTGGCTGTCTTTTTCCTTATTTTCAAGCGGCAGGTGCTTTGTGATGTAGTTTAGCATTTTGTCTGCGTTGTCTAGTTGCCTTTCTATTTCTGGGAAAAGCATGCGGTGGGCGGTGCCTATTTTTAGCTCGCCTTTTTGCACTTGGGTTAGCAGGTTGGTGTTGCCGCTGTTTTTGATTTGGTTGTAGCGTTGAAATGTGCCATGTCCAACAGATGCCTCTTTTGCAAGATTCTTTTGCACATCTATAGGTTCTTCTGTTGGTTTTGTTTTTTTGGGTGAAAGCTTACCAGCCCTGTAATTCTCCTGCCCGGCGCGGATTTGGTTGGCCTTTGCTTTTGCCC
>Ga0123355_10001083_pt1 | contig 37611 bp, 24 predicted proteins | sample TergutEmb28metaG_3_FD_89872 | JGI IMG/M metagenome (GOLD analysis project Ga0123355, IMG submission 89872) | Embiratermes neotenicus P1 segment gut microbial communities from Petit-Saut dam, French Guiana - Emb289 P1 | ecosystem: Host-associated > Arthropoda: Insects > Digestive system > Gut ...
CATGGAGATACGCGTTTCAGCAGTGAAGAAAATATTGCCTACATGATAGATTGGCTGAAGAGAATTTTGGCATAGGATTAAGAATGAAACTAATGACGCCAAAACAGCTCGCTGCCATCGGCCGAGTATTCGGCTGGGTGTGAATTAAACGCTTTTGCGTTTAATATATAAAATTATTTAAAGGAGGAAAACTCGTATTTATGAAAAGAAAAACAAGAAGAACTCTATTCCTTTTGGTCGTTCTGGTGATGACGATCAGCATGATGCCGCTTGGAATCGCCTCTGCTCAAACGGATAGCTACACAATAGAACCCGACGCGACAGTCGGCGGTGAAACGCTGGTAATCACAGCAACGGGGCTTGTGGATGGCTGGTCGCAGTTTGACACCGCTGTGGTCGGCGGATCGGGGCTGGCTCTCGCTGTTTGGTTTTATCCGGGAAGCACTTTCTCGTTTAACCAAGATGTAACACTCTCATTCCAAGGTGACGCAGTCTTGACGGTCAGGGCGGGTGATGTGATCCCGATGACCGATGAACAAAACGAACTGGCATTTAGCCTAGACGATGGTAACAGCATTATCTTAATTTATCAGGAATCACCTGGAAACTTTGGTATGGTTCCACCGGTGCTGTCTTTTGGACAATTCCCGGGTACGATTACTTTGCCTGACGATACGGTAGTTAGGCGTATGGCTCCAGATCAACCGCCGCCGCCGGATCCTTCTCACACCGTGGCAGAGTGGATAGCACGCGCTGGTCTGCCGTTTACCGCAACCTTGCCGGATCTGCGTCCGCTTGAACAGTTGGTTGCGGATTATGGTGAACCCACCCGCGAGGATGGCCCGGGATGGACAGGTCCATTTGTCGAATATACCGATTTGCCCGAAACCGGCAGGGCGGTTCGGCTGTTCGCAAGAGACGGCGGCAGAGTTCCGGCGAGATATGAGATAGGCGAAACGCTGTGGGCTCTCGATTATCATCCGGGCATAGCCAGCAATTTCCTGCACCTCGTTCTTCCGGAAGGCCCGGCTCCCACAGGCGGGTGGCCTGTTCTTGTGTATTCGCAGGGCGCGGCATGGATGAATCAAAACATAAGCCAAACTGCATTGTCGAACCCGGGTAATAATCTCGGATTTGTTGAACGCGGATTCGCGCTCGCGGTTGTGAGCTACAGACATACCGGTACGATGGGTCAGCCGGTTGTGGATGATTACACGACAATCCTCACAGATTTGAGAACTGCCGTCCGTTACCTGCGTCATCGAGCAGATGAGTTCAATTTGAACACTAACGCAATTACCGTGTATGGAATCTCCAGCGGCGGTCACACTTCAAGTATGCTGGCAGTTACTCCGGACGGTGGCATGTTTGACAACGGCAGACTAAATCAATACTCCGGCATACCAAACGCGGTAATCAGCGTCAACGCGCCGACAACGCTGCTGGAGAGCCTCTTTTATCCTACAACGACAAACCGCCTGAACCCAGACGGGACGACGGGGAGGCTCCTCGGCGGGAACTATCCTTGGGAAGTTCAAGATAGTGCGCGTGCAGCGAGTACAACATATCATATCCCCAACGCAGCACCCGGTGAAATCCCGCCGTTTCTCATTATGGCTGGCACGATGGATAACGTTATGCCACCAAACCAGTCGATTCGTCAATACATGTCGCTTCGGGAGCATGGGCATCCCGCAGAGTACATCATGGTTATAGGCGCGGGACACGGCGGCGGCGGATTCAACAGCTGTGCATTTCTTGATATAGCGGAAGAGTTTATGAGGCGTAGTCTTGATCTGCCAATTCCTGCGCCAATGCTCATTGATGGCGGACAAACGGTTAATCTGAATCCCGCGGCGCCTCAGTCATTGACTCTCGAAGCACTGGACGTACACGCCAGGACGATAGTTCCTCTGATCGCCATATTGAACGCGAATGTCAATCTGATGTATGATGGTGCAAGAATCCTGCCGTCTCCCGGCACGCCTCCGCTTGGAAACTTGACAGGATGGGCTGTTAATAGCGGCACTCGCGCCGCGTACAATGCAGCAGCTCTTAATTCCGCGCTTGACGCGGCAGTTGGCGTTGCGGATGACTTCATACTGCAATTGTGGATTGCGCTGCCCGGCGGCGGTGAAGCGCAGATCGCATTGAATATTGCGGTTACAGAAGCTGCGCCGGAGCCGCCGCCCGCTCTCGTTGACGGCCCGGAGGTTACGCTGGCTCCCGGTCTGACAGCACAGCTGACGCTTGTAGTTACACCCGATGATGTCAGCGCAGGAATGCCGCTTATAAACACATTGAACGACCGCGTAAACTTCATGTTCGACAATGTGCGGATTATGCTTATACTCGGCCCCGTTGTGGATGGTGGTACATTTGCGGGATGGTCAACTCCTGCCATAGAACGTCAACCCTTCGGTCCGGCGATAACCGCTGATCTGCTTGGGCCTGCATCCACAGCGGCGGAAAGCTTCTATTTGACACTTTATATTGCATTGCCCGGCGCGACGGAAGGCGCAGTTGAGCTATTCTTTGATTTTGGCGGTGCCGCTTCGCCACCGCCTCCTCCATCGCTTAATCTCAATGCAAGCACACCCGTGACTGTGACAGTAGCAATGAGCGAAAGCGACGTTTTCCCGGTATCTGGTGCAGCCTTAGCCGCTCTGCTAAACGCAAACTTCAGTATCGAATTCAACGGTGCGCCGTTCGTTGCGACTGCCGCTCCAACAGCCGGTTTCAATCTCGTCGAGTTTCAGTGGTTAGATGGTACTTGGGAAGAAGTTACTATGCCTCCGGGTCCCACAGGTGGGATATCCCCGGCATTGACCGAAGCCGGAGCCGCTTTTTCTGCCGATGGTGCAGTTGAATTTACTATTCGGCTCGCATTGCCCGGCGATGCAGGCAGGGCTGAGGTCACGGTTGAATTCACAGATGTTGAAAACTTAGTCGCTGTGATGGTATCGAACGCGGCCGCATGGTCTGGCGCGGACGTTGCGGAGAGAGCGCGGCTTGCTAATGAATCTCTTGCACTCGGTGCAAAGGTAAGCGCACTGCTCGGCAGACCAGTCATACGTGGCAGTAACGGCGTGTGGTATGTGGATCGAATTGGTGGTGAAAGATTATTCGATATTATTGATTAGCCGCAACGGCGCGGGATCGTAATTTATATATCTACGTTACAAGACAACCGGAGTTTTTTTGCATCATCTTTTGATGCTACAAGAACACTCCGGTTTTTTGTGGCTATAAAGCCTGGCTCACTGGTTCATATCTGACGTTAAGTCTGGCCGCGATGAGGCGGTCGAACAGAACCTTGTCCTATTGAAGTTGCCCAGCAGATTTGCACAGTCAATAAGCGGAGTTTACAGCCCTTGCTGTCAGGTTGTGTGAAGAGGTCACGAACAATGAAATTATCGGGCGTGCTGATTTTGCAGATACGAATGATGAAAACTTGAGAAAATGGCATATCCAAAACGCGGAGACGCCCTCTCTGATCCATAAGTATGCCACACAGGCGGTGTAAAATCCCACTTTTGACATTTTGGTATAGGGTTTTTAATAAGTTTTTTTGTTAACATATTGTAAATACGAGGTGTGTGAACAGGTTATTTCATATGTCTATATTTCGCTATTGACAAGTGAGACTTGCTGGTTTATAATAATTGATATCAAATAATAGCAACGACTGTTAAGAGGGGCGAATAGAGATATGAGCAGTAAAAGGAACACATTCCAGCGAAAGTTGATTTTTAACGCGGTAAAAGAACTGAATATGCATGCGACAGCGGAGCAAGTTTATAAATATGTAGCCAAACAGCATCCAACCATCAGCAAGGCTACCGTTTACAGAAATCTAAATCAGATGGTGCAGGCGGGGGATCTTTTAGGCATCGGCAACCCTTATAGCTCCACACATTATGACCATAAGCTCCATGAGCATTATCACTTTGTATGCGATTTATGCGAGCAGATATTCAATGTGGAAGCCGATTTGTCTGATATTTGCAATCGGCTTGGAAGTGCAGACGGATTTGATGTTTCAAGCTATAACATATCCTTTAGTGGTTTGTGCTGGAGCTGCAAAGCCGAGCAGAGCAGTGTCGGTTTTTAGTAAGCATACATTTGCAAACATCCGTTTAAATCGAGTAGCCTATTTTTGCTTGACAAAACATCTGTTTCTTCTGACCGCGCGGGCTGTGTAGAAACAGGCTGACCAAGCTAAAAGATGGAATTCGGACAAAAAGTGCCGCGATACCGTTGTCTGGTATCGCGGCACTTTTATTTGATATACGGGATTCACATAAAGCAAGACCTTTCGCATGTTGAATTGATTCGGAAAGATAAAAAACTATCTGACATATTATCCTGCCCTAAATATATCCTGTGGTCTGGAGTCCGGCCGCTCCAACAGATGCCAGGGCCGCTCCGGCAGCATGATTTGCGCCCACGTCTCGTGGATACCATTGGCCTTACGCACGTAGTAGTGAGAATTAGTCGCTTCCTGAATATACAGATAGTACCAAGCGTTTGGATTCGCGTTATCCGGCCAGGTGCGCATATCGGGCAACAGGTCACTCGGACTCTCCGGCAAACGATTCAGTGCACGGTTTATCATGGCTGCCGCTTCCGCCCTTGTGACAGGCTGATCCGGCAGGAACACCCCGCCTGGGCCGTCTGTCCCCTGGACCCAGGCGTGAAGGGCGGCAGCATTGATATACCCTTGCGCCCAATGCCCGTCAATGTCTTTAAACTGTGGGGCGTCACTATAACCTGCACCTTTAAATCTGGCGATCACCGTGGCAAGTTCCGCCCTGGTGATGGCGCCATATGGTTGAAATGTGCCGTCCGGCCTGCCACGGAAAAGACCAAAGTTGCTGACTGTGGATACGGCGTTATTATACCAGCTTGTGAGCGCAACGTCTGAGTACGGATTATCCTGCCGCCAGAACGCGGCCCGGTCCGCATCTGACATCAGACGGAAGAATATCGTTGCCGCTTGCGCCCTGGTGATAGTTGCAACGGGTCTGATTTTACCGTCTTCAAAGCCAATCATATATGCGTAATGCATGTCTCCTGAAGGTTCGGTCGGCTGCGTCGGTTCAGTCGGCCGTGTCGGCTCAGTCGGTTGTCCGCCGATGCCTCCGGGAGGCGTACGTGTCCACTGCGCTGTGAACGTAATTTCACCGATGACTATATGCGCCGCCGCATCTTCATGCGTCAGATTCGGGGTGCCGCCCGCCTGGCCGGTGTGACGCCAACCGGTGAACGTGTAGTTCAACCGCCCCGGACGGGGTACATTGTATTCCCCGATTGCGGCCCCATAGGGGAGTGTATGCGTGATATTTGCCGGATTGCCGTTCACATTGCCGCCGTTTAGGTCGAAAGTCACGATGTGCATAGTCCGCACCCATTGAGCGGTGAAGGTTGTGCTTTCGTTGACGTACAGCGCCTCGACGTCTTCTGTTGACAGTATGGTAGGGTTATCGTCTCGTGTCCAGCCGACAAGCGTGTAGTTCAAGCGTTCCGGTTCCGGCGTGATTTGAGTTTCCCCGATGGTATATCCTAAAGGGATGGAATACACAATATCCGCCGTGTTTCCAGATACATTTCCGCCGTTTAAGATGAAGGTGACCCGCGCACGCGGATTTGGCCCTACAAAGTTGATGTCATAATTTGTGAGCAGTTCCCCGAATGAAAAGTCGTAGTGATTGCTGGGCGGCGCAAACTTTCCGACACCCGCGGTATTGCCGGAGAATACGCCGTCTGCCGCTAGAATGTTCGCATATGCGGTTAGCGGAAGCGGGTCGGAATAGACATAGGCGCTTGTAAAAATCCCTCCGCCATGTCCGTTTGTTGCTGTGTTGTTAGATATTTCACCGCCGGTCATATTGAGACGGGCATTCGCCGTGGCGATGCCTGTGCCGAGCCAAATTCCGCCGCCGTTGTTTTCCGCGGTGTTTCCACCGATAGTGCCGCCGCTCATGGTGAGTTGACTGCCTGACGCTGCGTTGCTTCCTGAGGTAAGCCAGACTCCACCGCCATTAACCGCAGTATTGCCGGTAATTATACCATTGGTCATGTTGATTGTAATTGCACCGGCTGCCGGATTACCCGCTGCGTTTAAAAGCGCTGCGGCTACCCCACCGCCATTGGCGGCGGCAGTATTTCCGCTGATCTCTCCGCCGGACATGGTGAATGCCGTGCCGGCTAACAATATTACCCCGCCGCCCTGAGTAGGGGATTGATTGTCCTGGATTATACCGCCCGCCATCGTAAATATACCGTTGTTTTGTACGAATACACCGCCCCCGCCGCGCCGCCAGTCAATAGTGTTTTCCGCAACGGTACCGGGGTTGCCAAGACTCGTTATTGTATTGTTCCGGATTGTGCCGGCTGTCATGGTGAATAAGCCCCACTCAAGATTCACGCCGCCGCCAAAGAGGGCTGTATTGTCATATATTTCACCGCCAGACATGTGCATACTGGGGGAAGCGGCAAGTGTGGGAATACCGGTTCCCGCAGCACCTACACGTACTCCACCGCCAAAGCGGCCTGTGTTATCCCGAATTACGCCGCCGTCCATGTTAAAGCTCGACCCCGCGCCTTGGACGGACACCGCGCCTCCTGTGTTGCCGGTGATACTATTATTGCTGAGTTCTCCGCCGGTCATGGTAAATAATGCACCTGCGCCGACGAACACTCCGCCGGCGCCTGTGCCGCCGCTGTTGCCGCTGATCTCTCCGCCATTCATGGTGAGCGCGGCGTCTGCACCCGTTACAGTAATTCCGCCGCCTTGGCTGCCGGTACCATTTCGATTATTCTGAATAGCGCTGCCATCTTCCATGTATACGCTTCCACCGGCGTTTACTTGAATCCCACCATGATTGACACCCCACAACGGAAAGTTGCCGTTCAGCTCGACATTCTCCAATCGCAAGGTGCCATTTACTACAAAGTGCCGTTGCGTGTTGCCTGATACCCGTGTAATGGCATATCCGCCTGTTAAGGTAATTTCGCTGCCTGCCGGTATGGTAATGGCATTCCATGCTGTTCCCGTGGCAGTGATATTGATGTTGTCTGTAATCTCAATGGTAGTCGGCGTAGACCCAGCGGCAGTTACCTCACTGCTCAATTCTGCCCATGTGCTTACCTGCACCATATTCAACGGTGCAATTGCAATTCCCGCAGAGGATGCGTAGGCAGTGTACACCTCATCCTCGGATGGTACATAGACCGCATGCCCTTCTTCCTCTGGGGAGCTAAAGACCGTACAGTCTTCCTCATACGCAAGCGCTTGCGTTGGCAAAAATAAGAAAAACATAGTAAAGGCGAGCAACAAGCTAAGACACCGCCTTGCAACTATGTGCAAAATTTTTGCGTTCATCTGATAATACCCCTTTCGTTCGCGGATGGATTTTGATTATGGCTTCACTTTTTTTGTAGATGAGCCGGAACAGTAATAGCATGGGCGATTGATAATCGCCTATATTAAGGTATATAAATCGGTGTAGAACCAACATAGTACGCTTGTGGCGTACAAATTACTACCATGACAGTATATCAAATACCGGCCAATATATCAATAAGCCCATTCCGTTATCGAAAAAATGGAGCGGATTATTGCAGCGTTATACATTAGTAGCGGACTTCACGACGCTTCGCCCGCTGCGCTGGGTTGCTTGCGGTTTTGGACGGGGAATACGTTCTAAATTAAAACACGCGCCCTCGGGAGAATGCTTCTCCACCATGGGCGCGCGTATTGTGCTTGATTTAGTGACTATAAAAATATTCAATATTCGCGTGTACAAACCCCAGTATTTGCCGTGCACGTTCGCTCAATTCCGCAGCTTCCGCTGAGTTCAGCGCGTTCATATACTCATCGTATTCCGCCTGATTTTCACGCTTGACCTCAGCGATTACAGAACTCACGTAGAACAGCGCCTGCTCCTGCGAAGCGTCCAGCGCGGTTCCCAGCGCCTCCAGCACCGGCGCGGGATCTTCTTTAAGTCTTCGCATGAGTTCACGGCCACGGTACTCATCACTGTCCTCAAAATTGTCGATAATCTCAGAAAGTTCTTTGTGCTCGAACGGGTTCGGATTCCCGGTATAGTAATTGGGGTAGTCCGGCGGATAGGCCGGATACTCCGGGCTATTTTCGTATACGTATGGATTGCTCGGATTCGGCGTTTCCGTCTCCGTTTGTGTACATCCGGGCAAAACAGCCGCGAGTGTTACGGCACATAATAGTGTCAGAAATAGCTTTTTCATTATTTCCTCCGGTTTGGTTGTTAATCTTCACTATTATGCCCCACAATATTTGGTTTATTAGGGTTTGTCATTCACCTCTAAAGAGTCCCGTCTATGATTATTGGCAAGAAAAACAGCGGGGTATCATCTATTCATTTAACAAGGACTCAACTTCGTATGCCCCATTTGTTAGGTTGCTTAATATAACTATGACAATTCCGTCTTTTTTTCGAATCAATTTTGCACTAACGCCTGTGCCATCTCCGCCATGGCCTATTTCGTCATCGCTGACATAGAAACCATAGCCATATGACGGCGAATGCAATTCCGACTTTGCGGTGATTGCTTCTTTTAATAATTCGGAGCCAATGAAAGCACCATTAAATAGGGTGTTCATAAATTTTGTCAGATCTCCAACCGTTGAATAACAACCTCCACAGGAGGTGGCTCTTGCCAATGGTCTATTAACCAAATAGCGCCACTTTTTATACGTATCATCAAAGAAATAAGCAGTCGCCGCATTCTCTAACACCTCGTCATAGAACCAGAAGCCGGAGTCGTTCATTCCGGCCCTTTCAAAGATATTTTTTTCAATGTAATCGTAATAATCCATATTTGCTACATTTTGAATGATAAATCCGAGTAATAGGTATCCGAGATTGCTGTAAGCTTGTTTGCTCCCAGGTTCAAATGAGATTTGAGAATCCTTAATAATTTCTTTGAAGTCGTTTAATTCTTGATATGCGATTTGATGTGAAGATGAATAGACATGATTGAAAAAGTCACCTAAGCCGGAAGTATGAGTGAGCAAGTGTTGAATGGTTATCTTGTCTGATATTATTTTTGGAATAACGCTATCACAGTAGCGGGTAATGGGAGCAAATAAATCTAAAACGCCTTTTTCTGCTAAATGAAGAATAGCAACACTTGTAATGGATTTGCCCACAGATGCAATATTGAATTTTGTGTCTATATTGTTTTCTATCATATACGCTCTTGATGCATAGCCATAAGACTTTTTAAATAAACATTCATCTCGGTTTGAAATTTGTACACATCCCGAAAATTTATCATTGGAAGTTAAAGCCATGATTCCATTTTCTATTTTTATTAAATTCATTATATATTCACCCTCATTTGGTTTGTGACACAGGAGCTATTAACGCCTGTCCGCACTATACCCAACATTCACATCCGTTGTGGCGTAAGCGTTCAAGTCCATTCCAGCTCGAGCCCCTGCAATATATTCATAATACCCCTGGCAGCCTATCATCGCGGCGTTGTCGCCGCATAGACTCAGCGGCGGGATTATCAGCGTTTTTCCCTGTGATTCCGCCGCTTTCACGAAGTCGGCGCGTATACGGGAATTCGCGGCCACACCCCCGGCTATGGCTATTTTATCTCTGCCGAATTCCGTCGCCGCTTTGATAACGCGCGGCACGACAATATCACTGACAGCGGCAGTCAATGACGCTGCGAGCGACGATTTATCGATCTCCTCCCCGCGCTGCTCGGCGTTGTGGACGATATTGACGACGGCTGTTTTCAGTCCGGAGAACGACATGTCGTAAGGCGCGCCGTCAATAACAGGGCGCGGCAAATTGAACAGAGAGTCATCCCCCGTCTGCGCAAGCAAATCCAGCGCCGGGCCGCCGGGATAGCCTAATCCCAAGGCTCGCGCGGTTTTGTCGAAGCACTCACCAGCCGCGTCGTCCCGCGTTCTGCCGATAATGCAGATATCAGTATATCCCCGGACATCGGCTATCAAACTGCTGCCGCCGGAAGCGATCAGGCATAGGAACGGTGGCTCAAGTTCAGGCTCCGCTATGTAATTCGCCGCCACATGTCCCCGTATGTGATGCACCGGAATCAGCGGAACACCCAGCGCCAGCGCAAGGCCTTTCGCGAAATTAACGCCGACCAGCAGCGCGCCGATAAGCCCCGGCGTGTATGTCACGGCAATTGCGTCTATATCGCTTTTGGACAACCCCGATTTCTTCATCACCAAATCGGCGAGATTCCCTATAACCGCCGCGTGATTGCGCGAGGCAATTTCAGGCACAACGCCGCCGTACAGCGCGTGCTTGTCCGCTTGGGAGTATATTTCTTCCGCCAGAATCGTCCGCCCGTCTTTCGTCACCGCCACGGCCGATTCGTCGCAAGAGGTTTCAATTGCAAGTATTATCATGGTAGCCTCTTTGTATTTAAGTCGTTTCGCTCTCGGCAAACAGCGGAACCCGTTCGGTGCAGTGGCCCTCACGGAACGCCACTGTTTACCGCAACCGCGAAACACGACACATTGTGAATGCATCTTCTATGGGATTGTCGTAGTAGTGTTTTCTGCGCCCTAAATGCCGGAATCCGTGCTTTTCATACAGCGATATCGCGGCGGAGTTGCTGACCCGCACTTCAAGGTATATTTCTTCGATTCCCACGGCGTGAGCCAGCGCGGAGGTCAACAGCGCATCGGCAACACCGCGCCCGCGGACTGATGGACTGACCGCGATGTTGAGCAGATCCCCCTCAATTTCCGCAATCCGCCGCAGAATGCAGAAGCCGATTACTGCGTTGTTTTCCACGGCGACATCGAAGTATGTGTCGGGATTGTTAAGCTCATACAAAATCAACCCCGGCGCCCACGGTGAGGTGAATGACTCCTGTTCAATTGCCGTTATTTCAGGCATGTGCGCTTCTGTGGCGGGTATAATAATCATTTCGTGTCATACCAGCTCTTGCCCGATCTCGCCTCAACCACCAGCGGAACCGAAAGCGTTGCCGCATTTTCCATCTCTTCGCGTAAAATCACGGCGATTTCCTCCGCTTCGGACTTCGGGCATTCTGCGATTAGTTCGTCATGCACTTGCAGAATCAGCTTGGCGTTTGTTTTTTCCAGCCGCTTGGAGACGTTTATCATCGCGATTTTCATTATATCCGCCGCCGTGCCTTGAATCGGCATGTTCAGCGCCACCCGCTCCCCGAATGCCCTTGTATTGAAATTGCCCGCATTAAGCTCCGGCAAATTCCGCCTGCGGCCGAACAGGGTTTCAACGTATCCCTGCTCCCGCGCTGTTTCGACAATACGCGTCATATACTCACGCACACCGGCGTATTTTTCCAGGTAACTCTCAATATACGCCTTTGCCTCGTACGGCTGTACGCCGATATCTTTCGCCAGCGAAAACGCCGATATCCCGTATACAATGCCGAAGTTGACGGCTTTTGCCCGGCTACGCATCAGCGGCGTCACGTCCCCCAACGCCACGCCGAACACCTGTGACGCCGTCACCGCGTGGATATCCTCGCCCTGCGCGAACGCTTGCTTCATAATCGAGTCGTCAGCAATATGCGCGAGCAAGCGCAACTCAATCTGCGAATAATCAGCGTCTACCAACAAGTTCCCATCCCCGGATATAAACATTTTGCGTAGCTCCCCGCCCAGCGCTTTTCTTACCGGGATGTTTTGCAAATTCGGCTCAGTGGATGAAAGTCTGCCGGTGGCTGTCACGGTCATCTGGAACTTTGTGTGAATCCGCCCGTCGGGGGCAATTACTTTTAACAACCCGTCGGCGTATGTGGATTTCAGCTTTGTCAGCTCTCTGTAATCTTTGATAAGCTCTATTATCGGATGCGTACCGCTGAGATAGTCCAGCACTTCGATATTCGTCGAATACCCGGTTTTTGTCTTCTTCGGCGCGGGAAGCATCAATTTCTCAAACAATATCACGCCCAGCTGCTTCGGTGAGTTTATATTAAATGTCTCGCCCGCTTGATCGTAGATATCTTGCTCCGTCGCGGCAATCATGTGTGAAAGCTGCTCACCGAACTGCGTCAGTGCTGTTTTATCCACAAGGAATCCCGTATGTTCCATCTCAGCCAATACCCGGCACAGCGGCAGTTCTACGTCATAATACAACCGCTCTAATCCCAGCTCTTTCAGCTTTTGTTGCAAATCTTCACGCGGGGGCGTGATGTCGTACGAACTGTCGGTCGGGGATATCAAATACGCCGCCAGCGCGGTGTCGAAAATCCACTCGCCCGGATCTTCTCCACGATCCAACCGCTCACGCATGATGTCTTTGATGTTATGGCCGACGCCTTCTTCCTCAACCCTCGGCGGGTACAGCTCCGTATCCCCGGATTGCGGCGGATGGAGGCCGAACTTTTCAATCAGGCTCTTGAATCCAAGTCTCCGGAAGATTGCGAAAGCCTCGCCATTATCCACTTCCCGGCGCAGATTGTCTTGCACGACAAATTCCACCGGCGTGTCACATCGGATTTGTGCGAGATCGTACGATAAATCCGCGTTTTCTCGCCCGGCGGATAGTTTTTTGCGAACCGCGTCTTTTATATCCAACGCGTCCAACCCGTCATATATCTCCCGGATTCCGCCGAACCGCTGTACAAGATCCATCGCCGTTTTTTCACCGACCCCGGCAACGCCCGGAATGTTGTCGGACGGGTCGCCCATCAGCGCTTTTAAGTCGATCATCTTTTCCGGGGTGAAGCCATATTCTTCAACAAAAGCGGTTTCGGTGTAATCCTTTGTTATCGTCTGGCCCTTTTGCGATTTCACGTGCTTTACGCGCGTAAAATCCGACACAAGCTGAAGCGCGTCTTTGTCGCCTGTGACTATCACGCACTCGCACCCGGCATCGGTGCATTTTTTTGCAAGCGTACCCAAAATGTCGTCCGCCTCCCAGCCGGATTGCTCGTACCGCGGGATGTTCAATGCGTCCAGCACTTCCTTGATAATCGGCATTTGCACGGCAAGCTCTTCCGGCATTGGTTTGCGGTGTGATTTATACTCGTCATATTGCTCATGCCGGAACGTCGGCCCCGGCAAATCAAACGTCACGCACAGCGCGTCCGGGGATTCTTCCGCGATCAGTTTCAGCAGTATGTTCAGGAATCCGTACACCGCGTTAGTAGGCGTACCATCCGGCGCGTTCAGGGCACGAATCCCGTAAAACGCGCGGTTTATTATGCTGTTGCCATCCAACGCCATCAGTTTCAAAATCTATGCCCTCACAGTCGCTTTTGTGGGATAGTATAGCATAAAAGAAGAAAGCGCGCAACGCACGCCTTTCGCGTTATCAGAGTACGGACTTCTGTTTTTTCGATTTTCCAAAATGACAGTCTTGACATCAGCCTTGAAATATAGTAGACTTGCAAAAGTATTAAGCAAGGGAAACTACTAATCGGTTGCTCCAGGGGTGTAAAAATCTGTTGCTCTGATTTGTAAGATGTAGATCCCACAATGGTTTTGAGGGCCTTTAGCTCAGTCGGCTAGAGCAACCGGCTCATAACCGGTCGGTCCGCGGTTCGAGTCCGTGAAGGCCCACCATAAGAAGATAAATCCGAACCTGACGCCGATAGGCGATGGGTTCGGATTTTCTTGTACTTGAAAGCTTTGCAAAGAAAAAAGCCGGGAGGTGCGATAATGAAAAGAAAAGTAGTTATGGCCTGGGCGCTTCTGACCACGTCGATTGCTTTAATAGTTCTCATGGCTGTACCCGCGATGGCAAGCCACCCGCCAACGCCGTTGATTATGAGAGTTAGAATTACAAACCTGCCCGAAAATGCTGTATTCGCTGATATATTAATCAGGATCAACGAGAGAGACCCGAATTTCACAGCCGTGAATGAGTACAATCTTGCGCTGTTTGGACTGGACGCTCACGCCGGAAATGTGCTTTCCGTGTCAGCGGAATTTTCATTACCCAGTCCGCGCAAAGGCGTGTGGATATCCGGTTCGGCGCTGGATGACGTGGTGTGGTATAATCACGATACAAGCGAGATCGAAGTTCATTTGCGCCCGGTGCGGTATAACTATTTAGGCAGTATACTCCGCCCTATCTTTTTTGACTCACCGATTCTTGTGCTTGGTGTCATCGCACTGTTTTCTGTAATTCTGGAGCTTGCCGCGGGTCTCTGTTTGGGGTTTCGTAGGAAAAAGCTGATACCCATAGTTCTCGCTAACTTATTAACGCAAGCTGTTATAGCGATGTTTAGTTTTATTTGGTTATTCCACCAGGATTTCTTCTTCGGAAACTTATTCTCGTTTTTCCTGACGGCAATGCTTCTTACGGTAGGCATATACACCGCCGAGTTTTTAATCTATCGCAAGAGCCCGGTTATGAAAGACATCAGTACGCGCAAAATCTTGCAGTATACAATCACCGCGAATACACTTAGCTTTGCCTTTCTTGCGGCGGCTTTTTTTATGGTTCATATAGTGCGATAGCATTGTCTGACAATGAATTGTATTATGAAAAGCTCTGTCGGTTTTTCAGGCAGAGTTTTTCACGTTTCAACTTATTCCACTGCACGCTTTATTGGATATTTTTCAAACCGGCCATTGCGGGAGGCTGGTTTATGTGGTAAAGTTATTTTCAAATTCGGAGGTGATCTGCAATGGTATTTACGTCGTTAGAAGCAGAGTTTTCTGTGTGCAAAATCCGCGATGCCCATGGTGTTGATTTTGCCCGCGACTTTGTTTTTCTGTCCAAAACCGACGAAGAAATATCCTTGGTCTGCCCATCCACCTGCGTACCGCAAGACGCTGTTGCCGTGGAGGTAGGGTGGAAAGCTTTTAGGATAGATGGGGTTTTAGATTTTGGACTGGTGGGGGTAATCGCCAATATAACCGGAACATTGGCGAACGCCGGCATCAGTGTGTTTGTTATTTCCACCTACAATACCGACTATGTCTTTATTAAATCTCACGATTTTGACAAAGGCCTGGCGCTGCTGGAAAATAAATATTGAATTATTAACCATCAGGGTGTATAATATTCGATAATTTGACTACTTAGGAGGACTATAGAATGAAAAAGATTTTAGCAGTTTTGATAATTATTGCTATGGCTGTTCTTGCCCTGGCTGCCTGCGCGTCTGAGGATGCTGGTATCAGGACACTTGCCGACTTGGATGCACCGGGGATAAGGATCGGAGTTCAGACCGCCACGACGGGACATGCCTTCGCTGACGAGAACTTTCCCGATGCCTATGTTGATGCTTTTCCCCTGTTCACTGATGCTGTGATGGCTCTTCGCGCAGGATCAATTGACGCAGTTGTCATTGACGCAATACCCGGCGCCCAATTCGCCGCTGTGAATTATGGCTATATTATCCTCTTGCCGGAAACATTGACGGCTGAGTATTACGGCATTGCGTTCCAGCATGGCAGCCGATTAACGCCAATGTTTGACGACGCGATCAACCAGCTGCGCGCCGATGGTACATTCCAGGCTATCTATGATTATTGGATATTAGAGCTTGAGGGCGCCCCCCGATATGTCAGCCCGCCTGGGACGACTCACCCCAACGGTACGCTTCTTATGGCGACAAGCGCCGGATTCCCGCCGTTTGAGCTTTGGGAGAGTGACAGGATCGTTGGGTTTGATCCCTGTCTCGCGCAGGCCATCGGTGATATTCTGGGTTATCGCATCGAAATCCTGGACATGGACTTCGGCGCGATTATTCCGGCGGTTCAGGCCGGGGCTGTGGACTTCGGCATGGCAGGGATGACCGTCCTGGATGAACGCCGCGAGTTTGTGGATTTTTCCCAGGGTTACTTCTACTCCGGACAGCACGTTCTTGTCAGGGTTCCCTAACTGTATACTAAAATAATATAAGAACCGAGGGGGCGCCCCCTCGGTTACTTGTATCAAAGTTGGTGAGTAATTTATGATTGATTCGATCTCGGCAGTGCTTTACCGCAATTTTATCTACTCTGACCGGTATTTACTCTGGCTCAGAGGGGTGCGGGCATCGCTGTCTATCGCCTTTTTCGCCCTGCTGCTCGGCATGGCGATCGGTCTTTTAATCGCAATAGTCCGCGTGTCGCACGATTCAATGGCGAAACCTCACATTCTCTTGTGGATCCTAAATCGGATCATTAAATTGTACATATCGATAATCCGGGGGATACCAATGACTGTGCAGCTTTTGATCTGGTCCTTTGTCATTCTGGCAGCTTCGCGCAATCAGCTTCTGATAGGAAGCCTTGCTTTCGGCATTAACTCCGGCGCTTATGTTGCGGAGGTGTTCCGCGGCGGTATCGTGAGTGTGGATAAAGGTCAGGCGGAAGCCGGGCGAAGCTTAGGGTTGAGTTATCCGAAAACCATGACTAAAATAGTATTGCCGCAGGCGATAAAAAACAGTCTGCCTGCGATGGGTAATGAGTTTATCAACCTGTTCAAGCTGACTTCCATGGCAGGCATGGCGGCTATCACCGAGATAACCCATGTCGGCAACATCCTGCGCGGTTTGACATTTGATCAGTCACCCCTGATTTTTGTATGCGTGTTTTACTTGATCATAGTGCTGATTTTGGAGTTTCTTGTCGGGCGGCTGGAAAAGCATCTGCGTAAGAGCGACCGGCCTGTTGTCGCAAGGCAAAAAAGAAGTGTATGGGACGGGTTTAGTAGATGATTAACGTTAAAGGCTTACATAAAAACTTCGGCTATGTGGAAGTTCTGCGCGGGATTGACGAGGAGATCGCACAGGGCGAGCGAGTCGTTATCATCGGGCCTTCGGGGAGCGGGAAGAGTACGTTTCTGCGTTGCCTGAATCTCTTGGAGTTCCCCACCGGCGGTGAGATATGGTTCGAGGGAGAGGAAATCGCAAGTCATAATAAAGGAAAAAAGCTTAACGAACACCGGCAAAAAATGGGCATGGTATTTCAGCATTTTAATCTTTTCCCACATTTAACCGTGGAGCAGAATATCACGCTGGCTCCGGTGACATTAAAGAAAGCGGAAAAAGAAGCAGCGCGCACGGCGGCACGGCGTTTGCTTGAGCGGATCGGCCTTGACGCATGGGCGGAGAAATACCCAGCGACCCTTTCCGGCGGACAGAAGCAGCGCGTTGCCATCGTCCGCGCCTTGGCGATGGAGCCGCAAGTCATGCTGTTTGACGAGCCAACCAGCGCACTGGATCCCGAAATGGTAGGAGAGGTGCTGGAGCTTATCCGCGAACTCGCGGCAGAGGGTATGACGATGGTCATGGTCACGCATGAGATGGGCTTTGCCCGAGAAGTGGGCAACCGTGTGCTGTTCATGGACGAGGGGATTATTGTCGAACAAGGGGAGCCTGAACCGTTTTTCAGCAACCCGCAAAGTCCGCGTCTGCAAAACTTTTTGGCTAAAGTATTGTAGGGACGGATGGCAATCCGCCCGTTTTGTAATCTGTATTCGGGACGATTGCCATCGTCCCCTACGAATAAAAAACAAAGACAGGGGACGGCTTTTCTATGCAGCCGCCCCTGTTCTTCTTCATAGCCTCTTTAAACAAAATGGAATGTTTGTAGGGTCTTTACGACCGGTCGAGGTATATCAGGCGTTATTCAAGAATCGTCAACACGTCATCCGTGCTCACGGTCAAGTATTCTCTGGCGCCGAAGTGTTGTACAATCAGACCCTCAGCCCGGAAAGTGCCGGGGCTTACTACGCGGGCGTAGTAGTAATAGACACGCGCCTCGCCGAATCGGCTGTTGTGGTCGAAGAAGGTGACTCGCTGCCCTTCGGCAAAGGCTTGACGCCATTGCCCGGGTGTCTGCCGCATGTCGCCGAACCGCGCAGAGCCTGGTGTGTGAACAAGCCCCGCGGGCAGGAAATCGGTTATTTTGTATGAACCGGTCAGCGCTCTTCCGGAGTAATCTATCGTAATCTGTACACGCACTAAGTCACCCTGGTTGAATGTGTTTCTGGCAACCGTTTCACCGGCGCGGAAGAACTGGCGCGTTATTGTGATGTCGCCGTTGGTGATTTCAATATCCGTGAGCGGCACACGATGAATTGACACCGCACCCACGTCGCCTGTTACAGAAGCTATGTTAAACTCGCGCAGATTTTGTGAGGGGATACGCAGCGTAAAGCTTTTCCCCGTTGAAAGGTCGCGGGTTACTTCATCGCCGAACAGAGTATACGTGATGCTTGCGGGCTGGTCGTTCACGTTTTCGATTTCGTAAATAATAAACGACAGTTGCTGGATACTTACCAATAAATCCCACGTATGGTTTCTGACGGTGTACTGGTGTAAACCCATACGCTCCGGCATGTTGAGTTGCGCGGCCAGCAGCGCGGTGACGGAAGTAGCGTCCAGTATATCGGCACGAGTCCGGCCGGTGTACACGCGGTAATACGGCGCCATCCGCTGGATATGTGGCAGGATACGGTCGTTGTACAGCGCGCGGGCCGTGTGAGTTTCGCCCAGCGCAACGAAGCCCAGCGCGATATAGGAGATGTCGCGGACAGGCAGGTCTTGAATCGCTGCGTAGCCGTGCAAGTCCATGAGCACAGGTTCCCCAAGCTGTGCCAGACCATACAGTGCGCGCATTTTGTTCTCGGCCGAGTCCCCTTCGAAAATCCCGTAAAGATAATTACGCAGGGCGTGTGCGTTAATTTCATCCAAAATAAACGGCATCATCCGGACTGTCACGGCTAGGTCACTTTCGGAATAGGGCAGCATGGATATGCCGCCGTCTTCCCGCTGATAGTCCCGCGGGTCGAAGCTGTCTTCACCCACATACAGGCTAAGATCGGGGAAATGCTGTTGTATAAGCCGGTTAGCTTCGCGCCGCATGACCAAGCCCTCAATCCGTGCGCCGCGTACCCAGCGCATACTCATCAATTCGCCTAAAAATTGACTGCGCCCGCGGTCTGTGAAGGTGATTTGTGTCATTCCGGGTCCGCCGGCCGCGAATCTGGTTCCGGCAGTCACGTCATAGAATACGGCTGTGTCAATCAGCCTGTGGGAGTTGATTACCTGGAAATTATGCCGCACAGCGTCAGAGAGACCGTTCTCGCAAACGGCGCGAATGATAATCGAGTGTGCGCCCTCTTCTGTCATTTCCCACAGAGGAATATTTATGCGCTCAAAAGCCGTGCCCTCAGCGCGGAGGATGTTATGTGGCGCGGCATCATCCCAAACCTCGAACGTCACCCTTTCTCCGCCCGAAAAGGCCGTGCCGTAGGCATTCACGCCGATAACAGGCGTGTCGCCCACAAGGAATACGTTGTTAAGCGAATAATGCACAAACATAGGGTTGGTAACGATAATGCTGGAAACATCGTTCCCCGCGTATAAATTGTCAGTTATGCCCGAAACGGTCAGCCGCCAGGACGTGATGTTGTCGGGCAGATTAAAGCTGAACGTAGCCTCGCCGCGCGCATTGGTTCGCAAAGATGCGAAAACGGCGGTGTCTTCAAAGATATCCCGGACGTGAGTATCCGCTCCACCATAGCCGCTTGCCATTCCGGAGTCAGCTTCCATGGCTGCGGATTCGGGCATAAGCATGTCCGTAGCAGCATATCCGCCACGAGCCCCAAACATCACATCGTCATGCCCGTCGCTCATAAACGTCCTGTGTGTCGCAATATTATGCCGCACGCCGGACGGTATATGTCTGTACAGAGAGGAGCGTGTATCCACCGTATAATCCCGCAGCGCGAACAGCGCTTCATCCACCGCGGAGATATTAACATGCGCCCGCATGGGGTTACCATCGACATCGGTGGCTCGGACCGTCACGGTCGCCGTGTCACCGGGGCTGTATACATCCAGGTCAGTGGTCACATTCAGCACCAGCTCGCGGCTTGCGCTGTTAAAGCGCAGGGTTTCACGCATACGCCAGCCTGAACGGTAGGTATGCCCGTTGAAATGCACTGCGTATATGGTCGCGTTCGGCAAATGCTCCTCGCCGAAAGTAAACGTCAACGGGTTCACGCCGACATAGTATTCCAGTATACCGTTGCTTGCGACAACGAACAAGAACCCGCCATGCGTCATCGCTTCCGTCCCGCTCATCACAGTGAGACGCACTTCTTCGCCGATGTCATAACACTCGCCCCACGGTCTTGCGCCATCCAGGAACGGTTCTCCGCTTTCCGCGTTTGAAAAGAAGTGCCACCAATCACGCCCGATGAAAGCATCATGCGATATACGGCGGCCGTTGCCGTCGGTGGTGCCAACGCGCGCGATATAGCTCTCATTTTCGCGGTTAGGCACGGTGAAATCCCGGGTTGCGCCGCCGTCTGCATCGGTTGTCAACGTAAAGCGTTCAATAACTTCCTCACGGCGGTCATGCCGGTACCGGGGGACGACCACGCGCTCAATAAAACAATAACGCTCACCGGTACGCACAGCCACCCAATACACGCGGACAATTTCTACTGACAGCGTTTGTCCCGCGACAGGTTGGTCGAGGAAATCCCAAGAATGCGCCGCCGTGCCTTCATTGATTCTGTCCAGCGTGATTGTGTTTACATCCACGGACAAATTGGCGTTTTCGCCGATACGTGACGCCTGCACTTGCACATCTATATCGTTGACAAACACTTGCAGGCCTGCAGAGCGTGACGTCCGTCCGATTTCGGGAAGGGTGGCTTCTGCGGTGAAGTACAAGCCCGCTTGCCCCTGTGCGTCTCTTTCGGGCGTAATATTCGTTATAGTCACATCCATTTCGCCATCGATGTTTGTAACACCCTGCTGCCCCCATATATCATGTTGCAGTTGCCAGCCCCATAGGCTGTATGACACATTCAGATCCGGTACCGGCGTCCCTTCAAAGAACTCCGCCCGCGCGGTAAACGTGACCGATTCGCCGACGAATGCCGCATTCCTGTCGGCCGTGACCAACATTTGATAAGGCGGCTTGACATAATCCCGCACTTCAAAAAATACCGAACCCAGCACAATATCGCCGTGGTTAATCGTCAGCCTGTACGACCCCGGATCCAGGTTCGGCAAATCTATATGACCTGAATAGGCGCCGCCGCGTATAGCGACAGTCTGCCGGTGCAATGTATCGCGCGTACCGAACCGCCCAAACCCCCAGCCTTCGGTGAGAGTTGCGGATACGTAATTTATTTCCTCACTATACGCACGACTTTGCGCAAAGCCCCAGAAATTCAAGGTGTCATCGCGCTGGAACAGCGTCCTATCCAGTTGCAGCGCCGTCCAATAAGCGTCGCTGGGTTGCGGTGCGCTCCACCACCCCCAAGTGGGGTGAACCGGACTGATATGCCTTGCATGGAATATGATATTGCGCTTCCCGTCGGGCGCGGTGATAATCAGCATATCCGCCGTGTCAGTCACTCCACCGTTGAGAATTGCAATCCCGTTTTCATCCGTCTCACCTGAGCGCGACGAATCTTGAACCTGCGCACCCTGAGCGGGCCGCCCCGTGACCATATCATTGACCCAGACGAGAGTCATGTCATCGTCCGCGATTATCTGCACCGCCAAGTCGGTGATTTGCAGTATCATTTGGTCGCTTGTTTCGTTATTGATGGATGCGTTGATTATATAGAACCCGGGCGGCAGCGCGTCGGGCAGCTGCAATGTTTCAAACCACTGCCATTCGTCCTGCCCTTGCGGCTCTGTTATTGTCATAGATGCCGTCCGCGTGAGAGATGACACGTCCACAAAGCTGTCGCGCCACGCGAACCATGCCCAGCGCGGCACGGTCAGCAGATTCTGCACCGCTTCCACGGCTTGTTCGTTGTCGTTAAACCGATACACGCCGATGTTGACAGCGGGTCTGGTGCCGTCCCATGGATAATTTACCATGTAATTGATCCTAGGCGGCTCAAAAGACGGATATTCAGTGTAGACGGTACCAAAATGGAACGACTCCGTCTGCTGCTGCCGCACCAGGTCGTCTCCGGATGTTTCAAACGAAAATACATAGTCTTCGCCAATTACTTCGTCTGTATCCGGCAAACTGATTCCGGCTGTGATGGTAACGGTGTACAACTGCCCCTGCTCCAGCGGATTTGTCGGCATAAAAACGACAGTAGCCCCGCGTTGTATAAACCGCCCCTCAACGGCCGGATACATGCGAAAATGCTCCCGTATATCCGTATGCCCACCGGCGGAAAAATTAATTTCAATCCCCGTGTTGATCGGCACATTGACGGATTCATGCCCGGGCAATGTGGACATTATCTGGAACCGTGCCGTTGTCTGGAATGTCCACGTTATGTCTTCCGTCCCCTCACGCGTCAGCCGTAAGGTATACAACCTGTTATGCGCAAGCGGCGTTACCGGTGTAACCAGAAACGTGCCGTCATCCTGCCGTGTTACAACCGGCAGCGGCTGCCCGTCGATTGAAATCATAGGCAAGTACCCCGGCGGCGCCGCAGTAGGCACGGTCAGCAGGAACGCGCTTGCCACATCCACCCCGGCCGCGCCGAATGACTGCGGTACAAGGGTATGTCCCTCCCTAGACGTTTCAAATATGTCCTGCCACGCCAGTCGCTCGACAACCGGTCTGTTTGCTCCCGCTCCCATAGCCTCCACAGAAAGTGGCATTTGCGTCATGTCGATTTCTCGCGCATTTGACGTAATTCCCGTTTCACCGCCCGGCGACACACCACACGCCCCTAAAAGAAGGGCAGCTGCTGTAACAAGCAGAACTAGAATTCTCTGGCTTTTCATCATCATTTCATCCCCTTTCACGTGTTTAGTATAATAATCATTAGACGATAGACGCAGCAAAATGTTCCATCGAATAATAAGAACAATCATTCGGGCTATGAATATTTAGATGGTGCAGGCGTTATCTGTCAAAATTTTTTGTGTATGCGTTATCAATTAGACCAAGCTGCCGTGAATAATAACCTACCCCCAGGACATTACCAGCCCCACAGGGCAGTGATCACTGCCGTATACATCGGCGTATATGATCGCGTCTGATACGTTCTCGCGGAGCCTGTCGGAGCCTATAAAGTAATCAATGCGCCACCCGACATTTCGCTCCCTCACCCCCGGCATTAAAGACCACCATGTATATGCGTCATGCTTGTCCGGATAGCGATCACGGTAAAAATCCGTAAAGCCCGCGCCCAGAAGCGCTGTCATCTTGTCCCGCTCCTCTTGTGTAAATCCCGCGTTGCGCGTGTTAGATTTCGCGTTTTTGATATCAATCTCCTGATGTGCAACATTTAAATCACCGCAAATGAGCGTTGGCTTTATTCCATCCAACCCTCGGACATATTCCCGGAAATCGTCCTCCCACCTCATACGGTAGTCAAGCCGCGCAAGCTCCCGCTGGGAATTGGGGGTATATACGTTTACAAGGAAAAAGTTTTCAAACTCAAGACGAATGATCCGCCCTTCACGGTCATGCTCATCAATATCCATGCCGTAAGACACGGAAAGCGGTTCAATTCTGCTGAACACCGCGGTCCCGGAATACCCTTTTTTATCGGCACTGTTCCAATATTCGTGGAAACCCTCCAGATCGATTTCTGCTTGCCCCTGTTCCATTTTCGTTTCCTGCAGGCAGAAGACATCCGCGTCAATTTGCGCGAACGCATCTGAAAATCCTTTTTTAAGGCAGGCTCTCAATCCGTTTACATTCCATGACACAAGTTTCATATGCAACGCCCCGATCTTTTGGTTTATCTCTTTCGATTTATAATAGCACAGCCAGTAACATATCTCAATCTCCCGCAGATTCCACCGGGTTGACATGCACCATGCAATGTTTAACCTTGTCAAATTGGCTCTCAATCGCATCGTGAACGCGTTCGGCGATATTGTGCGCCTCGACCAACGACGCGGCGCTGTCCACGCTTATTTCGATATCCACATATATCCTGTCGCCGAACATGCGTGTCATGATCTTATCTATGCCGAGGACGTTATCCTGCGCCAATACAACGGCGCGGATTTCAGCCTCGGTTTCATCATCGCAGGACGTATCGGTCATTTTGCGGATCGCGTCGCGGAATACACTGAGGCTGACTTTGACTATAAACAGGCAAATTATTACGCCCGCCAGCGGGTCCGCCGCCGGGAAGCCCATTCGTGCGCCCAGAATCCCGAGCAAGCTGCCGATAGAACTCAACCCATCCGCACGCTGGTGCCACGCGTCGGCCATCAGCACGCCGGATTCGATTTTCTTCGCGGCATTGCGCGTGTACCAGTACATTGCTTCTTTGATTCCAATCGACACAATCGCCGCAATCAATGCGAGTCCGCCGGGGACGGCAAGAACTTCGTAATCGACGGCTGAAATCATGGCCCAGGCATTTATCACGGCGTTATAGCCAATCAAAAGCCCGGTAACAAGCAATATGCCGGATAGGATAATCGCGGCGGCAGACTCGAATCTCTCATGCCCGTAGGGGTGGTCGTCGTCGGATGATCTGTTGCCTAGCTTTACGCCGACAATTACAACCACGGTACTGATGATATCGGTCAGCGAATGCACGGCATCTGAAATCATGGCAGAGGAATGCCCCAAAATCCCCGCTATCAGCTTGAATGCCGACAGCAGGATGTTTCCGGCCAGTGTGTTCCGGGTCACCCGGATTGCGAGTTGTTCATTTGTTCTTTGCATAAATATACCTCCAAGCCGCGGACGCAAAAAGCTCATCCACGGAACATAATTACTGTCCCGCAGATGAGCTGTAGTCTTGCTCAATCCGCTGCCGCCACACGCGGCCCGGCACCATGAATATTCATCGCCTGCTCAGTTTGTAATATTATTATATGCGACTGTCGGGAATTATGCAACCTTTTTTTGAAGAGGACACGCATTGCGCGTCCGTTGTCGCCCAATCCCCATCATCGGTTCCCGCGGACGGCCAATGGCCGACCCTGGGGCATCCCTCTTCCCACTTCGTGTGCGAAGGGGGCTTTGGACGAGGGACGAGGAAACCACCCCGTCGGCTTCGCCGCACCCCTCCACGGGAGGGGAATTTTTGGTGCGTGGCCGTTCTCATTCCCCTCCTCGGAGGGGTGCGGCGAAGCCGACGGGGTGGTTTCCCCAATCCCGGTTTCAAGCCTGGCAACGAAGGGGCATCCCCTCATTCCAGCCCCAGTATCCCCTTCACTTCGTCCTGCCGGGCCATAGGCCGTCCGACTTCTTTTGCGATTTCCTGCACTTCCTGAAGCAACTCAATATTCGTTGGTTTGCGATCAGGGTCAAAATGCAGTTCAAGCCCGGTTTTCACGTGTCCGCCGAGTTCTATCGTACGTTTGATAAGCGGGTGCGTGTCGGCGTTGCCCTCGCCCCAGATTGATATAAACCACGGCAAGCCGCAGTCTCCCATCAAGTCAAGATAAAAGTACAAACTCTCCACAGTCGGCGGCACGCCGGTGGTGTTCACCGGCTGCATGGCTACTGAACCGTAGTCGCCGAAGAAGTAGAAATCTATGTTAGAGCCTTTGGTAGAGCGGCCGCGCTTTATGTATTGCTTCGCGGTGCGCAGATATCCCGGTTCGTAGACACCCCAGATTATGCCCAAATCGCTGCTTTCACACCCTGCCACTTGTTTGTTGATTTGATCATACGGCACGGAATAGACAACGCCCATATAGTTCCCGTTTTCATCAATGGCAAATGGCAGATTTGCCGAACCGCAGTCGATTGTGCAGAGACGCACACCGGCTCTTTGACGGAGAAGCTCGGCATGTTCAACGCCCGATACCTCGCCGCCTTGACCGTCCGTGTTCGTCCCCGTGGCGTACCAGAACATGTCCGGGTATTTATCCAGGGCGCCGCGCATCGTTTTCATGTAATCGTCATACGCTTCCTCACCGCCGATAAAGATATTGGTGTTGTGCAGATGAATCGCGCAAGCACCCGCTTCCCAACACGTTATCGCCTCTGCCGATACTTCGTCGTATCCGACGGGAATGTTAGGGTTGTGGTCTTTTGAACGCATTCCGTTGATGTGGGATTCAATGATAACCGGGGTGGTCCAGTTGGACTCCATTTCGGAAAGTTTCTTATATCTGCTGCTCATAATTGTTCTCCCTTCAATATTAAATCCGGCGGCAGGTATTGCAAAACACCGCTCATCTTATACATTACTATAACTTATATATTATTGAATGGCAATGATTTTTATGGTATACTAATAGTCAGGAACTGTCGCTTGGCGGCTCGGTCACTCTCTTGCAAAGGGGGTGATACGATATGGTTACATATTATGCGCTTTTCGCGTATACCACACATCACCGTCCTTTGTCAATACCGCCGCGCGGGAGCAGACAGGGGTTTTGCAGGATTACAGTAGAAGAGTTACACACGGGGAGGCGTAGAAATTGCCCCAAACACTTGACTTTCTCGTTCCCATATGGTATTATTAATGCCACTTGGAGGGTTTGCCATGATTATATCACGTGCTTATACACTTGCAGTTATAAAATGCTCTGTTAAAAAGGATAATCGACGAGACATTTAGCGGAGCTTAATCAGGGAATGTTACGTCCCGAGGTTCGTCGGCAATTATGGAGACAAGTTTAGGTATAGTTTTTGCTATGCTTATATTGATGTCGCTATTTGCCGATCAGAATGACTAAGATTGAGTTTTAAGGCTGCGGATGGTTTCGTCCGCAGCCTTTATGATTTTACGGAGCATGTCTCCGCACGCGGAAAGGTTGCGCGTTTTCACTTGTGAAGCGCTTGGCTTCTCCGCTATTTTTATGGTCGAACCACCCAAAATTATGGTACAATATCAAGGAGGATAAATATATGTTTAAGCAAGAGAACCGAAAAGTATACAAAACGCTGAGCGACGGGACTGAGATTGTCGAGTACGATGACTCGCTTGCCCCCGCATTGGCTGACATGTGGAACCAAAGCCGCGAAAGCTGGGGCGGCGGCAATGAGGTCACCACCGCCGAGGAAATCATCACCGACCACGCGGGCGGCGCGTTTTTCAATGTATTTGTCGCCGTTACTAAAGAGGGTGAGGCCGTTGGTTATTGCAGCTTTAAAAGGTATTACAAGGACGAAGATACCGCGTATGTGAATCTGCTTAACGTGCGTCCTGACTATCACGGCAAAAAGCTTGGGCGTGAGCTTGTACTCCTGTGTGTGGAGGAGACGATTGCGCGGGGAATGCCGCGGCTTGATATCCACACATGGCCGGGGAACACCAAAGCCGTGCCGCTGTACAAAAAATGCGGCTTCCTTTGGGAAGACCGGTCGGACAGTACGCACCTGAGCAACTATATACCGACCGTATTGAAAACCGGACTGTTCCAAAACTTTTTCAAGACGGCGGATTGGTATGCCGATTCCTCGCGCGAGATAGCTATCAAGCCGGACGGTGTGAAGTCCGATAAGTTCGAGTTCTTTGACTATGAATGGGAAAAAGACGGCGAACATCTGCGCGTTGGCTTTGAAAAAACAGGGCGGCGTATCCGCCTTGTCGAGACGGATGGTTACTTAATCGAAATGACGGCGGAGAATCACGCGCTTGCGTTCGGGTTCAAATACCGCTGCACCTTCCGTGTCGTGAACAAGACAGGGAATGCTCTGGACATTGAAATCAAGGGAAAAAATGACGGCGTGATAAAATTCGACGCACATTGGGTATCAACCGTCAGTTCCGAGGCTGTGTTTGACACCGAGTTCTTTGTCGGCGAAATCACTGAAGCGCAGGACGAATGGCGTATGCACCCCTGCGTACTCGCCGATGTCACTGTAAACGGCGCTCCCGCGGAATTCGGACTGGGAATCGAACCGAAGTTCCCGCTCGCGGTGAGTATGATTGAAAAGCGGCTCTTTACACGCGCGGGCATGTCGGAAGATGTATATTTCAACATCAAAAACGCGTTGACGCGCAGCGCGTCGGTGCGGTTCACACTGCCGGATAACGCGCTGACGCGTTTCGGCCAGGCGGAATTCGCCCTGTCGCCGGAACCAGGCAAAGACGTATCGCTGAAAACGACAGCGCATATCACAGCCTGCGGTTACGTGAGCCTGCCTGTGACATATAATATCACTCTCGACACTGGGGAAGTCTTCAGCTTCACGCGTCCGCTGCACATTGTGAATCAAGGCGTTGACGGACAGTTCGCATTTGAGACGGAGGACACGCGCGGCGCGGTAAACGGTCCGTGGCGGCTGAGTATGGATAAAAAGAACAACACCATCGTGCTGGCCCGCGTTGCGCCGTCTGAGACAAGTTTTGCGCGGTTCCGTGCCACGCAGATAGGCAAGCCGTACTCTGAGGAGTTTGATCTAATGAACCCGGCGGATCTACGGATATCTTTCAACGGCCCGAACGCGGTGTTCGAGGTGGATTTCGCGTCGAAAGCGTTTGACGGGGCGCTCCTGACCGATGTGTACGAATTCAGCGCGGCGGGCGTTCTGAACCGCCGACACAGGCTCTCGAACACGTCACAAAAAACGCTGGATTTGCATATTAAGACGAATTATTGGACAAATATCGAACGCCGCGCCGTATTGCCGAATGACGGTGCGTTTCACGAAGCCGGGGATGTGGCAGCATTTTGTTTTTCCGGGCTGTCGTCAGAGAAAATCGACGAAAACTGGGCTTTCGACACAAGCAACGCGAACCCCACCGGCGTGTTCTGGCCGCCTGAATATAAGCCGGTGATAGCGTACGATGATGAGCTCATGTTTGAGCACCCGACCGGTGAGCTTGCCCCGGGCGGGCACTTTGAATCCAAGCCCGTCACGTATATGTGCGGCGTGTTCACCGACTTCGCGGATTTCCGCAGTTACGTGCTGGGCATACACGAGAAAGAGGGCAATAAACCGCGCACGACCAAACCGCTGGAAGTCACCGCGAACGGCGGCAATCCCGTGCTGTCAGGCAGTCAGCTTGAATTAAGCGTCCGCAACAATCGCCTGATTGAGCGCGAGGGGTCTGTAATTGTCTCGTCGCAGGACAGCCTGTTCACGCAAGAAACTCGCGAAACACCGGAAGATGAGGAGTGGAATGCCCTCACGTTCACAGTCCCGATAACGGGCGCGGGCGTGCATACCGCCGATTTTGGGCTAAGATTCGCGGCCTTTGAAAAGGACATTCAGCGGGCGCTATTCGTGCCGGATGCCAGCCGAGTCACTTCCAGGGAGCGGGACGGCGTGTTCACCGTGACAAATGGAAATATAGCCTTTTCCGCCGCTCCCGGATATTCGGACGCACTGTTCTCGTTGAAATACGACGGGTTTGAATGGCTGTTCTCCAAATATCCTGAGCATGTGCCTTACGCGTGGTGGAATCCGTTTATCGGCGGGGTGCAGACTCGGTTTGCTAACATGAGTAACAGCCTGACAATCCGCGAACGCATTACCGCCGCATTTACCGAGGAGGCGGACACGTTCGGCAACATGTGGACGGGAATACGTACGGATTTAACCGTGGAGAACTTTGAGCGATACAAGGGAATCAGCTATTCGCAGTATTTCTTGACGCTGCCGGGCGTCCCCGTGCTGTGCCATTTCACACGGTTTGCGAATAATTCGGGACTGTATCTATCGGCGGAAGAGGTGTATACGAGCGTGTTCCTGTCCGGCCGGGATGGCATGAGCGATATATACGCGTCGGTGACGAATTCCGATAAAGAGCAGTTCTGCCTGCGCATGGGCGGCGACGATATGGAGATGCCTTTTGACAAGCTTGCCGTTGTCACGCGCGAGGGCGAAAATCCGCGCGGGGAGGCGCTGCACATATTTAAGGACGCTAAGCGTGACATGGGGGCCATTGAGATGACTAACGACGCAGATCATACAGGCATCGGTGCAGAGCTGAAAATTTCCGCAGAGGACGGCGGCACTTACACCACGTGCCCCGTGTTCCTGATTTTTGCGGAAAAAGACATGACTCTTGAGTCGCTGACGGACTTGGAGAATATATATTTTTAGTAATGGTATCTCCACCCCACGCAGCGCGCACTACGACCACCCCGTCGGCTTCGCCGCCACCCCTCCAAGGAGGGGAATGGGACGGAGGTTACGCCCAAAAATTCCCCTCCTTGGAGGGGTGCCCCGAAGGGGCGGGGTGGTTCTCTCGCGCATGGTACAAACACCGTGCAGAGGCAGCCTTTGTTCGTCCGTGAGTCTGCAAAATGCAGGGATATGCGGACGCACGCGCCCCTACATCGTCTAAAGCCCCCTTCGCGAACGAAGGGGAAGGGGGATGTCCCTCAAAAAGTACACAAAAAAATTCACAACAAGGAGGACACAAGCAATGAAAATAATTGACGCGCATATACATTATTCAGATATCGAAGCGTTCCGGCAATGCGCCCGGGATATGTCCCTGGTCGATTATTCGGAGGAGGGATTTGTCCGTGAGACCGCGGAAAACCAAGTCGTCCGGTCGGTCTGTATGGGATTGTTCGAGAACACGCCGGGCGCGTTTCCTGACGCGGGCGCGAACACGCCGATGCTTGCGAAACTGACTGACGAGATGCCGCCCGGAATGTCGCTGTGCATAGGCATAAACCCGCACACGGTGACGGCGCGGAGCATCGCGGAAACGGAGGCTCTGATCAAGTCCTCCGGCCGTGTCTGCGGGTTCAAGATTTACGCCGGGTATTATCATTTCCACGTGACCGACCCGGTGTTCGACCCGGTATACGCGCTGGCGGAAAAATATGATTTAAGCGTCGCCATACACGGGGGCGAGACATACTCTGAAAGGGGACTTCTGGAGTATTCGCACCCCTTGCGCGTAGATAGGCTTGCCGTGGCGCATCCTGATATGCGAATCGTTATCTGCCACATGGGTGCGCCGTGGAGTTTTGACGCGTGCGAGGTCGCGGTCAAAAACAAAAACGTGCATGTGGACATATCCGGCCTGCTTGTGGGGAGTCCGGAGTATATAGCGCAGTCCGCCGCGAAACCTTTGCTGCTGGACAGATACAGACAGGCGCTTACGTTCATGGATAACTATGACAAAGTGCTTTACGGCACCGACTGGCCGCTTACGCGGATGGAACCGTATATCGAATTCTGCAAGCTGCTGGTTCCGCCGGAGACGTATGAAAAAGTGTTTTACCAAAACGCGGCAAGGGTTTATCGGCTGGAGTAAAGATAGTTCAGACAAGGTTCGTGTATACCCTAATAATCGGGGTCGGGGCTTCTTGGACGGTGCAGGGATTCTCAAGACATAAATGGTTATAGTTCCCGGATGATTGTTGGTATGGTATAATGATATCGCGAGAGAAGCGGCAGAGGAACAGGTTATAGTTCCCGGATGATTGTTGGTATGGTATAATTAACCGTGAGATTGTCCGGCAGATGCAGGGGTTATAGTTCCCGGATGATTGTTGGTATGGTATAATCTGATCAACGGCCAGCACATCAACGCAACAGTTATAGTTCCCGGATGATTGTTGGTATGGTATAATGGTTCTGCTTGTTTTCATAAAGCTGTTTGCGTTATAGTTCCCGGATGATTGTTGGTATGGTATAATCGCTGATCCAGGGCGAAGCACATAACGACAGTTATAGTTCCCGGATGATTGTTGGTATGGTATAATATTAACGGCGTGTTCCTGATGCGGGTATAGGTTATAGTTCCCGGATGATTGTTGGTATGGTATAATTCGGAAATCCCGGTCTATAAACAATCGCTTGTTATAGTTCCCGGATGATTGTTGGTATGGTATAATCCCACGCCGGACACAGTCGCTATTGCTGAGGTTATAGTTCCCGGATGATTGTTGGTATGGTATAATCGCGATGGCGGAGTCAGTGGAGAGTCTAGTGTTATAGTTCCCGGATGATTGTTGGTATGGTATAATCATGGCGTCAGAGATGAGCGTGTGATCGAAGTTATAGTTCCCGGATGATTGTTGGTATGGTATAATCGATGATGCGGGCGTGTTCATAGTATATAAGTTATAGTTCCCGGATGATTGTTGGTATGGTATAATATGGGAACACGGGCGTATAGCGGCTTTCAAGTTATAGTTCCCGGATGATTGTTGGTATGGTATAATAGACCCCACAGAAAGCGTTGAATGGCGAGAACTTCACGCTTTTTGTGGGGTCTATTATTTGCAGGAATAGATACTACATATGGTCACTGCGCTGATTTTTCAGAAAAAAGTCAGCTGCTCAGTCTCAAACGCATTATCGCACGCGGTTAGCTTGCCTACCAGAATTTCAATACTTTGGTATTGCTTTTCCGTAATAACAAGCATACGGATAGATCCATTGCCCGGCAAACAGTTATATAGCCGTTGCCTGTGCTTTTCAACCGCATCCGATCCGTTGCAGGTTCTGGCATAGAAGGAATATTGCAGCATATGATAACCGTCTTTAAGCAAAAAATTGCGAAATTGTGTGGCAACACGCCGCTCCGTTTTGGTTTTAACTGGCAAATCGAAAAATACAAGAATTCTCATAAATTTATTCATACTTGTGTAAGCTGAGCGCGATAAGCTCTGGCAATAGTAACGCTTTCGCCCTGCCCGCGCAGACGGCTGAAAAGCTTTGTATTGTGAGTTCAATTGCGTAGGACACAGTGTGTTTTTTACCGTTTAGCAAAATATTATAATTGATAAGGTTGACAAGCTGCCCCTTAATGCCGCTTGTCAGGCTGTCATCACAATCGGCGTGTTTTGCTGCATACAGGTCTACAATCGGCCTGTAAGGTTCTATAAAATCATCCGCCAGATTAAATTGGTTTAATGTTGAGTGATGCTGCAATCCAAACATGGGAAGAAACCCGTACACGGCAAGGTTTCTCGCAACACATCCGCGCACGATGGCATAGCCGTAATTTAACCAAGAGTTTCGCGCATCTACGGAGTCTCCCCGCACGAAATCACGGCCAAACAGCGCGGGAAAATATTTGGCTGCGGCATGTGCTTCCGTATGTTCTTTATCACCTGAGCGAACTTGCGCAGACAGTAAGTCCAGCTCACGCGAAACCGCATCCTCTTCGCAAAGAGAGAGGCATTTTGCTTGATTTCGGATCTTGGCGGAAACAATTTGCTGCCACATTTGCTTTTTAGCGGGCATAGAAAGTGAAAGCTGATTTCTTGCAATTTCAAGCCCGCGTGAATGTTGCGAAAACGGTTCTAGCACAGCGCACGGCAGGTGATACTCATCACAAATAAATACTGCGACGCCGCTTTGCGCAAGTACTCCAAGAAGGGCTGTTGTAACTGCTGTTTGGCGGTTTTCGATCAGGAGGGTATTAATGTCTTCTATCGGTAAAGTTACATCCGCTGCTTCGGTTTTGATCCTAATCTGCTTATTTTGCAGCGATAGATGCGCCTCGTTTTGGATTATAATATTCCGATAAGGCATATGCTACGCCTCCCTTCTCGTAAAGCCTTGCCGTTTCTCGCGCCCGACTTTGGAGATATTGCCTAACACGTCAACTTGATATTTTTCAAAGACTTGCAGAGTTTTTGAGCCAAGGCTTTGTATCGTATAACTGTTGTCGTGGTATATAACCGTCATCTGGCCTCCGGCTATACCAGTACCTTTATAGTAAACAAATGCACCATCTTGCTCCATTTTATCTGCTAACTTACTCTCCTTACGCACTTTACTAAATGTCATTGGTTTCTTTGACTTTACATAGATCAAGTCATTTGGATACAATGAGAATGCGAAATTATCGTCACTCATCTCTTTCCAATCACTGTAAGGTTTTGCCGCCACAATTGCCTTATTCGGAAGCGTATCTTTCAGTGTGTCTGCCACATAGATTGGGACTAGATAATAGCCATCGCCCTCGATATGGAACACATCCACACGCACCATACTGTCGTTGTCGGCAACGCCTCTTCCTTTGTGTACCGGCACATTGAGTGTGTTCTTTTCGCAGATTTTTACTTTTTTCACAAGTGATGGCGGTTGTTCGTCGTCTTTAGGCTTGTCGCTTTTAGGTTTGTAAAAAGGGTCTTTGAAGGCATCCGCAGCATTGCCGTCAAAGTCGATTAGTCTTTGTCTCAGCGCGTTATAAAGCAGACGGTCGTCATTCGGGTTGTGATAATTTTCGATTTCATTGTTTTTGTCCAGTTTTAACGAAGTTAACGCAACTTTTTTAATCGCTGTGTTATCATCGCCAACACCTTTGATAGTCTCTTTATGTGCCGCTCCGCCTACCTTGCGCGAGGGCATACGAGAAACGAAGACATCTGAGAGTTTTGCCATTAGTTTGCCTGAAAAGTTTTCAAACGGCTCCGGAAATCGTTCTTTTAATTCCCCGGTCTTTTTTGAGACTTCGTATTCTTTTCCGTCTTTGTCTGTGAAGAGCTGTTCTTTTCGTCTGTAATATCCGCTGAATTTATTGACCATTCCTTGCGTTGTACATGCGATGACGGCCGCGTCAACGGCATGATGCGTATCTCCGTCCGCGCGCACTTTTGTGAGACCCCACCGGCCACGCAGCATGGATGTGACAGACCCGTTTACAGCGGTGACATACCGCTTTCTTTCGGAAGAAAACGGTGCAAATGCAAGATGATCCGATAAGTAGTTGTAAATAAACGAAGTCATTGTTTTTGTGTCCTGAAGATTCCGCTCTTTAAACCCCTCTCTATCCTCTTCCGTTATTTCTTCTTTTAGCAGAAGGCGCTTTTTTGCCGGTGGCAAATGGGTGTTGTTGATCCAAACAGTAAATTTATCACGTTGCTCTCCGCTCAAATATTGCAGTGGAAGTTTATTTCCCTTCTGCCGGTTTTCATCGGATCGTACTAAAACTTTGTTTTTGTAGCTATCGTCAAACGAAATACTATAGGGCACAATATGGTCTATATCCGCATATCCGGGCTCAAATAACCTCGTTATATCAAGTTGAGATTGAGAATACAGGCAAATTCCGCCTTGTTGTTCATAGAGTTTTAGTTTCACAATGTCAAGACCCGTGGGATTTGGGCGATTATATTCTTTTATCTTTTCTTTAAGCCTTTCATTATGAGCTGCATTTTCCCGCATTCCTTTATCCATTTCAACGCGCTCTTTATGGTCTTTAGACATTTCGCGGGCAAGCTCAATGTTTATGTATACAGGACTTTCCCCTTTCATTTCGTCCCGGATGAGTGCATTTATCACCTTTGCACACTGAGAAACAACACGTTTTGCCACAGGGCTTGTAACTTTGTTCTCCGCCTCTTCCGCAAGATGCTTCAAATCGATTGTGCTTCTTTTCTTCGCTGAGGCATGCCCTTTGAAGTCATAGCCTGCTTTTTCGCACGCCATATTGTAATTGCAGCCTTCTTCCAGAAACGGGATGATATTATCCAGGGCTTTAACAGACAAGTGACCGAATTTAGAAAAAGAACCCAGATTTTCAAGCAGCGCGTTGATATCCAGTTGCTCGATACCGGCTTGTGCAAGTTCATCACGCAGTCTTTCATCGTTCTTATATAGTGAAAAAATCCTGCCTATTTCGTTCCGTTCTTTGACAGAAAGGTCGTGTATTCTGCCTTTTTTTACTTTGTCCAGTGCGCGGCGCATTTGATGATAAGCTTTTAAGCAGTTTAACTCTTCCTTTTTCTCCGCCTTTTCTACATCCTTTTCATGTTTGCGGACAGAATTAAAGCTGGCGTTTTCCGGAATTCCCAGTTCTTTTCGGATGCGAAGAAAATTTAATTTTTCGACACTGTGCGCAAGCTCTATTAGTTTAAGCCGTTGCTCACCTGTGAGAGGCATTGTTTTGCCGTCGATATCTAACCTTATATGGCTAATTTTTTGCAGCAACTCAAAATGCTCAAATGAGTAAGAGGACTTCGCGGCACGTTTTTCTTCTAACTCAAACGTGCAGTTTCCTAACATTTTTTCGATTTGGTTACCGGCGTAGGGGCCTGAACCGGGGCCCTCTTCAAAAGAGCGCTGGCTTAGCAGAATCTTGAGATACGCATCTTCAAGTGCCTGGCTGCATGATGTATTGCCTTTTTCGCGCTGTTGTGTAAAAATCTTTCGCAATTCATCCTCCACCATATCGCGAGAGACTGTGTTCAGATAGTTTTCGCCTTTGTTTCTTTTATGGTTTTTTTTATAACGTTCATCAGAGAAAAGCATTTCTCCAACTGTCCTGTAGCCGTGCTTTTCCATTTCTGTTTTGTTTTGCTCAACCGCTTTTAAAAGTACGCCATCTTCTTTAGAACCTGCCGCCGTTTTCCGATTTGACTTAAATCCGCGCCGTTGGGCAAGATGAATCAAAATTCGGGCGAGTTCTTCGTTGGTAATGAGGCGTTCCAAGGCTTCTTTTCTGATTTGATAAATATCTGAAAGCTGATTTTTATACAGCGTTTCAAGCTGATCTTTTGAAAGGACGCCGTGGTTGATGATAAGATTGCGAATCCTATCTTTCCTGTGCTTCCTTCTTCGCACGCGCCGGCGTGCGCCTCGCGCTTCACGGCGCGGAAGAGCGAGGGACGCCCCATCTTTTGGATTTTCTGCAACATCGAATACGCGTGAACCAACGCGGACAACAGAGATTGGCGAATCATCCTCATCCAGTTCCATAACAGCGAACCCAACCGAGGCAATTCCAATATCCAAGCCAATACTATAACGCATAAATCCCCCTCCTCTTTTGTGTAAAAGCAGATGACGCGCCGCCAAAAGGCAGCGCGTCAGAGCTGTACGGTCTGCTACCTTATTATAGCAACCGAATGATTCTTGGTATGGTATACAAAAATCCAGTTTATTATACAAGAAATGTATTATATTGTCAACACTTTTTGCGAATTTTTACAAACATAAATAATTTGGTTAGTATAGCATCTGTGTACTCTACTGTCAAGAAGGTTTTCGCTCCATGACTTCATCAGGGGTGAAGTAAATATATACCCTGTTCATTTTATCAATCAGTCCATTTGTGCGTGACAGTTCCATTCGGTCAAGCATTAGTCCGTATAGCATCTTTGCTTCGGTTGATAGCTTGATAAATCGCTCATCAGTAAACAAGGCTTTAGGTATTCGGTAAAATGTAAATTTCTCTGCTTGGTTCGTGTAGAAGTATGAAAATTGATTCATAGTGACATGGCCCCTTTCACAGCTTTTTTGCTACTACTACCACGCTTTAAAGGCCAAGTTTGCTAAAACTATGCCGATTATTTCAGAACCATGACATGACTAAAGCCACACCATAATTTGATGTGGCTTAGATAACTTATGTGAAGCATAGTATTTGCAACCGTTTGTGTTGTTTTTATGCAAATGACAACTCTTTTTCAATCAAGAGTTGTCATTTGTTTGTCTTTGGCACGCCAAGAGGGATTCGAACCCCCGGCCTACTGCTTAGAAGGCAGTTGCTCTATCCTACTGAGCTATTGGCGCCAATATTTTACCCTTATTCGGGATTCCAACCCTTGCAAGCACTGCACATTTAATTAGCATTTGCATCGGCTTTTGTGGGGGCAAAACTGGCTGCACACCAACCCCACAGTTTTTCCATTCTATATGTTTATAAAATTTTTGTCAAGAACTATTCATTCATTTTTTGCCGTTCTGTTTTAAAATATCATAAAATATTAATGTTTTCAATATTTGTTATGAAAACAATATTAACGATAAGCAAAGCAAAGAGACCTGCCTAAATATAAGGCGGGCATAATCTAATACAAGAAATATTTAGGCGGGAACGGTAGCAAGCTCAGGTGACCAAC
>Ga0123355_10001084_pt1 | contig 37608 bp, 35 predicted proteins | sample TergutEmb28metaG_3_FD_89872 | JGI IMG/M metagenome (GOLD analysis project Ga0123355, IMG submission 89872) | Embiratermes neotenicus P1 segment gut microbial communities from Petit-Saut dam, French Guiana - Emb289 P1 | ecosystem: Host-associated > Arthropoda: Insects > Digestive system > Gut ...
AATTTTTCGCAAGGCGAGAAGCTGAAAACCGCCGCGCACTAGCGGTGCGCAAGGTTTTCAGCGACGAAGGATTGCGGGAAATTTACAAGTTCTATGCGAATGTTTTTAGGTGGAGCGGCTATACACCCCTAAAAATAAAATGCTAAAATTTTTGCCCAGTTTTTTAAAAACGGATGAAATGTATCGGGCAAAGCCTGTAACTGTTTTAATCTCAATTTTTTCCAGCATTTTTTCTCGATTTTTCCATATAATAATCCCATGAAAAAATCAATTATTGGTATTATCGTTGGCATCGCCAATGGCCTGTTTGGCGCGGGTGGCGGTAGTTTGTTTGTGCCCGCAGCAGAAAAATTCCTAGGGGTTGAAACCCAGAAAGCTCATGCTACGGCATTGGCCGTTATTTTGCCGCTATCCGTAGTTAGCGGGTTAGTTTATGTATGGGGCGTGGATGTAAACTGGGTCGCGGTTGGGCTGGTTTCTGCCGGGGGTATTGTGGGCGGGGTAATTGGCGCGCGGTTGCTGGCCAAGCTTTCTGGCGCATGGTTAAACATGCTGTTCGCGGCTTTCTTGGCAGCGGGCGCAATCAGGATGTTGCTATCATGATATGGTACATTGCGGCGGGGCTAGCGGCCGGGGTAGTAAGCGGCATGGGCATAGGCGGCGGTGCGATTCTAATCCCCGTTCTCACACTTTTTTTAGGCATGGGGCAGCAAGAGGCGCAGCATATCAACCTTCTCTATTTCATCCCCACAGCCATTTTCGCGCTACGAATACACAAAAAAAATAATAAAATCGAGAAAAAAGGATTATTGCCACTAATCCTTTGGGGCATGCTAGGCGCAACATGCGGCGCCCTAATTGCCGTAAAAATAGACGCAAACTGGCTACGCAAAGCCTTCGCAATATTTCTATTATGCATGGCAACCTACGAATTCTGGAAGGGGTTTTCAAAATGGAAGCTACAACATTTGAACAAATAAAAACAAAGTTCCGCCAAGCAGATACAGAAACAAAAATCTCAATATATGTAACCACAGAAAATCTAACTCAAGCCCAATATACCGAACTTTTGCGCCTGTTCCCCCTGCACGAAATAGGTCGGCTAGAGGCAGCTTTGGGGTAAAACCGTGAGCCACAACGCCACCCTCTTTTAATAAAAAAGGGTGGCAATGTGGCTCACGGCCTTAAACGCCCCGGCGCAATATAAAATGCGGCGGGTCTCCCCATTCGCCAAAGCCTACCGTGTCGCCTATGCTTTCTACGCGGCCGGTCAGGCAGTTTTTGCAATGGGAGGGGTCATCATCTATGCATGGTTTATCGTCGTAAAGTTGGTATTTTCGGCGATATTCCCGCAGGGTTATTATTGGCATTAGAATGTTTGCGCCAGCCTTTAGGCCAAGCTCGCGGCCCATGGGGTGGAGGGCTTGTAGGGCTGTGGTGGCGGCTATGTTTACGTCTTTTAGGTATAGCCGGGTGAGGGCAATCATTTTTAGGCCGTAGGTAAAACGTTGTGCCCGTGCATCTGGGGTATCCTGCCCGGTGGCGATAACTTGCTGCCCCATGGGCGTGTCTTTGTGCACGATGTACGGCCCCATGCCAATCATGTCTATGTCGTGCTTTTTGTAGAAAATGATATCGTCCACCAAATCTTCTGGGGTTTGGCCGGGCAGGCCAATCATTACGCCGGTTCCTACCTGGAAACCCACATTTTTGAGGGTTTTTAAACATTCCACCCTAGTTTCGTATGAATGGTTGGCGGTGGGCGGGTGCAGGCTCTGGTAAAGGGTTTTGTTGCTGGTTTCCATCCGCAGTAGATATCGCTGCGCGCCGCGGTTGAACCAATCTTCATACACTTCTCTGGGTTGCTCACCTAGGCATAGGGTCATGGCCAGCTCTCCGTTTGTTTTGGCTTTGATTTCGCTAATCAAATCTGCCACAAACCCTGTGAACTCGGCATCTTGCCGCTCGCCAGATTGTATCGTTACCGAGCCGTATTTATTCTCATGGGCCCAAAGCGCCATCTCTAAAATTTCGTCACGGCTCATGGAATATCTCTCCTGTGGTGAAGATTTTCGAATCCCACAGTAGAAACAATCCTTAGTACATATATTAGAAAACTCAATTAACCCACGATAATAAGCCTTTTTCCCAACATGAGTTTTCTTCATTTCGTGAGCAGCATCGTAAAGCAATTGCAGCTGCTGGTTATCTGTAAGCTTCATAAAATACAGCAAATCTTCCCGGCTATACTCCGGCTTTGCAAGAATCTCTTTAACCATAAAACACCTCAATTTTTTGCCTGCTTTATTATGTCAATTAAATCAAGATCAATTCGTCTTATGCTTCGTAGTTTCCTGATTATAAATCGAGAAATTTTCTACATTTTTGTGAATTGTTTTTCGGCCTATTTGACAATAGACTTCTTTCGAAATTATGCTTTTTAATTTCGAAAAAGTTTAATTGAATCTTTTGCTTCTTCTGAAATCACGTTTTTTGTGATTTCAGAAGAACTCTAATAAAAACGAGCAATATTTAAAAATTTAAAATTCATAAGTAGCATGGCAAAAGCCTTGCCTGTATCTACATTTTTAAAAATTCTACACATCGCTCTAATATCCCGCCGCTTTTTGCTAGCAGCAACCCATAGTTTGTTATTGGTACATTTGCCTGCTGGGCTAGTTCTATGCGCGTTTTCATGTCGCGTGGGGTTATCATGCACGCGCCACAATGGACTATCAGCGAATATTCAGAAAGGTCATCCGGGTAGTCGTTAGCTTTTACAAAGTCAATCTGTAAGTCTTTGCCGGTTAGGTTTTTTAATGCGCCTGGGATTTTAACTTCGCCTATATCCTCATGGGTTATGGTATGGGCGCAAACTTCAGACACCAGTACGCGGTCCCCGTCCTCTAGGCTGCTTACAGCGTTTACACCATCCAACAAAACCTCGATATTTCCTTTTTGCTTTGCCATTAAAATCGAGAAAGATGTAAGTGCAACATCATTGGGTACTATTTTAGAAACTTCACCAAAAAGTTGAGAATCGGTTACCACTAAATCGACTTTATTTATATTTTGCAATGCATTTGGCAAAGTTTCTATGGTTGTAACACAGCTTATGCATCCATTGTCTTGGCAGTCGCGTATTAGTTGCACCTGTGGCAGCACAAGCCGTCCTTTTGGCGCGGCGCTGTCTAGCGATGTAACCATTACAATGGTGCTGCCGTAGGGCATTGTTTCCCCTAGTAGGTTATCATCGTAATCTTTTAGCTTGGCCAATTCTTTAGCCAGCATGGTTTTTAAATGATAAATGCTTGTAGAATCATGAGTAGATGTTTTTATTGCCGCCCCGTAAGAAGCATTCGGCGCGGCATCAATTTTAGAAAGCACAACAATATGTGGAATATCATTTATGGCCATGGCAAAATCATCGTATGCATCCTGTGATTCCTCTATTTTAGTCGCATCAATCACATAAATAGCAAAATCTGAACGGCGCATTATTTTTTTTGTCTGCTCTTGCCGTTTCTCCCCAAGTGTAGATTCATCGCAATATCCGGCAGTGTCCACCAAAACAATAGGCCCAAATGGCAGTAGCTCCATAGATTTTTGCACAGGGTCTGTAGTTGTACCCATGGTGGCAGAAACAATTGAAGCATTAGCGCCAATAATCTTGTTAAACAGCGAAGACTTGCCAGAATTCACTTCCCCAAAAATGCCCACATGCAAGCGATTTGACCTTGGTGTTGTAGTCATACGAACACATCTCTTTCTCCATTTTTCAAAGCTACAAGCTTGGATTTAATCCATTTTTTATTTTCCAGTTTGTTGATATTTTTCTCGATAAGTTTATCTGCTAACTGCTTAAAACGTGCATCACCATAATCCAGGGCATATTCCTTCAATGTTAAAAGCCCGTTAGGGATACATACATTCTTTATGTCGCCGCCCTTCGCCAGGTTCATAAATTGAGTTCCGCTACGCCCGCTTCTATAACATGCGGTGCAAAAACTTGGTAGAATTCCCTCTTCCATAAGCCAGTAAATAATCTCCCCGGCGGCCCTATGGTCTGCTAGTTTAAATTGCTCGTCCCCAGTCGTACCGCCGCTGTAGCCCCCCACAGAAGTAACCGACCCGGCGCTCATTTGGGAAATCCCGGCCTGCACAAGCTGCTTACGCATTTCCGGCTCTTCCCTGGTGGACACAATCATGCCCACAAATGGCATGGCCAGCCGCAAAACCGCCATCAGCTGCAAAAAGTCTTCATCATTAACCGCATGCGGATATTTAGCAGCCCCGCCACCAGCACGAATCCGCGGAACAGACACGGTATGAAAGCCAACGCCAAAACGCTGTTCTAAATGTTGGTTATGCATCATTAGCGCCAAAACTTCAAATTTATGATCATAAAGCCCAAACAAAACCCCCGCGCCCACATCTTCAATCCCGGCCTCCATGGCCCGGTCAAACGCGGTCAAATGGTAGCCGTAGTCAGCCTTTGGCCCGCTTTTGTGTGAGTTTTCGTAAGTTGGCCTATGGTAGGTCTCCTGAAACAGCACATAAGTACCAATGGCCGCGTCTTTCAGGCGCTTGTATCCGCCCACATCCATAGCCGCCACATTTACATTAACCCTGCGGATATCACCGCTGCCAAATTTCAGGCTATAGACAGTATCAATACATTCCAAAACATAATCCAGCGGGCAATTTTCTGGGTCTTCTCCGGCTTCTAGCGCAAGCCGCTTATGCCCCATCCGCTCTAGCACTTTAACTTCGGCACGCAATTCTTCCTGTGAAAGTTTAAACCTAGGCCGCTTGCATTCCTGCCGAAATCCGCAATATGCACAATTATTAACACAATAATCGCTAATATAAAGCGGCGCAAAAAGAACAATCCGGTTGCCGTAAATCCGTTCCTTCACCTGCCCTGCCACCTGCAAAATCCGAGCCTTTTGTTCCGCCGATGCCGCCACAAGCAGTGCAGCCACTTCTTCCAAAGTTAGTCCCCCAAAGCCCCCCGCCTTGGCAATTATATCATCAACAGCGGCCGCAGAAACATCTGCCGCCGCCTCGAGAATTTTCTCAATTAAACCGTTGTCTATCATTTTTTCACACCTTTTAAATCTGACCAGCTAATATTACATTTTTTCTGCAAAATAGTCAAAAAAATCCCCCAAAAGGTTTTCACCTTTTAGGGGATCTTTTATATGCTATGAAATTGCCCTGCAATTTCTCGGCGAAACTGATTTCGAATTATTTCACTACATTACGCCACAGCAGGCTCTGGCAGAAGAATAATGCGAGTAACTTGAACTCTGTCTGCGCGATGAAGGCTAACTAGAGGCCCTATTTCCTCTTCAAATGGGTTAGCTTCAATAAATGAGCTGGCAGCAGTGTTGACAGCTTGCACAGTTAGTGTTGGTGGCGGGTTTGGCACGCGGATAGCCCTTCTGCCGCCGGATTCTGTCAAAAACATCAGTTCTACAACTTCTGAATTTTTCGTGACCATATTTTCACCTCCTTCCATAAAAAAATAAAAACTTAAAACCTAAACTGAAATTCTTGCACTTTAAGAACCTTGGCAACATCATCTTCTTGGAAAGAATTTAACTGATGCGCCAAATCATACAACTGTTGGTCTGTTGCAAGCGCATCAAAGTTGCGGAAGGTAAACTGGCCTGGGTCATAATTTAAAACAAGCCTTCTGGAAACTTCTACAAGTTGACTCATAACACTTCTCCTTTCTATCTTGATGGGGCGTTGCCCCAGTCCCAGCCACTGCGCTGGGCAAAGCTCGGCTCCGCTTCTTTGGCAGATTACTGCCCGCGGTACGCGCTGGGCGCGCAGGTTGTTGGTGTGGGGCTAGGGGTGGTTTTGCTGTTTGGTTGTTATGCTACTGGTACTATTGGGGTGCGGGTGGTTTTTACTATTTCTGCGCCGCGGATTGATGATGGGGTGCCGCCTTTGGCTAGTATTGTGTTGCCGGCAATCATTGCTTCCATTGATGTTCTTGCGCTTGCGGATGTTTTTGCAATATCGGCGCGGGGGATGCTTATGCGAACTATTTCGCCAATGTTTGAGTTAAATGTAAGCACTGCTCTGTTGGATGCTGTCATGGTTTCACCTCCTTTCTTTTGCGAAGCCTGGCTATACCATTTTCGATTAAAATCCATCCTATCTATCGTGTCGGATTCGCGAAGAATAAGTTTTCTCCACCGCTTGGCTAGGAAGGTTTTAATCTGAGAAGGGTATTGTTAGCTGGCGCTATGCAGTTCGGATGTTATGGTTAGGTTTGCGCTTGATGGCGGCATGCTGCTTAGAAATGCAACGCCTCTGATGATGCGCTCTACTGCAGCAGCATCAATGCCTTGACGGATACGATGCAATGTAACTAGCGGAGCTGGTTGTATTGCGGTTGTTACCTGCACCCTTGAACGCAAATGGTTTTTTTCTAATGCCATTTTCTCACCTCCTTTCTTGGGCAAGCTTACCCGGGAACTTTCCGCCGGGTAGCTTGTGATTGCATTGTAAATGGAGTTTAATGCCATTGCCTTATGACGGAATCTAAGAATTTTACCGGGGATGTTGGGAATTATTATGCCTTTGGCAAAAGCTAAGGCCGCAAGAAAGTGGTTTACTTTCTTACGGCCTTAGCTTTTGCCAAAGGCATAATAATTTGTACATAACATTAAAGTTTTTCTCTCCGCTTTTTTTCAAAAAAGATGGCGGGTGTGGGCAGGGCCCATGGCCTTAATACTCAACCTTCCCCGCAACACAATCTTCGCCAAATATTTGCTTGGCGGTTTGTTGGAATATTTCTGTAGAGCCGCTTACGTAGAATTGGTGAGTAGGCTTGGTTTTGGTGGATAGTTGGGTAGATAGTTGGGTTTTGGCGGCGGCTGCGGTGGATTCTGCTAGGTTTATGAATTGGATTTGGCCCAGGGTGGCGGTTAGGATGGCGGTTAGTAGTGGGTAGTGGGTGCAACCTAGCACAAGGGCGTCTATTTGGCCGCGTAGGTCTGCTAGGTAGTTGTCGGATACGAATTGTAGGATGGGGTCGCCGGGTTTTGTGGCGTGGCCGGCTTCTACCATGGATGCAAAGAGAGGACATGGCCTGGAGATTATGTTTGCGGTTGGGGATTTTTCTTTTAGCAGGGTTTCAAATAGGCCGCTTCGCACTGTGGCTTCAGTGGCTATTAGGCCTAGCCTTAGCTGTGGGTTGACGGCCAGCATGCTGGCGCAGGCGGCTACGCCAGGGCGCAGTACGTCTATTAGCTTTATTTGGGGGAATTCTTCCTGCAGCTGCTGGTATGTGTTGGCACTGGATGTTCCGCAGGCTAGTATTACGGCCTTTACGTTTTTGGTTAGCAGAAATTTTATTATGTCGCGGCCGTAGCTTAGCAGGGTTTCCTTGGTTTTGCTGCCGTATGGTACCCTGGCGGTATCGCCTACGTATATTGTGCTTTCATGTGGCAAGACCCGGCGCAGCTGGTGGGCCACTGTTAGCCCGCCCACGCCGGAGTCGAATATTCCTATTGGCCTATCGTCCATTTTATGCTTCCTCTAGCGCGAGTTTTAGCAGCTCTTCAATAAGTTCTTGGCTGCTTAGCCCGCTTTCCTTCCACATTTTTGCGTACATGCTTATGCCTGTGAAGCCTGGCATTGTGTTTATTTCATTGAAAATGATTTTGCCTTCTGGGGTGACGAAAAAGTCCACGCGAGAGCTGCCGCGGCCGTCTATTGCCCGGAAGATGGCCAATGCGTATCCACGCAACTTCTCGGCGGTTTCTTTTGGAATATCGGCTGTTGGCACGGTTTGCGAACCGGTGATGTATTTAGAATTGTAATCGTAAAAGTCGCCGTCTGGGATTATTTCGCCGGGGGCAGTGGCGCGGGCGGCTTCTCCTGCCCCGAACACGCCCACTTCAATCTCCCGGCCTTCTATCATTTTTTCTACCACTATGCGTGAGGAATATTCCATAGCCAGCTCTAGGGCGGCGGTTAACTCTTTCCTATTTAATGCCTTGGATATGCCAATGGATGACCCGCCGCAAGCAGGCTTAACAAAGCACGGATATCCCACTTTGTAGCGGATTTTCTTTAGGGCTTCGCCCATGTTTTCTTTTATATAGCTGCTGTCTAGGCAAATAAATTCCGCCTGTGGGATTTTTAGCGCCCGGGCCACAAGCTTTGTCACGCCCTTGTCCATAGCCACGGCGCTGGCTACAACCCCGCAGCCCACATACGGAAGGCCAGCTAGTTCTAAAAGCCCCTGCACCGTGCCGTCTTCACCAAACGGCCCGTGCATAACCGGGAATACAACATCCACCGGGATAAGCTTAAACTTATCGCCCACAATCCGCATAAGCCCGCCATGGGTCCTGTCCGGGCTTAGCACGGCCTGTGTACCAAATTTTTCCCAATCAATATTCTTAATATTATCTAGCTTGCCGTCGTAAAGCAGCCATTTGCCCTCTTTGGTAATATACACAGGAATAACCCGATGCCGCCCAAGCGCGCCAATAACATATTCTGCAGAAGCCATAGAAATCTCATGCTCTGGCCCGGTACCGCCAAAAAGAACTAATACATTTTTCTGATTCATGATTACCTCGCTAAGGGATTATTGTCAAAACCGTCAGAGGCTTCGCCTCCGACACCTCCAAAAACTTCAATGTTTTTTATATGGTCTTATTTATAATATATCATATGCGGGTTGCAGTAAAGTAGAGACTTGGATATACTTAGAAAAAATCATATGTTTGATAGGAGAAATTATGGAGCAGGATAAAAAATTAGGCTTGTTTTCTCGGATTAGGGACGGGCTGGCCAAAACTCGCGATAATATTATGGGCGGGGTAAATGAGGTTTTTGCTAATTTTAGGGTAGTGGATGAAGAGCTTTTTGAAGAGCTTGAAGAGGCTTTGATAATGGCGGACATGGGCGTTGATACTGCCGTGGCGGTTTTGGATAGTGTTAGGCAGCGGGTTAAACTTGAAAATGTTAAGGATTCTGATGGGGTTAAGGCGGTTTTGGCAGAGGTTATCTCTGCTATGCTTGTGGAAAATAGCCCGGCTTTTGAGCCTAAGTTTCCAGCGGTTTTTTTGGTTATTGGTGTAAACGGCGCTGGCAAAACCACCACCGTTGGCAAGCTTACAAAATGGTACAAAAGCGAGGGCAAGCAGGTTCTAGTGGCGGCGGCGGATACCTTCCGGGCGGCGGCAATAGACCAGCTGGCTGTGTGGTGCGAGCGGGCGGATGTTACCATGATTCGCCAGGCAGAAAACTCGGACCCAGCGGCGGTTGTTTTTGATGCGGTTTCATCGGCCAAGGCAAAGGGGCTAGATCTGCTTATATGTGACACCGCCGGGCGGCTTCATAATAAGAAAAACCTAATGGAAGAACTGCGTAAAATAAACAAAATCGTGTCTACGCAGTTCCCGGATGCACACCGGGAGGTGCTACTGGTGCTGGACGCCACCACTGGGCAGAATGCCCTGCAACAGGCCAAACTTTTTAGCGAAGTGGCCGATATTACCGGGATAATCTTGACCAAGCTTGACGGCACAACCAAGGGCGGCATGGTGGTGGCTATTAAGAATGAGTTGGATATCCCTGTGCGATTTGTAACGGTTGGCGAGGGCATTGATGACATCCAGCCGTTTGACGCAGAGATGTTTGCCCGGGCTTTGTTTGAGTGATGTTAACTTCAAATTATGGTAGGGAATTTCTATAACATTGGATTGGCTGCGCAAATTTAGTCATGTTTGCGCAGCCTTCTTTTTTTGAATTGATTGGGTAGCGGGTTTTCGGAATTTTTGCAAAGCATGTGCTTCGAAAAGGAGTAAAAAAGTTCTTTTTCACAAAAAAATGGTACCGTACGGTACCATTTTTCGTGGGTTGTGGTACCGTATGGTACCATTTTTTCTGTAAAAAACGTATGTTTAATCGTCTCACATGCAAAGAAAGCCGATAAACAAGCCGTTTTTTGAAAAAACATTTTATCGAAATAAAAGAAGGCGGAAAAAATGCATATGATAATGCAATTTTTTTGTGTTCACAGGCATAAAAATGCTAAAGTTTTTTTGCCAAGCTTTTTTTCCAAAAAAAGCGGTGGAGGTGTCGGAGGCGAAGCCTCTGACGGTTTTAATTGACATAATCTAACATACCTGCTACAATCACAAGGCTGCGCAAATGCGCGCAAATAACCTTGCGCATCACAAAGATGCGCCACAGACCAGGAGGTGCAAAGAATGGAACCAAACAAGTATGAGCTTGGCATTATTTTGCGGGCGGATTTGGAAGAGGAAGTTTTCCGAGCAGACATGGACCGGGTTAAAGGCTTAATCGAGCGCTTTGGCGGCACGATTGACAAAATTGACGACTGGGGCCGCAGGAAGCTAGCCTATCCAATAAACAAGCTGACAGAAGGCGTGTATCATTTTATTACGTTTACGTCTGAAGGCGGCACCCCACGCGAAGTTGAAAGCCGTTTAAGATTCATGGAAAACGTGCTACGTTTCTTAGTGATTCGCAAAGATGATTCTGTGCCAGATTTCGTGCCAGAACAAAGGCCAGAAGTTAAGGCAGAAGTAGCTGTAGAGCCAGTTGTGGAAGTTGCAGAAGCAGCGGTAGAAACCGTGGCAGAGGCAGCCCCAGAAGCTGAAGTGGCAGAAATAGCAGCAGCCCCAGAAGCAGAAGCAACTGAAGAGTAATTTCCACAAGATGAGGGAGGCATATGTATGAATAAAGTGATTCTACTAGGGCGCTTAACAAAAGACCCTGAAATTAGATACTCCCAAAGTGCAGAGCCTATCTGCGTGTCACGTTTTACAGTGGCCGTAGACAGACGGTTCAAAAAAGAAGGCGAGCCGGATGCAGACTTTATCAACTGCGTATCCTTCCGCCGCACAGCAGAATTTATGGAGCGGTATATAAAAAAAGGCATGATGGTAAGCGTATGCGGCAGCCTAACAGTGCGCAGCTACGACGACCAACAAGGCCAACGCCGCTGGATAACCGAAGTTCAGGCAGAAGAAGTAAACTTTGCAGAAAGCCGCGCAGCCTTCGAGGCTCGCATGGCAAAAGGCGGCGGCGTACCCACAGGGGACATGCCACCTTCTGCACCATCCGCAGGGGCTGCCCCCGCGCCAGAAGGCTTCTCGGCCATTACACAAAGCATAGACGAGGACGACGACTTACCGTTCTAATCCACACATGCACCATTCTAAAAGGAGGTAGTCCGCATGATGCAAAAAAGACGCGGCAGGCGCAAAAAACGCGTTTGCCAGTTCTGCGTAGATAAAATAAACGCATTCGATTACAAAGATATCAGTAAACTAAGGAAATTCGTTTCCGAAAGGGGTAAAATCCTACCCCGCCGCGTATCCGGCAACTGCGCCAAGCACCAACGCGCAATGACCCAAAACGTGAAACGCGCCAGGCATATGGCGCTTATGGTGTACACGCAAGAGTAAAACCATGTATATACCATAAAGCAAAGGAGGGCCGTAAAATACGGCCCTCCTTTGCTTTTGACTAAGTTTCGCTTATGGTCAGTTAACGAAAACAATCTTTTGCTGTGAAACAAAAAAATGGTACCATACGGTACCATTTTTTTAGTAAAAAGTGGCCTTTTTTCCTGTTTTTATTAACCGCCACCGGCCTGTAACCCGCTAAATTAGCCGTTTTTTTGAAAGCGTTAAGGTTTTTTGATTTCTTTTTTTAACGAAACGAACTAAAAGCTTTCCTTATTCAGCAGCACTAGCCTTCAATTTTTGTCGCCCGGTGTGGTCTATTTGGAAGTTATCCTTGTGTATTAGCTGGGATATTGGCACTAGGGTGTAGCCTTTTTCCTTTAGCCCTTTGATGATGGGGTCTAGGGTCTGTGGGGTGAATTTCGCGTCGTTGTGGAACAGAACTATGCTGCCGTTTTGTAGGTTTTTGTGGTTTAGCACTTGGTTGATTTCGTAGTCTATGCCTTTTTTCATCCAGTCGTGACTGTCTACATCCCATTGGATGGTGTAGTAGCCTAGCTCTTCTGCGGCGGTTAATACGGTGTTGTTGTACTCTCCGTAGGGTGGGCGAAAGAGGTTGGCATCTATGCCAGTTACGGCTTTTATTTTGTCGTGGCAGTCTTGGATTTCTTTTTTGTTGCCGGCCAGGTCTAGTTTTGCGCCGTGGGCGTGTTTGTTGCCGTGGTTGGCTATGTCGTGGCCTGCCGCGGCTATTTTTTTCACTTCTTCTGGGTATTTGTCCACCCATGTGCCGCATAGGAAGAATGTAGCCAATACACCGTTATCCTTTAGAATTTCCATTAGCGTGTCTGTATCATCTGCACCCCAGGCAGCGTCGAAGGATATGGACATCCTCATATCTGGCACATCTACGCTGTAGATTGGCAGCTTCTTTTCTGCCTTGGCGGTGTAATTGTCGCTAAATGCCGGGGCTGTGGGCTCGCCATGAAAACGGTCACCGATAATCGGCACGGCAATTGCAATAGCCACCGCCAAAATAAGCGAAGTAAATGCTTGCCAGTTGTTGCGGAAAACTTTCATCATGATTTATTCCTCCATATTGAAATTTTGCTTAGTTTATGGAGAATTTGGGGAAATATGCATGCAAACAACCACCAGAGGCTTTGTTGTACTACCTATCTATCCGTGCTATACTGTCCTTGACATTTTCTAAGGAAGGTAGAATCCCATGCAACCATTCGCCCATTTACATGTTCATTCTGAATATAGCTTGCTAGATGCCAGTGCCAAAATTAGCGAGCTGGCTGCCCGGGCTAAAGAAATGGGCATGGATAGCCTGGCTATTACAGACCATGGGGTTATGTTTGGGGTTATTGATTTTTATAAGGCTTGCAGGGGTGCTGGAGTTAAGCCTATTTTGGGCTGCGAGGTTTATGTTGCGCCACAATCGCGGCTTATTAAAGAGCGCCGCGACGAGGGTACATATCATCATCTTGTTCTACTGGCAGAGAACGAGGAAGGTTACCATAACTTGGTGAGGCTGGTTTCGCTGGGTTTTGTAGAAGGATTTTATTATAAACCGCGCGTGGATATGGAGCTTTTGCAGCAGTATAGCAAAGGCTTGATTGCGTTGTCTGCATGCCAGTCTGGTGTGGTGTCTAAGATTTTGCTTACCCAGGGTTATGAGGCGGGCAAGGCGCGAGCAATCGCGTACAACGAGCTTTTTGGCCAGGATAATTTTTACCTGGAATTGCAGAACCACGGCCTGGAAGACCAGCAGATGCTAAACCCCATGCTTATGCAAATTTCGCAAGAAACCGGCATACCCATGGTTGTTACCAATGATGTGCATTATATCGAGCCTTCAGACAATAATGCCCATGATATTTTGCTATGTATTCAAACACAGAAAACCGTGCTAGACGAAGATAGAATGATTTATGGGTCTGACCAGTTTTATTTGAAGTCTCCAGAGGAAATGTACCAGCTTTTCCCCCATGCCAAAGAGGCTTTGGCCAATAGCCAAAAAATAGCAGACCGCTGCCATATTGATATCGAGTTTAACAATTATAAGTTGCCCATTTTTGATGTGCCACACGGCCGCAGCGCTGCAGAACATTTGGATATATTATGCAAGCAAGGCCTGGAAGAACGCTACGGCCAAGACGCCCACCTGCATCAAGAGCGGCTGGATTACGAGCTGGATGTAATACGTGGCATGGGTTTTGTGGATTATTTCTTAATTGTGTCGGATTTTATTAAATATGCGCGGGATAATGGCATAATGGTTGGGCCTGGCCGGGGCAGCGGCGCAGGCAGCATCGTGGCTTTTGTGTTGCGTATTACGGATGTGGACCCCATCCCCTACAACCTGCTTTTCGAGCGGTTTTTGAACCCAGAGCGGGTTAGCATGCCAGACTTTGATATAGACTTCTGCTACGAACGGCGGCAGGAAGTTATAGATTATGTTGTTCGCAAATACGGCACAGAGCAGGTTTCCCAAATTATTACCTTTGGAACGATGAAGGCAAAGGCCGCCACACGTGACGTGGGGCGCGCTTTGGCCATGAGTTATGGCGAGGTAGACCGGGTGGCCAAGATGATCCCGCCAGACCTTGGCATGACCCTTGGCCGCGCCCTGGATATGAACCCAGAGTTAAAAGCCGCCTACCGGGACGAGCCGGATACTCGCAAGCTAATTGACATGAGCATGCGCCTAGAAGGCTTGCCACGCCATTCTTCCACCCATGCGGCGGGGGTTGTAATCTGCGATAAGCCCGTGATGGAATACGTTCCGCTAAACACCAATGACGGTTTGATAACCACCCAGTTCCCCAAAGATACTGTGGAAGAGCTTGGGCTTTTGAAGTTCGACTTCCTTGGCCTGCGCACCCTCACGGTAATTCGCATCGCCGCAGAGGAAGTTTTCCGCAGCCGCGGTATTAAATTAGATATATACCATTGGGATTATAATGATCCAAATGTGTACGATATGATTTCACACGGCAAGACAAGCGGTGTGTTTCAAATAGAATCATCTGGTATGACATCCTTCATGAAAGAGTTGCAGCCAGAAAGCATAGAAGACCTTACCGCGGGCATATCCCTATACCGCCCCGGCCCCATGGATTTTATCCCTAAATATATTAAAGGCAAACGCGACCCCTCCAACGTAACCTACATGCACGAGAAGCTGAAGCCCATACTAGAGGCTACCTACGGCTGTATCGTATACCAAGAACAGGTAATGCAAATAGTGCGTGATTTAGCTGGCTACAGCCTTGGCCGCAGCGACCTTATGCGCCGCGCAATGAGCAAAAAAATAGCCGATGTAATGGAAAAAGAACGCCAGCATTTCGTACACGGCCTGCAAGACGGCGATATAAACATCCCTGGCTGCATAAAAAACGGCGTGCCAGAAAAAGCCGCCAACAAAATCTTCGACGCAATGACAGAATTCGCCGCATATGCCTTCAATAAATCCCACGGCGCGGCCTATTCCTACATCACTTACCAAACCGCCTGGTTAAAATACTACTACCCCGTAGAATTTATGGCGGCCATCATGACCTCCGTAATGGACAGCAGCGACAAAGTTTCCGCCTATATCCGCGAATGCAAAAACATGGAAATCGCCATCCTCCCCCCAGATATCAACTCCTCGGCGGAGGGCCATTCCCGTGGGGTTGCAGATGGGGCATCGGCGTCCGTCTCGCGGCCATCTTTAGATGGTGGAGGCCTGGAGGCGGCATCTGTAGAAAAATCAGTTGGTCGCAAATTGCGACCAACTGAAACTGACAGCGCGCAAATGGAATCCGCGCCTGTATCCGGCCATGAGACGAATACAAACGCCCACACTACAGCACAACGGGGCACCCCCCCCCCAGGGGGAATTAGGTTTGGCTTGGCCAGCATAAAAAACGTAGGCCGTGGCGTGGTGGATGCAATCGTTAAAGAGCGGGAGGCTAATGGAAAATATAAGAGCATTTCAGACTTTATACGGCGGTTAAGCGGGCATGACCTTAACAAGCGCTGCCTAGAAAGCCTGATTCGCTGCGGTGCGTTCGATTCTTTGGGCGGCAAGCGCTCGCAATATATTGCAGTTTATGCCAATATCATGGACGGCTTGGCGCAAACCAAGAAAACCACCCTGTCTGGCCAGCTTTCGCTGTTCGACATGGGCGGCCCGGAAGAAGAAGCACAAACAGACCACGAAACAGACGAGCTGCCAAATATCCCAGAATTCCCGACCAGGCTAATGCTGCAAGATGAAAAAGAGCTGCTGGGCGTGTATGTTAGCGGCCACCCACTAGCAGAATACGAAGCCACCCTACGCCAGTACACCAGCACCACCAGCATAGATCTGCAAGATCCCGACAGCGACGACGAAGAATCCGAAACCCCCAAAATAAAAGACGGCGACAAAATCAAATACGGCGGTATGATTACCGGCAAAAGCGTAAAATATACCAAAAAAGACAACAAACCATTCTGCTTCTTAACGGTAGAAGATATGTACGGTGCGGTAGAGATTCTGGTATTCCCGCAGGCATACGAAAAGTTTAGCAGCGGCCTAAATGCAGACCAGGTGCTGGTGGTTCAGGGAAAAATAAGCAAACGCGAAGACGAAGCCACAAAAATAGTGGCAGAGGATATGCTTTTCTACGAAGAAATGCCATACGTAAGCCCCTCAGACGCAGCGGCCCCTTCATCACCACCCCAGCCGCCAAAAATATTCTGGATAAAAATCCCTAAAACAAGCCAAACTCCATTAAGAAACATAACCGAAATCCTACAAAAATTCCCCGGCAAGACCCCCGTAATAATCTACGACGAGGCCAGAAACCAAAAGCATAAGGCCAACGCCAACTTCTGGGTAACTATCACAGATGGGTTAATCATGTCACTGGAAGGTTTGCTAGGGCAGGGGGTTGTCAAAATCGTTTAGCATAGCCATGTATATTTTTCAAAAGTTCACCAAATGTTCACCAAAAGTTCAGATATCTGGTATATAATGCACTCAGTACCAAATTTGGATTATATAGTTAAATAAATGAGAAACGGTCTCGCCCAAGCGGCACCCAAAACGCCGAAATAAGGCGTTTAAGGCGTTTTAGGCGCTTTTGCCGCGACAGGCGAGACCGATTTCGAGCTATTTCACTATAACCCCAAACATTCCAAGGAGGATAAGCAAATGAAAAAAATCAAACCGCTACTAGGCGGCATCCTGTTGCTGGCCATCGCTTTAACAATGCCAACCAGCTGCGGAAGAGACACAGACACAAGCGGCAACGACGCAATGCCAACACCCGTAGCCGCCGCAACCGGCAACGACAACGACAGCGCCCCAACCCCAGTACAACAACAAGAAGTTACCGGCGCAAACGACAACGATGCCCCAACAGCCCCAGAAATCCCGCCGATAGTAATCCCAGGTGGTTTCTCGTTTAGCGAAGGCCTTACAGAAGGCGGCTTCTGGCAAGGCGTAACCGCCGCAAACTATGTAGAAATGTTCAACCATGCAGCACTGCCAATACCTAGTGAAGTACATTATGTATCCACAGAAATTGTTCAGGCAGAAATAGACAACCTAGCCAGCATCTTCGCAGGTGAATCCGTTATAATGGACCGTCCAGTAGCCGTTGGCGACAGAGTTATAATCGACTTCGTGGGCAGCGTAGACGGCGTAGAGTTTGAAGGCGGCAACACCGAAGGCATGGGCATGGAAGTAACCATTGGCGTTACCCAGTTTATAGACGATTTCCTGTACCAGCTAGTTGGCGCGATGCCAGGGGATGTGGTTAACGTGGAAGTAACCTTCCCAGATGTATATCACGAGCCTAGCCTAGAAGGCGCAGAAGCCCTGTTTGTTACCACTATCATCCACATTGTAGAAGCAGAAATACCAGAAATAACAGATGCCTTTGTTGTAGAGAATTTGCAAATGTTCTTCGGCTGGTCAACTGTTGCGGAAATGGAAGAAGGTATCCGCGAAGAACTTGGCGGCGAAGGCGTGCCACAATTTGTAGAAAACTTCCTGCTAACCGAAGTAGTTGTCAACTCTATCCCAGAATCCATCATAGAATTCCACATAAATTCCATGCTGGCCAACTTCAAAATAGAGGCCGAAAACTGGGGCGTAGAATTTGAAGATTTCCTCGAAACCTTCATCGGTGTTGAATCCGAAGAAGAGCTAATAGAAATGCATATGGAAGAAATAATGGAACAAGCCCATTTCTATCTAGTTATCCAAGCCGTAGCAGAAGCCGCAAACATTACAGTAGACAGAGAAGATGTAGACAACTTCTTCGTAAACGTTATGGGCATGGCAGACTACTCTGTTTTTGAAGAAATGTACGGCCTGCCATTCCTGAAAAAAGTAACCTTATCGCAGACTATAATAAACTACTTGGTAGAGAATGCGGAACTACAATAAAAACCGCCAGAGGCTTCGCCTCCGGCACCTCCACTTCTTTTTTTGAAAAAAAGAAGCAAAAAAACTTTAACATTTTTATTTTTGGAACACAGAGACTATGCGTTGCTATACGCATAGCCTCTGTGTTTTTTGTTTTGTGCTAACAAGGCGGTGCAACATAAGATGTGTAGCCATTACAATTAAAAAACACTCACACAGAACTTGTAAATTTCCTGCGCTATTTGGGAATAATGTTACTGCTGTTGGAGTCGCTGTAATTCCTCATCAACAATTTTTTTGTCCAAGCGTTCAAATAATATTTGAGGTTCAGGAATCACGAAACCAGCAGGCACATTTTTTGCTAACCATCCATCGGTTATTGCCAACCATGCTTTAACTTTTAACGATGAAAACGGCAAAAACGGTTCAAGCAAAACTGCAAGATTAGCAATTATTTGAGCACAATTATAGATGGTGTTTGCACAAGCCTTAGCATCTGTATTTCGTGTTATCCAAGGTTGTTCACTATCAAAATATTTATTTCCAAAGCGAACAAACTCAAATATGAAATCAATCGCTTCCCTTAGATTTCCACTTTCAATAAGATTACTAACGGCATGGAATTGTTCAAGCGACTTCGTTTCAATTTCCGCAGTCAACTGACCGTCAGGCACAATCGCATCATAATATTTGTAGATAAATGATAATGTGCGGTTTATGAAATTACCATAAGCACCAAGTAGTTCACCATTATGGCTGTTAACAAATTCTCGCCAAGTAAAATCCGTGTCACGCTTCTCTGGCCCGCTTGCCAGCAAAAAATATCGAATGGAATCGGGATTGTACCTATCTATAATATCCTTTACCCAAATCGCCCAGTTGTGGCTTGTTGAAATCCTACGTCCTTCGAGCGTCAAATACTCACTGGAAATTATATCATCTGGCAATCGCCATTTTCCGCCATGAGCCAACATGAGTGACGGCAATATAATTGTATGAAACGGAATATTATCTTTGCCGTGGACGTAGTAATGCCGACTGTCATCACCCCAAATATCATCTTCTCCACGCTGTTTGGCAACAACTTCGCCCATAGACAAGTAACCCAAAACAGCTTCTGCCCAAACATAAATTTTTTTGTCGGTATATCCTTCCTTTGGCACATCTATGCCCCAATCAATGCCCCTTGTAATGGCACGGTCACGCAAACCCTCATCAATATAACGCTGTGTGAATGCAATGGCATTTTTTCGCCAATGTGGATGAGAGTTAAGAAAATTCACAAGCTCGTTTTCCAATTTAGATGTGGCGATAAACAAATGCCGTGTTGGGCGGAATTGTGGCGAACTTTTACATATGGAGCATAACGGCTCTAAAAGATTTTCGGGGTCTAATACACTACCACAAGCATCACATTGGTCTCCACGAGCCTGTTCTTTACAATCGGGACACTTCCCAATTACGAATCGGTCTGCAAGTGCGGTATTGCAGTTTTTACAAAACGCTTGTGGTGATTCTTGTTCATAAACATAGTCACCTGCATACATTGCTTTGTGAAATTCCTGTACAAATGATATGTGCTCATCTGATGATGTTTTTCCATAATGGTCATAACTAAAACCGAGTTTATTAAAACATTCACAAAATTCTTCATGATAAAAATCGCTTATTTCTTTTGGCAATTTATTTTCTTGCTTTGCTCTGATTGCAACGGGTGTACCATGGCAATCGCTACCCGAAACCAAATAAACGTCATCACCTTTTGCCCGATAATACCGAGCAATTACATCTGCTGGCAATAATGCAGCAAGATGCCCAATATGCAACGAGCCATTCGCATATGGCCATGCACTTCCTATCAAAATTTTCATGTGGACACTCCTTCCGGTTCAATTGTGTTTTGATAAAATGGAAACTAAAAATGCCCTCCTCTCCGAAAACAAAAAACATTGTTTTCGGGGACGAGAGCAATTAGCTTCGTGATACCACCCCAAATTTATCCACACCTCACGATGCGAACCTCATCTGCTACGAGCAGAAAAATGTCTGCCGATAGCATAGCGCAATTACGGGCGCACCCGTCGTAGCCTTGGGAAATATCCTTCGGTACGCAGCTCCAAGACCATGTTCGGCTGTCACATAACTTTGCCCATTCTCAGCTACTGGGTTCTCTGTAAAAGTGCGACAGATTACTCTTCTCTTCATTGCCTTTGTTATTCAGTTGTCCTCTTTATTATAACCTGATTCATAAGCAAAAATCAATTCTTGTTAATATTGTTTCTCTTAGTAAAAGAATTAAGTGTAGTATTTGTACCATTTGCAGGTAACGTTCTGGTTGTTTATAGTAATTGCCATACCGCAATATCATGCGGCAATAGGGCTAAATTGCATTTCCCATGCTGTGATACATTACTCTAAGTTAAATGCCAAATCTATATTCCTTATCGCCGATTCAGACATATGCACCATTGCACCGATATCCTTTGCAGCAATTATGGCTTTAGCCGTTGCTTCGCATACTTCCAGCCTGTCGAAAGCGTTTATCGGCGATTGTCCAGTAGCTATTATTTGGGTGTTCTCGCAAATAAGCACGGGCGTTCGTGCAGAAAACATCTCTGCCACCTTACCCAAATCTGAAAATCCAACCTTTTTAATATCACGTAGCACCATATAACTTTCTGGAATAGTACGCGGGTCAAAAACCGTATCTGTAACTGCAAATGCCATTGCGCCAGGCGGCGCGGCAGCAACAATTGCCCCGGCACCAGGGTTTTTCTCGTAAATAAGCATATGTAGCCTCGCAGAACGTGATGGTATTTTCCCATGCTCCTTCATGCCGCCTTTTATATGAACAAGGTCATCTTCTGTTAAATATGCCCGGTCCGTGCAATGTGGGGTTATCAAAAAGCTGCCATCTGTTAGCTTTACAGAAAACACGCCATGGGTGCTTCCAAATAGCCCCTGCCTATACGAGCGCTTTATCAGGCTAATTATCTCGCATCTGGCGTCACATTCTTCTGTGCTGTGGTTGGTTTTTGTAAAATCTTTTAGTTCATATGTTGCTGGCAACGCAGGCTCATGGCTAGTGGTGGTTTTTGTTGTGCCAAGTTTGCTTGCATTTATATGAATTTTTGCGGCTGTCTCAAGGGTTTCAAATTTTTTGAAACATTCAAACACATTGCAACCACCAGCCACTATGCCGTGGTTCTCCAGCATAATAATATCAAAACCTTTTTCAAACTCGGCAGAAATGATTTCTCCAAGCTTAGCCGAGCCAGGGGTCGCATATGCCGCTATTGAAATATTACCGCAAATCTCATGAATATTAGCCACCATGCGAAGCTCCGGAAGCTGTCGCACCACAGAAAACGCAACCATCATTGGCGGGTGGGCATGCAGTACCGCCTTAATGTCTGGCCGCTTTTTGAACACCGAGGCATGAAATGGCAGCTCCATAGACGGTTTATGTAGGCCCACCACTGTTCCATTTGGCTTCACCTGGCAAATATCACGGCGGGTTAGGCTGCCCTTATCTACGCCGCTGGGGGTTATCCAGATATCGCCATGGCCGTCCATAACCGAAATGTTACCGCCAGTTGTGGTTGTTAGGCAGTTTTCGTATATGCGGTTCATTATGGTTACAATTTGGTCTGCGGGGTGCATTCGGTGAAATGTCATATTTGACAAGCTCCTCTACTTTTATAACACGCCTTTTGTAGGCATATATTTGCATAATGCGTTGTACTACCAGTTTGTACGGCATGCGTTCTATTTGCCTTAAACCTAGAAAACGCTTTGCCTTTGTCATGCTTAGCAACTATTTCTGCAAAGTCACTCCAAATACCAGGCGCAGAATCTTGCGGCTCTGGTTTCATGATAGAAACGAGGTTATCCACATATTTATCCTTTAATGTCTGCCCCATCCATGTGCACAAGCCGCTTGGCGCAATTAGCCGCTGGGAAATTTGTATCAGCCAATATAATTACATCGCCGTGCCAATTCCTCACATTGTTTTCAATAATTCTGAGGAAAGGATTGGCGGTATATCCTTCAACATAACTTCAAACCCTGTTGCACATGTAAAAAAACCGCTAAACTATCGCCATAGCATTATGCCTTTAAAAGAACATAATGCTGAACGATGCTTAGCGGTTTATTCTTCTTAGTACCAGCCGCGCAGTTTCATTATCTCGGCTATGCGCTTGATAGAATACATATATGCAGCCGTGCGCAGCGACACATTATACTCATCCTTTACAGCATACACCGCGTCGAAAGCGTTCACCATTGCCTTTTCAGCCTTTTCGTGAACTTCCGCTGCATCCCAGTAGTAGCCGTATAGGTTTTGCACCCATTCAAAATAGGATACTGTCACGCCGCCTGCATTTGCCAGGATATCTGGGGCAACCAGCACGCCGTTGTTGTCCAGTACTTCGTCGGCCTCTAGGGTTAGCGGGCCGTTGGCGGCTTCGGCTACTAGCTTGGCACGTATTGTCTTGGCTATGCCTGCATCCACGGCATTTTCCAAAGCCGCTGGTATAAGCGCGTCAACTTCCAGCGCCCAAAATTCGGCGGCGGTTATGGCCTGTGCACCTGGGAAGTTTTTTAGGGATTTATGGGCTGCCATATGGGCTTTTAGCGCTGCCACATCAAAGCCGGCAGGGTCGTATATTGTGCAATCCCATTCTGCAATAGCCACAATCTTCGCGCCAAGGTCATCACAATGATGCGCCGCAAAGCTGCCCACATTGCCAAAGCCTTGTATGGCAATGGTTGCGCCATTCATGGATATGCCAAGCTTCTTAAACGCCTCGCGCACCGTAAAGGTTACGCCCAGGCCTGTTGCGGCTTCACGGCCCTTAGAACCGCCCCAACTTACGGGCTTGCCAGTAAGCACGCCAACTGCGCTGTGGCCAACAAGCTTATTGTATTCATCCACCATCCAGGCCATTATCTGCCCGTTTGTGCCCACATCTGGGGCGGGGATATCCACTTTTTCGCCAATTAGCTTGTATACGCCTTGCATGTAGCCACGGGCTAGCCGTTCTAGCTCGCCTTGGGAAAGCGTGGCCGGGTCCACAGTAATGCCACCTTTGCCGCCGCCGTATGGCAGGCCTGTTACCGAGCATTTAAATGTCATCCAAACAGACAAAGCCATTACTTCTTCCCGGGTTACGCCTGGGTGGAAGCGGATGCCGCCCTTGGTTGGGCCAACGGCGTCGTTATGCTGCGCTCGGTAGCCGGTAAAAACCTTTGTGCTGCCGTCGTCCATCCGCACCGGGATAGACACCTCTAGCACACGTTGGGGGTTTTTTAAAAGCTCGTATACCGAATCTGGCATACCTAGTTGGTCGCAAGCGGTTTTTACCTGCTTCTGCGCCATAAGTAGTGGGTTGTTTTCCATAAGAACTCCTCCTTGTGAATTAAAACATTAACATCAATATAACAGAAGCCACATTCAAGCACAGGCTTAGCAAGAAAATTATAGCCACTGCCCGCCCGGGTTTCATGCCGCTTTTCATCAAGCGAAAATGGAGATGGGTTATATTTGTAGAATCTGCAACATGGGCGGGTTTTCGCGCCAGCAAGCGCCGCACAACCACCAGTACCCCATCAAAAATAGGTACGCCCATGGCCAGCATTGGTATGGCCAAGCTAACCACCGTGGCCTGCTTAAACGCCCCCTGCAAAGAAATTGCCGCCAGCATGTACCCAAGCAAATAAGCCCCGCTGTCCCCCATATACACCTTGGCCGGGGGCAAATTAAACCGCAAGAACCCGCAAATTGCCGCCACCAAAATAAGAGACAAAAACGCAGATTCTGGTTGGTTCATATAAATTGCCACAATAAAAAACGTAGACCCCGCCACCAGCGCCAGCAGCCCGCTAAGCCCGTCCAACCCGTCCATAAAATTGAACACCGTAACAAGCCCCATTATCCAAAGCACTGTTAGCGCAAACTGCAACCCAACTGGCAAATATATATAATATCCCGTGAAAAAGTTGAAAAACCCAGTAAAACGGACATTCCCCGCAAAGGCAACCGCCGCCGCCGCAAAATGCACCAGCAGCCTAGGCCAAACCGGGAACTCTCGCTCTTTAGTTTTAGAGTAATCATCCACCAGCCCAACAAGCACAATCATAGCCGCGCCACCAAAAATAAACAGCAGCGAAGTATCAAACCCTATAGCAAACATAAAAAAACCCACAGAAAACGCAACAAACATAACTAGCCCACCAGTTAGTGGTATGGGCAAATTGTGTTTCTTACGTTCCGTAGGTTTATCTGTAAAATCAAATCTATGTGCCAACCTAGCAACAAAGGGCATAAGCGCTAGCGAAATAAAAAAAACAACAGCAAAAGCAAGTAAATACTGCACCATCAAAAAAACCTCCCCTAGCGGGCCCCTGTAGGGAGCGGCTCCGTAGGAATATTCGTGTATATTATCGTACATCTCGTGGCCGGATAATCCGTTGCCCTGGGTATTATACCCTATCCGTTCGGTGCATACGTTACAGTTCTGTTACAGCCAAAATTTCCCTTATTATTTGCTGGGTGCTGTCGGAATTTTTGTTCTCTAGCATTTTTTTGGCGAAACTGTCGCGGCTATTATAAAGCATTTGCAGGTCGCTTTGCAATCGGGTTGCGGTCATTTCTTCTTCTGGTAGCAGCATGGAGAACCCCTGTTTTTTTGTGGAGTTTGCGTTCAAAATTTGGTCACCACGGCTTGCGCCTTTAGACAGCGGCACCAGCAGATGCGGCTTTTTAAGCGCCACAAGCTCAAAGACGGTGTTCGCTCCCGCGCGGGAAAGCACGATATCGGCTGCGGCAAAAACATCTGGCATTTCGTCGTTTAGGTATTCAAATTCTGCGTATCCGACGGCTTCTATGCCTGATAAATTACCCCTGCCGCATAAATGAATCACGTCAAATTGCTGCAAAAGCTGGGGCAGGGCCTCCCGCAGGCAGGCATTTATTGCCGCCGCACCCTGGCTGCCTCCAGTAACCAGCAGCACTGGTTTTTGGCCCATAAAACCCGCCAACCCAAGCCCGCGCGTTCTATTCCCCTCAAACAAACTCTGCCGGATTGGTGTGCCGGTAAAAACTCCCTTGCCCGCTGGCAAATGCTTTAAAGTTTCGGGGAAACTGCAGCATATTTTCGTGGCAAAAGGCGCAGATAGCCTATTTGCCAGCCCCGGCGTGATATCAGATTCATGCAGCAGGGCCTTCACCCGCAGCGTCCGCCCCGCCGCCACCACCGGCACAGTAACAAACCCGCCCTTAGAGAAAATCACATCCGGCCTCACCTTGCGGATAACCGAAGCCGCATCTGCAAAACCCTTCATCACCCGGAAAATATCCGTCACATTCTTTAAATTAGCATACCGCCGCAGCTTGCCAGAGGCTATCCCAAAATAGGGTAACCCGGCGGCTTCTGCCAGCCCACGCTCTATCCCATCATGGCTACCTACGTAAAAAACCTCGAAGCCATTAGCCCTAAGCCCAGGCAGCAGCGCCAAATTTGGGATAACATGCCCGGCAGTGCCGCCGCCGGTAAGTAATATTTTTTTCATGGAATATTCTCCTTACACAAGATAATTTTTGCAATTATGGTACCATACGGTACCATTTTTTCATGATTATGGTATCGTATGGTACCATTTTTATCGTGTTTTGAGCTTTAGAAAATTACAAAACCCGCCAATAATCACGTTTTTATAATTTTTTCTTTTGCTTTTTTACAACAATTTATTTGTGCCGCTATAGAGAGTGGATTTTGGGCGGCAAAATCTAACTTCCAACCTCTGCCCTTATTCCCTTTTCCCTATCTTACTGCTATAATATAACAGACTTATTCTAAGAAATACAGAAAGGTACATTGTACCCATGTTAAAATATTTGCCAGTGCTGATTTTACTTGCTTTTGTGGCCTGTGGTAACGGAGGCTCGGTTGAGGATTCTCCCATGGATGAATATGCGGCCGAAGCCCCTTACAATGCCGCCCAGGAAACAGGTGGCGCAGCCGTGGATGAAGCCCCTGTGGCGGCTGTAGAACTCATGGACCTGCCGCCTCACAATGATTATATTATCACCCTAGAAATTGACACCGAAACACGCACAGTGCAAGGCATCTCCAGAATAAATTTTACCAACCGCGCCGGAATTCCCCTGGAGGATATTGTCCTGCGTGTGTTTTTTAATGCCTTCACAGAAGAGCATTATCCCCGGCCCTACTTTAGCGACCAAGAATGGCGGCTGTCCCGCCGGGATTGGGAGCGGGGTTTCGGGTATATGGATGTGCATTATGCGTCTATAAACAACGAATCACTGGATTTTGTGCTGGATGGCACGGTGTTAACCCTGTTACCCAGCGAACCTATTGCCCCGGGGCAAACAGTGCAGCTGCTTTTGCAGTACAATGCCTATGTACCTAATCTGGCGCATCGTACCGGAGGCAACGCCCACAGCATGTGGTTTGGCATGTTTGTGCCTGTGCTGGCGGTGCATGGGCAAGATGGCTGGCATACAGATGCCTACTATCCAGCGGGCGAGCCTTTTTTCCTGGAAACTGCCAACTATCAGGTGACGGTGGTAACGCCGTTACGTTATATCGTGGCGGGCACAGGCCTTGCCACAGAGGAAGTTATCGAAGACACAGATACCAGAATAACGCATTTTATCGCCCATATGGTGCGGGATTTCGCCTTTGCAATCTCGCCGTATTTCATCCGTGAAACCATTTATACAGACAGCGGCGTTAGTATTTTGCTGTACTATTATTCAGACAACCTGCGGGTGGAGCATATCCTAGATGTGGCGCGCCGCAGTATGGAATTCTTTGAGGAAAATGTGGGCAATTATCCCTATGGCCGTGTTAGCATTATCGAGGTAGATTTAATTGGGGATATGGCTGCTTTTTCCCAGGCGGTTTTCGTGGATACCCGGCATTTTGCCCAAGGTCATTTATGGTGGATGGCCCATGGCTTAGGGGACCAATGGTTTGCCAGCGTGGTTGGCACAAACCGGGTGGCCGAGCCATGGCTAGACGAGGGGCTTACCAGGTTTGTACAGGCAGGCATTTTCTACGATTCTGTGGAAAGCCTACGGGGCCGTATGGAGCGCGAATGGGAATCCATATACCAGCGCCGCGACCTCTACCTTAATGTTGGCCTGGGCGCGTATACAAACCGCACCCATTACGCCTACGCCCAAGGCCGCAAGGCCATGTTAATGGTGTACAGCCTCTACCGCCAAATGGGCGAAGAGGCCTTCTGGGCGCTGGTTAACAGATATTACCATGAGTTTTCCTTCGGCATTGCCACTGTCCAGGATTTTATACGAATAGCAGAAGAAACCCACGGCGAAAGCTTGCAAACATTTTTCCAGCAATGGATATATCACGGCACAGTGCCAGACCTGCCGGAGGCGCGCTAAAATGGCTAATATCCTAGGCATACCCTTTAACCCCCTAACCGTAGAGCAAACCCTAACCCAGCTAGAACAATGGCTAGAAACCAACCAAAACCACATAATAGTAACCCCCAATCCAGAAGGGGTAATGCAGGCCAGGCGTAACAAAAACTTTGCCCAGGCTCTACTTAAAGCAGACCTGCGTCTGGCAGATGGCATAGGCATACTACTGGCGGCCAGGCTAAAATGCTTGCCCTTGCCAGAACGCGTTCGCGGCGTAGATACAATTTACGCCCTTTTCCAGCGGCTAAGCGACAAAAACAAAAATTACACGGCTTATTTCCTGGGTGGCAAGCCTGGCGTGCCAGAACTAGCCAAAGCCAACATGGAAGCACGCTTCCCCGGCTTGCGCGTGATAGGCACATATCACGGCCATTTCCAACTAAACTCCCCCGAAGAAGCGGAAATCATAACCGAAATAAACGCCCTATCCCCAGACATTCTGCTAGTATGCATGGGTATGCCCCGGGCAGAAATATGGGCCACAACCCACCACATAGACGCCCGCCTAACCCTATCTCTAGGCGGTACAATAGACATAATGAGCGGCCAAGCAGAACTAGCCCCAGCCTTCCTAAGGAAAATAGGCCTAGAATGGCTACATCGCCTATATAAAACCCCCAGCCGCTTCATGCGAATGCTGGATATCCCGCGGTTTATGTGGGCTGTGTTGTTTGAAAGATAAAACCGTCAGAGGCTTTGCCTCCAACACCTCCAAAAACTTTTTTGAAAAAAGTTTTATCAAAAAAGTTGAACTTTTGTGAGATGGGCGTGGGGAATTGCGAGTTGTATAATTTAACCACCCTTTTCAACTTATTAAAGCAAAGCCTCTCCACCAAATTTTAAAGTTTTTTGCTTCTTTTTTTTAAAAAAGAAGTGGGGGTGTGGGGGCAAAGCCCCTGCGGTTCTAACCATAAAGGAGATTTCACATGAAAAAAAGCGTATTCATTGATTATCTTTTTATTACACTTGGCTGCTGTATGCTTTCCTTTGCGGTTATTTTGTTTTTTTCGCCGCAGAATTTGGTTACTGGGGGGATTTCTGGACTGGGGATTATTATTATGGATTATACCGAGGCGGCTGGGTTTCGTTTTCCTATTCCTATTTGGCTTACCAACTTGGTGCTTAATATCCCGCTGTTTGTGATTGGTTATAGGATTATGGACAGGACTTATTTTGTGCGTTCTTTGTATGGCTATGGGGTTATGACTGTGGCCTTTTATGTATGGGATTTTGTGCGGCCTATGCCTGGGGATATGATGCTTTCTGCGCTGTATGGCGGGGTCATTGCTGGGATTGGTATTGCGTTGGTGTTTAGGGCTAAGGCCACTACCGGGGGCAGCACGCTTATTGCGGCTATTTTGCAGCGCTGGGCGTTTAAGCATCATTCTGCTGCTAAGATTTTGTTTGTTGTGGATTCGTGTATTATTTTAACCGGGCTTTTGGTGTTTGGGCCCATTGCCGCCATGTACGCGGTTATTGCTGTTTTTGTTTCGTCTAAAGTGGCGGATACGGTGCTGGAAGGGCTTTCCTTCGCCAAGGCTGCGTTTATTATTTCTAAGGAAAATGACATTATTGCAGATAAAATTTTGACAGAAATGAACCGGGGCGCAACAGAAATCACCAGCCGTGGCATGTTCACCAAGAATAACCAGCCCATGCTAATGTGTGTGGTTTCTGCTAAGGAACTGGTAGAGCTGAAGCAGCTTGTGCATTCCCTAGACGAACGAGCCTTCGTGATAGTGGCAGATGTACGCGAGGTGCTAGGGGAAGGATTCACAGAAGCGAAAATATAAATTAGGTGCAAAAAACTATTAACTATTTGCATGTACCCGCAACGAAGTGATGAAGCAGAGCAGGGCTTCGCCCAGCGGAAGCGGCGGGGTTTGGGGCAGCGCCCCATTTACCCTATTCGAACAAACCATAAACTATTTGCATGCACCGCATGCACCCGTAACGAAGTGAGGAAGCAGAGCTGGGCTTCGCCCAGCGGAAGCGGCGGGGTTTGGGGCAGCGCCCCATTTAGATGGAGGCAATTATGCACAAGGTACTTATGACCCTAATGGGCCTAGAAATTGGCGGCGCAGAAACCCATGTGCTAGAGCTAAGCAAGACTCTAAAGCAGATGGGTGTGGATGTTCATGTGGTAAGTAACGGTGGTGTATACGAAAAAGAGCTTGAGGCCTGCGGAATAAAGCATTATCAAGTACCGCTGCATAATAAGCAGCTTATTAACGTATTCTCTAGCTATCGCGCGCTGAAAAAAATTATTCTGGAAAATGATATAAAGCTGGTACATGCCCATGCTCGTATCCCGGCCTTCATTTGCGGGATGTTGCAAAAGCGCCTAAAATTTAAGCTTGTTACCTCTGCGCATTATACTTTTTCTGTGGCTTTCCCCTTCAATAAGCTAAGCAACTGGGGTGACCGCGTGCTGTCTGTATCCCAGGATATAAAAGATTATCTGCTAAAGAACTACAAAGTGGACGAAAAAAACATATCCATAACCGTAAACGGTATAGATACTATCAAATTTTCGCCATCTTTGGGTGGGCAATCCCATGTGAATGCCTTACCGCTGGATGAAAACATGGGCGCAAATTTTTCAGTTGGTGCCAATTTGGCACCAACTGAAATGGGTGCCACGCAAGAGCTTCTGGCCGAGTTAAAGCTTGACCCCAGTACCTGTAAAATAGTAAGCGTAAGCCGTCTAGATACCGAAAACAGCCTGCCTGTGTATATCCTGATAGAAATTGCCAAAAATCTGCCCAGCGATATAGATATAATAATAGTGGGCGGCGGCGAAGAATCCAATACTATCGAAAAGAAGGTAAACGAGGCCAATGCCGCTGCGGGGCGCAAGTTTATTCATATGGTTGGCAGGCGCACGGATATTGTAAAGTTTATGCAATTTGCGGATATTTTTGTGGGGGTAAGCCGTGCGGCCATGGAGGCCATGAGCGCAGAAACTCCGGTGATTTTGGCGGGGCATCAGGGATATTTGGGTATTTTTGAAGAAAGCCTGCTGCCCGTAGCGCAAGAAAATAATTTCACCTGCCGCGGCCATGAGATCACAACCAAGGATATGCTCCAGCGCGACCTCTCCCAGCTTCTTAGCTTACCAAAAGCAGAACTGGCCGCCCTAGGCAAGTACAACCGCCAAATTATAATCAACCACTACTCACTAGAGCGCATGGCCAAAGACGCCCTATCCGTGTACGACGATGTGCTGGCAGATGCAAAAAACATCGTGATATCTGGTTATTACGGCAACAATAACAGCGGCGACGATAATCTATTGGATTCCATAATACAAAACCTGCGCGCATTGCGCCCGGGGTTGAAAATCACCGTGCTATCGCTAAAGCCAAAAGAAACCCGGGCAGAATTTGGGGTGGATGCGGTTTACCGCTTTAACCTGCCGGCGGTGTTTTTCGCGTTGCGCAAAGCAGATTTACTGGTGTCTGGCGGCGGCAACTTAATCCAGGACGAAACCAGCACCCGCTCGCTAATTTACTACCTTTGGGTGATAAACACCGCCCATTTTTTGGGTGTGAAAAACATGATTTACGCCAACGGTATAGGCCCGGTTAACCGCCGCAGCAACTATGGCCGGGTGCGCCGCAGCCTAAACAAAGTTGACCTAATCACTCTCCGGGAAAGCGGCTCGCTAGAAGTGCTGAAAGAAATTGGTGTAACCCGCCCCAAAACCGTGGTAACGGCAGATGCTGTTTTCGCGCTGCCGCCAGTGGCCGCCGGTGCAGATATACTGAAAAACTTTGGCATACACGGCAAATTCTTTTGTGTGGCGTTACGCCCTTGGGCACAAAACCCGCCAGAGCTTGAAGCCAAAATAGCAAAAACCTGCGATTATCTAATAGAAAAACACGGCTACCAGGCTGTGTTCGTACCCATGCAGCCAGAAAAAGACAGCAAAATAGCCCGCCAGGTAATCTCGCTAATGAAAAACGACGCTATCCTGCTAACTCCTGCCCCCAACGACTACAATCTGGGCCGCAGCGTACTTGGGCTGGCCTCTTTCGCAATATGTATGCGCCTGCATGGCTTAATCCACGCTATGGAGAAAGGCGTGCCAGCCATTGGACTGGTGTACAGCTCTAAAATTCGCGAATTTATGGAAAGCATGGACCAGCCATGGCATATGCCAGTAGAAGAAATTGACGCAGATAGGCTGATGGCATTTTCCGATGAAATCCACGAGAACATGGATAAAGTGTCTGCCCAGATATTTGAGGCCAGCAACAAGCTAAAGGCGCTGGCGGGCAGGAATGCAGAGCTTTGCGTGGAGTTATTGGAGGGGTAAAGTTACAGCAATAGCGAAATAAATGAGAAACGGTTCCACCCAAGCGACACCTGAAGCGCCGAAATAAGACGTTTCAGGTGTTTTTGTCGCGACAGACGAGACTGATTTTGAATTATCTCACTAGACTTCTTCCGAAATTCCCGTAGGGGATTTTGGAAAAGTTACATTTTCAATCTTTTGATTCTTCTGAAATTGCGTTTTTTGCAATTTCAGAAGAACGCTACTATAAAAATTTTGGATTTGGAGATGTGACCGGCAAAGCCTCTTACGGTTATAATTTTTCTTGCCACATCGTCTAATTTATGCTATTTTAGTGTGAAAATTTATAATGGAAGCAGGGATATTAATGAGCAAAGAGTACAGGTTTGAAACATTACAGCTTCATGCAGGGCAGGAACAGCCGGATTCGGCAACAGGCGCCAGGGCTGTGCCCATTTACCAGACAACTTCGTATGTATTTAAGGATTCTGCCCAGGCAGCGGGGCGGTTTGCGCTTTCCGAACCGGGGAATATTTATACTAGGCTTATGAACCCCACCAGCGATGTTTTCGAGCAGCGGATGGCTGCGCTGGAGGGCGGCGCGGCGGCGCTGGCTACTTCTTCGGGTTCTGCGGCCACTTATTATGCCATTAGGAATATTGCTGGCACGGGCGACCATATTGTGTCTGACCAATGTATTTATGGTGGCACGTACAATTTGTTTGCCAACACATTGCCCGAAAGCGGGATTGAGACTACTTTCGTGGATGGCAGCGCGGCGGCTTTTGATGCGGCAGTGCGGCCAAACACGAAGGCGTTTTTTATTGAAAGTATAGGCAACCCAAATTCTACCATTGTGGATATCGAGGCCATTGCCAAGGTTGCCCACAAACATGGGCTGCCGTTGATTGTGGACAATACCTTTGCCACGCCGTATTTGCTTCGGCCTATTGAATACGGCGCAGATATTGTTGTGCATTCTGCCACAAAGTTTATTGGCGGGCATGGCACATCCATTGGCGGCGTGATAGTGGACGCAGGCAATTTCAATTGGGCGGCCAATGATAAATTTCCGGGGCTGTCTCAGCCTAACCCAAGCTACCATGGCGCTGTTTTTTGCGATGTTGCCGGCAAGCTGGCCTATATTATAAAGGTACGCACCACATTAATGCGGGATATTGGCGCGACTATTTCGCCATTCCATTCGTTCCTGTTCCTGCAAGGACTGGAAACGTTATCACTGCGAGTGGAGCGCCATGTGGAAAACGCGCTGAAAGTAGTAGACTTCCTAGCCAAGCACCAACAAGTGGCGGCCGTAAACCACCCATCCCAAGCCCAGCACCCCCACAACGCGCTGTACAAAAAATACTTCCCGAATGGTGGCGGAAGCATTTTTACCTTCGAAATAAAAGGCGGCGCAGAGGCCGCCCGTGCGTTTATAGACAAATTGCAACTGTTCTCACTGCTGGCTAATGTGGCCGACGTGAAATCCTTAGTTATCCACCCGGCGTCCACCACACATTCCCAAATGAACGAAGCGGAACTAGCCGCCAGCGGCATCTCCCCCGGCACAATACGCCTGTCTATAGGAACAGAGCATATAGACGATATAATTGGAGATTTATCGCAGGCGTTTGGGGGATAAGACCGTTGACTACATCTCCATCCGTATTTCATAAGGTTCGCTTCGCAGACTCGGCATGACCTGTCGCCAGGTTTCTTTCGGTTATATTTGAAAAAGCGGGGCAGAAATTTTAATTTTTTGGATTCCTTTGGGGAAGCGATTATAGCAATTATAGTGAAATAAATGAGAAACGGTCTCGCCAGAGCGGCACCTGAAACGCCGAGATAAGGCGTTTCAGGCGTTTTTGCCGCGAAAGGCGAGACCGATTTCGAATTATCTCACTATACATATCGCTTCCCTTTTTTGTTGTTTGAAATTTTTTTTGTGGGATTGTATATTCCATGTAAAAATGGCAAAAATTATTATTGTGACCTTGAACTCACGTTCAGGGAACAACTAAATATCCCCCCTCAAAGCCCGATCTCATTCCCCCTGAGGTCGGGCTCTTCCTTTGAAATGGAGCGTTGCCGCACGCAGGGCGAAGGCTTTGGCGGTTTTGTACTAAAACCCACACACACAAGCATACATTTATCAAAAACGGGAGTGCTGGGTATGAGGTTATCTAATGGAATTAAGGTTGCTGCGGTTTATGGGTCGGTTTTTTTGGGGGCGGGGTTTGCTTCTGGGCAGGAACTGATACAGTATTTTGTTAGGTTTGGGCGAGTTGGGCTGGTTGGGATTATCGTGGCGGGCCTGCTGTTTGGGCTTGTGGGCTGGGCGGTGCTGCGCATTTGCTTGCGGGAAGGCATTGAGGGGTATAGCGGACTGATGCGGCATATGCTTGGGGCTAAGCTTGGGCCTATTATGGAAGGGCTTGTGGCTGGGTTTTTGTTTTGCTTGTTTGTGGCTATGTTGGCCGGGGCGGGGGCTACAGGATACGAGGCTTTTGGGGCTGGGTTTTCTGTAGGGGCTTTAATTGTTGGGCTTGTGGTGTTTTTGGTGCTTTGCTTTGGGCTGGATGGGATTGTTAAGGTTAATTTGGTTGTCGCGCCGTTTATTTTGGCTGGCGGGATTGTGGTGGGGCTTGTGGCATTTTTCTCTTACACTACGCCTACTTTTTTGATGGCGGCAGGTGGTGGGTTTGGGCTGCTTTGGCTGCTTTCGGCGGTTTTGTATGCCTCCTATAATTTGGTTACTGGCGTGCCGGTGCTCACTGCTGCCGGTAGCTTGGCTAAAACCAAGAAGGATGGCATGGTTGGCGGGCTTTTGGGGGGTGGGGTTATTACTATCCTTGGGTTGGCTATGGCTTTGCCGCTTTTCCTTTACTATAGCAATGTTATAGACCTGGAGATTCCGTTTTTGTATATCGTTTTTGGGTATGGGCGGTGGTTTCGAGTGTTGTACATATCTGTGCTGGTGGCGGCGCTGGTGACTACGGCGGCTTGCAATGCCTTTGCTGTGCTAGAATGGCTGAAGTCTCGCGGGTTTTCGCGGCGGATGCCTGCTGCGGCTGTGCTTTGTGTTCTTGGGGTGCTGGCGGCGCATATTGGGTTTTCTAATATAATAATTTTTGTGTACCCCTTGTTTGGTTTTCTTGGATTGTTTAATATAGTGGTGATTCTGATGAATGGATTTTTGAAGAAATAAACAATCCGCATGCCTAGCGGCGTGTTTTGGGGCAGAACCCGATTAGAATGGAGATTTTGTTATGTACAAAAGAGTTTGCATAGTTGTGCTGGACAGCGTGGGCATTGGCGAGATGCCAGATGCGGCTGATTATAGCGATGTGGGGGCGCATACACTGGGTAATGTGTATGCGGCCTGTGGGGGGATTGAAATCCCTAACTTGCTGGGGCTTGGGCTTGGTAATATCAAGAACTCGCGGCTGCCGCGGGTGGATGCTCCCCTTGCATCTTACGGGCGCATGGCAGAGGCCACCCAAGCTAAGGACACCACCAGCGGCCACTGGGAAATGGCCGGGCTTATAATGCACCCGCCGTTTAAAACCTTCGAGGCCTTCCCGGAGGATATGCTGGCTAAATGGCTGGCTGCGGCTGGGCATGGTAGCCAGTGGCTGGGGAATTATCCATCATCTGGCACAGAGATTTTGGGCAAGCTTGGCCGCCAGCATATGGAAACTGGCGCGCCCATTGTGTATACATCGGCAGATAGTGTGTTTCAGGTGGCCGCACATGAGGAAATAATCCCGCTGCCACAGCTGTATAACCTTTGCGAGAAAGCCAGAGAGTTGCTTGTTGGCGAACTTTTGGTGGGCAGGGTGATTGCACGGCCGTTTTTAGGCAGCCCAGGGGCGTTTACTCGCACAAAAAACCGCCGGGACTACGCCATCCCGCCAGTGGGGCCAACGATACTAAGCGCGCTGGAAGAAAAGGGCATATACACCCTGGGGATTGGGAAAATAGAGGATATTTTCTGCAATAGCGGCGTTAAATATGTGAACCACACCACCAACAATGCCGACGGCGTGGCCGCCACCATTGATGCGCTGGAAAACGATATCGCCGCCGGGATAATCTTCACCAACCTGGTAGATTTTGACATGCATTACGGCCACCGTAATGACCCTCTGGGCTACGGCGGGGCGCTGGAGGCCTTTGACAAGTCACTACCAGATATAATGGCAGCCCTAAGGCCAGATGATTTGCTGATAATAACCGCAGACCATGGCTGCGACCCTACCCAGCCATCTACAGACCATTCCCGCGAGTATGTGCCGCTGTTGGTATATGGCAAGGGCGCGGCAGTGGCGGATTTGGGTACGAGAGCTACCTTCGCGGATGTTGGGGCGACGGTGTATAAGCTGCTGTGCGGCGAAGATTGGAATATTGGGGAAAGATTTATGTGTAGCGAATAAATGATAAACGGTTTCGCCCAAGCAGCATTTGAAACGCCGAGATAAGGCGCTTAAGGCGTTTTGCCTAGGCAGGCGAGATAGATTTCGAATTGCTTCACTACGGCCACGTGATTTGTCGGAAAATAGTGCATGTGACAGCCTGCCGTCCTACGAAAAAATGGTACCGTACGGTACCATTTTTTTTGAATTGTGGTACCGTATAGTACCGTTTTTATATAGAAATAGCAGGTTTTGATATTACGGCAAACAAATAAATCCCATAAAACAGCTGCTTTTTATCAGAATCTACATAGGTTTTTTAATTTTAGCAAATTACACTGCAATATATCGGAAAAAAAGGCAATACATTCACTTTGTTTTAATAGAGTTCTTCTGAAATCACAAAAAGCGTGATTTCAGAAGAAGCAAAAGATTGAAAATGTGACTTTTTCGAAATCAAAAAACGTGATTTCAAAAGAAGTCTAATGAAAAGAATAGCAAGTAACGACCATGCTAACCGGCTGAAACAATGCTCCGAAATTTTTCTCAAGAAAGTTTGAAATATGACATGCTGTTGCCACAAACCCATGCTACACTATAGTTGCTCCACCTGAAAATACCAGCATAGAACGCAGGGAATTTCGCAAGGCGAGGAGCGAAAGCCGCCCCACACTAGCGGTGTACAAGGTTTTAGCGATAGGGCTTGCGGGAAAACAATTTCTATATGAGGGCTTTTAGGTAGAGCGACCATACATGATTTGGAGGTTTTGTGTAATGCCAAAAGCAAAATATCAGCTTGAAGATTTTCTGGCTATTGTAAACGAAGATTGTAAAGAGTTTGTTTCAACTGTCCATGAGAAGATGTTGGGGGGAAAATATAAGCCCAAAATACAAACCATGAAGTCTACAGGGTTACAACTTTCATACGCAGAGCCAAAAGTAAAAGGGGTAATGGGAATTATTCTGATTTTTTTCATGCGGGAGAATAAACTGACAATTCGCATTTATACAAAGAATCATAAAAAGTATCCCCATGTACTAAACGGCTTACCCCAAACAATAGTAACCCAAATTGAAAATGCTCCCGATTGTGTAAAATTTTCAGACCCCGAAAAATGCTGGAAAGGCTGCGTAGGTTATGATTTTAACATTCAAGGGAAGCAATATCAGAAATGTTACGTTGCTTGCTTTCAGCTTATCGTGGATACTGAAAGTAATCCCTATTTTTTAGAGTTGATAGAGCATGAAGTTGATGCAAGGCGTATGACATGATTTATGTGGGATCGCTACAAAAACGCCCGGATGCGCCGGGCGTTTTTGTTTTTGAACTTTGCTATTTCAAAAATGTCGTTTTTGTAGCATGCAATCATCTTTATTGGACACAAAACAACCAGGCAACGCCGAATTTGTCTTTTACAACCGCAGCCAAAGGTGTCCAGTGCCAATCCAAGTGAAGGTTGGATTCTTCGGCTTTCTTTGATAATAAATCATATGCTTTTCGTAGACCCTGCTCTGTTGAAAAGCT
>Ga0123355_10001085_pt1 | contig 37569 bp, 36 predicted proteins | sample TergutEmb28metaG_3_FD_89872 | JGI IMG/M metagenome (GOLD analysis project Ga0123355, IMG submission 89872) | Embiratermes neotenicus P1 segment gut microbial communities from Petit-Saut dam, French Guiana - Emb289 P1 | ecosystem: Host-associated > Arthropoda: Insects > Digestive system > Gut ...
AGCGTTCGCAAAGTAGGTAACTTAACGGCTTTTTAGGGGTCATAGCAGATAAAACTGCTATGGCTCTTTTTTTAATTCTATGCAGTCGCTTTGCAAATGTTGCAAAAATTCAGTTCTACGCCTGTCCAGAAATGCATAAGTATAAAACTTGGGTGTATCCGCACCATGTATCTAGGGTGTATCCGTTAATCACGACACCACAAAATAAATACCCGAAAAATAGCCCGTCCTAGTTATTCTCTCAACCCCTTGAAACATCTATATATTTATCTATTTTCCCATGTTGTGTGTGCGGGGTCTCGGCTAGATTTTGATTAAATCAACCCGAGACCCCGCACACACAACATGGGAATACAAGTCGGTAGAAATAAATTTAATATAAAGATGAGGGGGAGAGAAGATAGGAAGGGTAGTCGGTGGTATAGGATAAGTTAGAGGAAGAATAAATTGTGTAGTAGTAGATGTAGTTGGTGGTGTGATGTGTGGAATTGGTGGAGAGAGATGCCGAGATTTTCAGGGAGCTAGAGCGTTGGCGCGTTGTGTTGGGTAGGCACGTGGTAGAGCTTGCGGGGTTCACAGGGTTAAAAGCGTGTCAGCGAAGAATGCGCAAGCTGGTGGAAGCAGGTTTCGTGGAGCGCAAAAGGGTGCTGTATGGGGTGCCTGGCATATACACGAATACGCACAAAGCCAAGCTAGTGGCCAGTTTGCCAAAGCATAGCGCAAAAATCCGCATTGAGCAAATCCCACATGATATAGCGGTGCTAGACACAGCCATTTATCTGCATAAGAAAAAGGGCATTGCATTCTCGGATATGGTCACAGAAAAGCAGTTGCATGGACTAGATGGCTTTGGTGTGCGCAAACATAGACCAGACTTTGTGATTAACCACAATGGCAAAAGCCACTGCGTGGAAGTGGAATTATCACTCAAAGCAAAGGCAAGATTTGAGAGCATTATTCAAGCCAATTTCATGGATTACGATAGCCAAATTTGGGTTGTACCCGACAAGCTATGTAGGATATACCAGATACTTGCGGAAAATCGCAAGCGATACAATAACATTCATATTTTAGAATTACAGGAGGTTCAACAATGAACAATTTTATACAACGGAATGGGCAACCATTCCAATACTATTTTTGCGGTTGTTATCTTAATCGCAACCAGTTTTATTGCAATTGAGCATATAAAATCCCGCAGACTAAGGAAGTTCTTCAACTTTCACAAGGAGTTTAAGCGCATGCTAAAGAGCAGGAAACAGCGAAAGCCCACTCCCCAAACTGGCACGCTGGTTGGCTATTCTGGCAGGCGCGAGGTATATATTCCTGATGACGCAAAGCATGTGTTTGTGTGTGGCACAACAGGTGCAGGAAAAACCGTGGCACTGTCCAATTTCATCAAAAATGCAATCGACAACGACTTGCCTGCCCTCATCATTGATGGTAAAGGTGACATGGGAGCAGGCTCATTGCTCGACATCACAAATACACTGAACAACGGCAAGAAAAAAGTCTATGTGGTTAATCTTTCAGACCCAACAAATTCAGATAAATACAATCCATTTTTCGGGGCGAATAGTGCAATGGCTACAGATATGCTCATCAATATGACGGATTGGTCAGAGGAACACTACAAGCTCAACGCCGAGCGATACATACAGCGCATTTTGCAGTTGATGGAATTGGGGCAGTTTAGTCTTTCATTTCGCAAAATCATCAAGTGCATGAAGCCAGATAACTTCACCAAACTAAGCAATCACTTACTTGAAAAAGAGCTGATTTCCAAGCAAGAGCATATAGAAAATCTCGACTTACTCAAAACCAGTGGGAAAATTGCGCAAAGCTCGGTGGCTAGATTTAGCACAATAGCAGAGAGCCATGCGGGGAAAATCCTGTCCGACAAGGGCATCAATATAGCGCAAACATTGAAAGAAAATGCTATAATCCTGTTCATTCTCAATCCTATGCTGTACCCCGAACTTAGCCCCGCATTCGGCAGACTGGTGCTGATTGACAGCAAAATCGCCATTGGGGAGCTGTTTCACAACAAAATCAACCGCACATTTTTTATTCTGGACGAAATTAGTACTTATGCTACAACTGCCCTCACCGATTTAGTCAATAAATCCCGAAGTGCAAATGTGACTTGCATTTTAGCAACGCAGAGTTTGAGCGATTTAGATTTTGCAGTCAATGAATCCTACAAAGAACAGGTGATAGAAAATTGCAATAATTATCTTGTATTGCGCCAAAACAGCGGTGTAAATGCCGAACATTGGGCAAATGTGCTAGGCACAAGAGCAACATTTGACGCAACCTATCAGCTACAGCAACAAGGTCATGATGTTTCCCAAACAGGTCTTGGGAGCATGAGACAAACCAGAGAATTTTTCTATCACCCAGACGAGATAAAAACACTTGGCACAGGGCAAGGGATTTTTCTTTCTCGTGATAATGGCTACCACAATGCAATCAAGATACACAAACCATTTTAGGGGGATTTTGCATGGAAATATTGAAACAATTGGGCATAAAATCGGGCTTATTTCTGCGCTCAAATTGGGCATATATCATTTGGTTTGCATTGCATTATTTACTAGCTGTGGCGGTATTGACTGGCTTTGTGGAGCATGAATGGCAAGCCTATTTGTGGGCGGGGATTTTCTATGCGGTGTCCATTGGGATTGCACTTTCACCAGTCGGCGAAGCAATTCTGCGAAGATTACAGGGCGCAAATCCCATCCAAACCGAACAAGATGAGAACTATTTAATGCCCCTGTTTGAAGAAGTCTATGCCGAAGCTCTAGAGCAAACGCCATCACTGCACAAAGGCATCAAGCTCTACATTTCAGAAGAAAAGATAATCAATGGCTATGCCATGGGCAGAAAGACCGTAGTGCTAACCCGCGGGGCGATTGAGAGTTTTTCAAGGGCTGAACTCAAAGGGATATTGGCGCACGAGTTCGGTCATATGGCAAACGGTGACACCAAAGCGGGCTTAATGACGGTGATAGGCAACAGCGTGTTTTCGCTGATTATTTTAGCTTGTAAAATCATCATGTGGGCGGTCAATATTTTGGTTTCACTGGTAACGGAGCAGTATATCGGCGTTAATATCATTCATTTTGTTATACGCTTAATTTTCGATTACAGCGTGGTTGCGTTCCTGTTTGCAGGTAATGTGATACTTTCGCTCAACAGCCGTTACAGTGAGTTCTTAGCTGATGATTATGCCCGAAAACTAGGCTATGGCGAGGAGCTAAAGCGTGGGCTATATCTCCTTAACAAGCTGAACATGGGTGGTCGCAGGAGCGTTCGGGATTGGCTCATGGCCAGCCATCCGCACACGCCTGCACGTATTAAACGACTGGAACGGAAGTTGGAGCTGGAGAAGGTACAGTAACCCATCAAAAATTCTCTCGCTCATTTACTCATATATTTACAAATCAATGTTCTAAGATAAGTTAACATACGTTGCGTTTCCCAAGTCAAGGTCATAAACCTATAGGGTTGGTTTTGACATTGGTGCAACGTATGTTTTTTTATGGTGCAGAACATTGACAAGTAAATTATGAGGAAAAAATGAGAAAGGAAGTGAATTTTATGGATAAGAAAAAGCGAATAGAACAATACAAAGTAATAGGCAAGCAAGCCAAATCTGAGAGGGTAAAATGGCTTCAACGTTTGACGCAGGCAGAACAAAAAATGATTATTGAATATGAACTACAAAACCACAACTGCCCAATTGTATGGAATATAGCTGCGGTGATAAACAAGTTTGAACACATTTTCACGGTTAGCGTAATTTTGGAATCCTGGGAAGAACATATTAGAAAGCGGCAATTAAGTCGCTTTTTCTGTGGTTAAGGGCATTAGCCACAATACGCCCTTGCCCCCTTAATTGACAGCATGCAGGCAAAGAAAAATACCATGCAGGGCTACAATGCCTAGCGTGGTATTTTTTGTGTGATTGCGTAAAATGGAACAAGGGGGCGAAAACAAATTTTCTGATTGCAATCTATTGCTTTCGGTGATATACTATGAGTAGCGATATTCGGTAAAAATTTGATATTATTTTAGCGAATAACATATACTATACTTTAAGAAGCGGAGGGATTGTTTTGACAAATCTTGAACTAATGAATTTTTGGATTGAAAGTTCAGAAGATGATTATAAAACAATGAAAGATTTACATTCTACCAACAATAATGCTTGGGCGTTGTTTATCGGTCATTTAGTGATTGAAAAGCTGATGAAAGCGTTGTATGCAAAAACGAATGCAGAAAAACCTCATGCACCCAAAACGCATAATTTAATCACCCTCATAGATAGTTGCAACGTAGAGGTAGACCAAGCAAAGAACGCTATGTTGGCGGTAATCAATACATTTAACATTAGCGCACGATATGATAGCTACAAAAAGGACTTCAAAGCAAAGGCTACAACTGAATATACCACTCAACAGATAAAGAATATTGAGGAGATGAGAACATGGCTAACACAGCTGTTAACGTAGATATTTTAGAAACGATAACAAATTATATTAGTGAAATAAAGAAGCACTATAAAGTTGATTCGATTGTTTTGTTTGGCTCATACGCTCACGGAACAAATCACGAAGACAGCGACATAGATATTGCCGTAATTTCAAGCGACATTACGGATGTTTTTGATGACATGGCCAAACTGATGAGCTTGACTTGGGGCATAAACACAAAAATAGAGCCACATCCGATTAAAACTGAAAACTTTAGAAAAGACAACGACCCTTTTATAGACGAAATCATTCAAACAGGCATACAGATTTATGCCGCCGCATAATGAACTGTCGCTATGGCTATACCAATAGGGTTCTCACGCAGAGAGGACACCACCCACAAGGGGCAGTGTCCCACCTGCACAAAAACACGTCCAGTCCATCACGCGACTGTTACTAAAGTAACTTGCTAATAGGGGGAATATCTGCCCCCTGCGTTAGATAGAGAGTTTGAATTATTTTATAAAAAACTGCCCAATCCCTCTTGACAAGCGGGTTCGGACAAGGTATAATAGAAGTAACAATTTCAGAGAGTTGTGAAGAAATTCCTAATCATTCGGTCGCTTTGGTCACAATATCAGCATGTCGCAAAAAGACAAGCTATTGCATGCAAGTAGCGCAAGATTAGAATGACAGGCATTTTAACGGTTTGATATGGTTGCTGAAGTTGGAATTTGTACAAAGTGGCGAGGTTTCTTATCTGAAAATCCTTGTGTCACTGGTTCGATTCCAGTTGAAGGCACCAAATCACTTCAAATTTGGTAGGGGCAAAACAAAGCAACGCTTAGAGGCACTTTGTAATCAGCAGGTCGGGGGTTCGAATCCGTCTGCAGGCTCCAGCACCTGCGGTGCGGCTCTCTCGCGCATTTGTTGAGGTAAATGCGTGAGCGAGCGGCCCGCGTAAAAGTTTCGTCTAATGAGATTGGCATCTGCGAGGCTTCAGCCGCTTCGTGTGTCCTACGCCAGGTTGCGTAGGACTTCTTTGTATAATCAATTAGGCTACAAGGAGATAAATCATGGCAGAGAAAAAAATGGTTGAAGCCATCACCAGCATGGAAGATAATTTTTCGCAGTGGTACACCGACGTGGTGCACAAAGCCGAACTAGTACGTCACAGCGGCGTGCGCGGCTGCATGTATGTGCAGCCCTATGGCACTGCGCTTTGGGAGAATATTCGCAACGAACTTGATGCCCGCTTTAAGGCGACCGGGCACGAAAACGTGATGCTACCCATGTTTATTCCCGAAAGCCTGCTGCAAAAAGAAAAAGACCACGTGGAAGGCTTTGCGCCTGAGGTCGCGTGGGTGACCCATGGCGGCAGCGAAAAGCTCACCGAGCGGCTGTGCATTCGCCCCACCAGCGAAGTGCTGTTTTGCGATTACTATGCCGGCATTGTGCAAAGCTGGCGCGATCTGCCCAAGCTGTATAATCAATGGGCAAGCGTGTGCCGTTGGGAGAAAACCACCCGGCCGTTTTTGCGTACCCTTGAGTTCTATTGGCAAGAGGGCCACACCCTGCACGAAACAGCAGAGGAAGCCCAAGCTGAAACCGAGCAAATGCTCAATGTTTATGCTGATTTTGCCGAGCAGCACCTCGCCATGCCTGTCATCAAAGGCCGCAAAACAGACAAAGAAAAATTTGCTGGCGCTGTGGCAACCTATACGATTGAGGCGCTCATGCACGATGGGCAGGCGCTGCAAGCGGGCACATCGCACTATTTTGGCGATGGCTTCACCCGCGCGTTTGACATCAACTTCACCGGTCGCAGCGGCAAAGTGGAATATCCTCACCAAACGAGCTGGGGCATGAGCACACGCATCATTGGCGGAATTATCATGACCCACGGCGACAACAGCGGCTTGGTGATGCCGCCCAAAGTTGCACCCGTGCAAGTGATTGTGCTGCCCATTGCACAGCACAAACCCGGGGTAATTGAAGGCGCAAATGCCATTGCCGACAGCCTAAAGGATATCGCGCGCGTGAAAGTGGATGCCAGCGATAACTCGCCCGGCTGGAAATTTGCCCAGTGGGAGATGAAAGGCGTGCCGTTGCGCGTGGAGTGCGGCCCGCGCGACTTGGAAGCTGGCACTTGTGTGGTGGTGATGCGCCACAACCGTGAGAAAATCACTGTGAACATCTCTGATTTGCCCATGCAAATTCCCGTGCTGTTGCAGCAGGTGCACGATGGATTATACCAAAAAGCATTGGCGCACCGCGAAGAAATGACGCACACGGCCACTACGCTTGAAGAAATTTGCAGCATCGCCAAAACCAAGCCGGGTTTCATCAAAGCCATGTGGTGCGGTGATTTGGCCTGCGAAATGCAACTGAAAGAACAAGCTGGCGTCACCAGCCGCTGCATCCCGTTTGAGCAGGAGAAAATTGCTGACAGCTGCATTTGTTGCGGCAAGCCTGCGAAGGAGATGGTCTACTGGGGCCGGGCGTATTAGCACCTGCGGTGCACGCAAGTCGCTTCGCTGTGCATTAATCTCGTTAGATCAACAGTCAACGCCCTGCGCCTATTTGCTCGCATAAAAAACACGCACTCACAGCTTATGGGTGCGTGTAAATTTATTTCAAAAAACGCTTGACATTGACGCTGCGTAAACGATTATACTATAGTTATCGCATCAATGCGAAATATAGTAACTGGAGAAAATACATGAGAAAGAAATGGCAGAAGAAAGAAGCTCCCCCATTGCAGCAAGTTAGCGAAGCCTTTGGCCGCTTCGTCTATGGGCAATATGTTGTGCGCGAAACGGCGGTGAGCAATGAAGAAATCGCGTTTGACTGTGACGACGAAGAATTGCTGCGGGTGCGCGTACATGAAGACAGATATGACATGATAATTGATGGTGAAGTCATTTCTGCCGCAAACATGGGGGAATGGGAGATTGTTAAACAGCGCATTCTCGCAAAAAAAGAGCCGAACCGCGTACCTTTTCCGAAAGAAACAGCCGTTTATTCTAAGTGCGGCATGCGCTGCGACTTGTGTGTATACTACACTGGTGTCAGCGATGAATTTCGGGAAGAGTTGAAGCAAATCCACAGAAGCTTTTGGGACGCGGAAGACTTCGGCGACGACATGAAGCTTTGCCCCGGCTGCCACAACAAAGACACCAGCAAATGCGACAAGCTCAAACATGCGCGCAAGCAAGGGCTATCCTCCTGCCTGGAGTGCAAGAATTTTCCGTGCAGCGACTGCGGCCATATCAACATTCAGATTCACCCGCGCGAAGCTGGAAGTGTCGTTCCTGCGGATGTGATCACATGGGCCTTGCTGCCTTATGTCGGCGGCCTAAACTAGAAGGAGGAAGAACATGAACGAGCTAATCAGCATCCAAAGCCTAGCCAGCGAACTTGGTGTTTCCACCAGAACATTGCGGCACTATGAGGACGTGGGCTTGCTCACCAGCGTGCGCCCAGCGGACAAACAACAGCGATACTACACCGACGATGCCATTGCGCGCATCCAACAAATTCGCATTTTGCGCAAAATGGAGATCCCCATCAAAGACATCATCAGCATTTATCAAAACGAAGAAACCACGAACATTATTGCGGTGTTCACGCAAAAAATTACATCGATCGATGAAAACATTGCCACGCTAACCGAGTTGCGCGCCATCGTCGAGGACTTCCGTCAGGAACTGCTCGCTCGGGGTATCACTAGCGCGAGTGACTTGCCTGCCTTGATTGACATCGCCGCAGAACACAAGCCCGTTGTGGTGCATGATAGCAATCACATGGAGCGGCTTGAAACGGTGAGCGAAAAACGCAAACGAGAGCTGATTATCCGCTATGTTGACATGCGGCCCATGCGGGTGCTGTCGAGCTATTTGAAAGGCACGAACCGCACGAAAGCATGCAGCGAAGACGAGTTCATCGCAGAATATACTAAGCTAACTGGCAGCGATTACAGAGCCTATCACGGTGAAATCTTCGAAGGCGCGTCATCGCATCGCGAGGGACATGTGCTCACGCGGAAAATTCCCCGCGATTGTGTCAATGACAGTCCTTACGAAGATTATATGTTGGACGGTTTGTTTATCGCAGAAACGACAATTAATGGCCTTGAGGATGTGGGTGAAGTGTGGGACGCCATGAAAGAATGGCTAAGCGAATGTGATTATCTAGAGATTGACGATATTTCGGCTGGTGGCCAACGAGATTCGGTGTATGGCTGCGCAGCAATCACGGATGAAATTCATCAGTTGCTTGGTGATGTGGCTGATGTTTATAAATGGGATTTATTGATTCCAGTGAGGAGGAAACAACATGATTAAGTTTGACGGTATACACATCACATCAAAAAATCCAAAGCGTTTGGGACGTTTTTACAGCGAGGTGTTGGGCTGGAAAATGCTTGATGACAACCCCGAATTCGACAACGTTCGCTTTGCTGGTCGCGATGATGTTGAACCTGTGCTTTGGCTGTGGGACGAAAACAAGCATGGAAAACTAAATGAAGGCGCGTTTTTCTTGGTGTTTAGTTGCCCAGACCCTGATGCAATGTATGAAAATTTGAAACAAAAAGGCGTTGTGCTTGACCCGCCAAGAATGGCATCGTGGGGCGGCAAAGAACTTAAGGTGATTGACCCGGATGGGAATTCGCTTCTCATGGTAGAATGATCAAATAAAACACACGCACCCATGAAAATGAGTGCGTGATTTTTGTTGCGTGCAGGTTCTTACGTTTGCCACCCTCACCCCTCGCTACTCGGGGAGCTCCCTCCCGAGGAGGGAGCGGAGGATTGAGGATATAGCGACATCGTAGCTTTCGGCTGCAAGCCCACGCTCCCTCCTCGGGAGGGAGCTGACCGCCACGGGCGGGCTGAGGGTGGCGAACACAAAAGTTAAAGCTGCTCTTCATTTTTCGTGCGCGGCACGATTTTAATGATGGCTTCAAAGCCCCCAGCAGCCAGCCAAACCAGCCAACCGGGATGCCACAAGCCCCACCAAAAGCCAAAGTAGAAAAACAGCAGACTGGCCAGCCACCAAATGGGCACGGTCTCCAGCTTGTTGCGCAGGCCTTTGGCAAAGAAGACCTCAATGAAGCCATACATCACCGGCACGGCCAAGAAAATCATCCAGCCGGGATGCCACCAGCCGCCCAGCACGCCCAAGAATACATAAGCAATGCCGGCCAGCAGACCCACGGGCAGGTGCAAAAACCAACGTTTACGCACGTTTTCTGCCCATTCGTCGCTGTCATATTCCATTTCGCCGTTGACTTTCACTTTCACGCCGTCGCGCAGGCTCACGTGCACTTCTTCGTCACCGTCAGTCACATGAATACCATTTTTCAGGCTAATGTGCACTTCGTCGCTGCCGTCTTTCACGTGAATGCCACCGAGACCGATGTTCACATAATTACCCGACGTTGATTTTTCTTCGGCGGGGTCGCGGCGGGTGGGTTCATCGGTATACAATAGTTCATCCAGGGTGCAGCCGTAAAGTTTTGCCAGTTCAACGAGGTTGCTGGTGTCGGGCGAGCTTTCGGCACGCTCCCATTTACTCACGGCTTGGCGGCTAACGCCGATTTGTTCGGCCAGTTGCTCTTGCGAAAGGTTGTGCTTGCGGCGATATTCGTACAAGCGATTGGCGATATCAATGTTCATGTTGTGCTCTCCTTTTGTAAATTGATTGTACGCCTAGTATAGCAAAAATATGCGGTTGCGACCACCGTTTCTAGCTTTCAATCCCGCAACTATTAGTTGCATTGTTGCGACAAATGGGCGTTTTCGCTATATTTCAGGCGTTTTGCAGGCACAAACTATGATTTTCGTTCGCCAATCTCGTGCACGTCTTTAATTTCAACTGAGCGAGCTTTTCCGCCTTCCAGCTCAAGAATAACCAATTCATTCTCGCCGTCGTTCAGCCATGCGCCGGGGATATACAGCGATTTCTGTGGGCCGATTTCCCAGTAGCGTCCCAAGTTGTGACCGTTCACCCACGCAACGCCTTTGACCAAACCATCGTGATGCAGGAAGCAATCTTGCGCTTTTGCGACAAATTTGCCGCGCAAAAACACCGGTGCGTTGGGTTCTGCCAAATCTTGCACGGGTGTAAAGCCAATTGCCTTTACATCGTCCAGCTCCATGGTGAACACATCAAAGTGGCTCATCAGCTGGAAATTGGCACGAATTTGCTGCGCCCCCTTGCGGTCATGCAATTTGGGACCATAATTCACACGCCCCATGGCTTCCACGAGCACGTCAACCTGCCCGCCATTCACCAACGAACCATCCACGCCAACGCTGCTGCCTGCATCATCGTTACGCCACAGGCGGCCTTTGTAGTTGCCATCCACAAACACGCTGGCACGGTCGGCCAGACCATCAACAAAAATGCTTAAGTCATTGCTTTGCGGTGCTTTGAGCTGAGTGCGATAAAGAATCAGCCCCCAATTTTGCCCATAGTATTCCATGCTTTCGGGCTGCACGCTCTTGTGATGGGTGGCAATGTTGTCCAGCTGCTCAAACAGCAACGCTTGCTCGGTCAGTTCAACGTTGCCCACATGCTGCAGCGGCGCTTCTTCGGGCAGCGGCAAATCTGCGGGGTCAATGCCTTGGCGCTCCAACAGCACTTTTCGAATGGCATGATATTTTGGTGTGTAGCCGCCGTATTCATTCAGCGGCGCGTCGTCGTCATAGCTGGTGACGGTGGGGGCATAGTGGTCGCCAAAATTTGCCCCAGCGTTGAAGCCAAAGTTGGTGCCACCATGGAACATGTAGAAATTCACGTAGCCGTTGTCATCAAGGATTTCATTGAGCGCTTCAATCACTTCGCCGCTGTCGCGCGCGTGGTGTTCGGTGCCCCAGTGATCAAACCAGCCGTTCCAGAACTCCATGCAAACCCATGGGCCTTCGGGCTCAAACTTTCGCAGGCAATCAAAGTTTTCTTTGGCACGGCTGCCAAAGTTGGCTGTGGCGAGTATACCAGGCATTTTGCCGCCGGTTTGTGCGCTATCCCAGCCGCCGTCGCTGGTGAACAAGGGCACGTCAATGCCGCCGTCAAGCAAGCACTTGCGGCAAAACTCTAGGTATTCGTGATCATTGGCATAGCTGCCGTATTCATTCTCCACTTGCACCATGATGACATTGCCGCCGCGGGTGATTTGCAGCGGGGCAATCTGCGGCAGAAAGTGTTCGAAGAAGATTTTCACGCGCTCTAAGTAGGGCGGATAGGCCACGCGCAGCCGCATGGCGGGGTCTTTCAGCAGCCATGGCGGCAGCCCGCCGAGATCCCATTCGCTGCAGATGTAGGGCCCCGGACGCACGATGGCCCAAAGCCCAAGCTCTTGCGCAGTGCGCAGAAATTCAGCGATATCTAGGATACCCGAAAAATCGAACTTGCCGGGTTGCGGCTCGTGCAGGTTCCAGCACACATAGGTTTCCACGGTGTTTAGCCCAGCTGCTTTGAGCTTGGCCAAGCGGTCGCGCCAGTCTTGCGGCACGGTGCGAAAGTAGTGCATGGCACCGCTATATAGCGGAAAGTTTTCGCCATGCAGCAGGAATTTGCCTTGTTTGATTTCGAATGGTTGCATAGTTTTCCTTTCTTGCACCTTTTTTGAAAAAAAGATGCGCAAAAAACTTTTTTATCGCTTCGCTGTGTCCTATTCTGGGCACTGCGTTTGGCTTGTGCTTTACGCGGGGATGAATTATATTCTGCGAATCGCAATGGGTATCGTGTTTTCGCTTGTCATCGTCACAACATAACCACCACCGCCTGCGCCAGTGAATTTCCACGCAGGCAAGTTAACTTGCAAGCTGGGTGGGAACATCGCGGGCAACAAGGCTTGCTGCGCCAGCCGGTTTGCATTGAGGGATTCGGCCAGCAGCACAACATCTTTTGTCAAAATTGCCTGCCAAGTCATTTCAACTGCCTCGGCAAGGGCTGCGGCATGTTCACGCGTGAGCTGCATGCCCACGGCGGGGTCATAGCCCTGCGGACGTTCAACTGTGGGATACAGCGCAATGTGTTGTTCCAGCCAAGCAAGGGTAGACTCGTCCGTGATTTGCTCAATTTGCTCAGGCCAATATGCGCCGATATAGTGCTGCCGTGTAAGGCCCGGCACACACAAACCAATGGCATCCTGTGCGCCGGAAATGTCGCGGCGTGCAAGGTCAACGCCGTTTTCATAACGAAAAGTCAGCTTAGCCAGCTGCTCAGACGACATGCTGGGCAGCGTGCCGCCAAATAGTTCCGCCAAGCGATTGCGCGTGCTGCCTGCCATGCCGCTGCGGGGCATGAAATCGTGCGTGGGTTCGACGGAAAGGCAAATGACACTGCCCGCATGCAGCGACGACACAAAGGGTTGGTCTAGCCATGCGCCGGCTAGCTCCACACGCCAGGGCAAATGTTGCGCGCGCAATGCGGTGCTGTTGCGCTCGGGCAGCCCAGGCTCGGGCACACGTTGCAGCACGATATATTCCGCGCCAATTTGCTCGCATAGCCGCTGCTTTTCAGGCGTGTGGCCGTCGTGGTTGACGATGAAATAATCCGGCTTGAGGTCGTGCAGTTCGGGTGCGAAATCCAGCATGCCCACATCGCTGGAGATAACCGCCCGCTGCACACAAGCGATATTTTGCACCATATACAGCCGTTCTTGTTCAGCGTTTTGCGGCGGGTGACCTTTCAGGTGCATCACAGTGGCATCGCTTGCCACACCCACGTGCAGTGCGCCGTATTGTGCTGCGGTGCGCAAAAAGGCAACATGCCCGCTGTGCAGCAGGTCAAAGCAGCCGGAAACGAATGCGGTTTTCATGGGCACCTCTTTGTTGATAGATTACCAGCGCGGTGAATAAAATTGTGTGAACACCCAGTGATCGTTAATCAACTGGCGAGTTGCGGCACAGTGCTCCAACGCATCGTCCCACATCGCTCTCCATTGCAACTGATAGCTAACTTGAGTTTCGGTTTGCGCAACAATGCGAATATGATCAAGAAAAACACCCGAGCTACCCCAGCCACCAAGACAACGATGAAGCAATCCGTCATCATGGTTCATGTGCATGGGAAAACCGCGATAGTTCATGTATTCTTCAACCAGCTGCGGCGAAAAGTGCTCGTGCAAAGCGGCAACCAGTTCTTCAACGCTATTGAATTGCGGGTTGATGGCAAAGCGCCATGTGTATCCATCATATTCGATATCCGTATCAGTAATATTCAGTGATGGACCTCTAACCGCGTAATCGAGCAATCTCCACGCAGGCATAAAAATCTCGTCAATTTCCGCTTCAGTCAGATAAACATACGCAAACGCAGTCGTTTCCTCTTGCGTGGTGGTGATGTATTCCGTGGTGAATTCTTCAGTGGTGGTTTCAACAGGCGCGACTGGCGCAGCACATGCGGCCAGCAGCAATGCTAAGACAACGAACAACAGCATAATTTTCATGATGACCCTCCGTATTTGATTGATATGCACCCCCACCTGCACGCCTGCGACGTGCTTTCCTCCCCCAATGCCCACCCCAAAAATGCAAGCATTTGCGGGGACCCCGGCGGGGGAGGCCTTGGCAACAGCCGAAAGGTTGAGTTTCGCCAGAGTCGCCCCCACAGGGGGAGATGTCGCGAAGCGACAGAGGGGGAACAAAAATAATGCTATGACAAAACAGCCTCAACATGCCCAACGCTTTCGCCTTTGTGGTTGCGCAACTCGGGGCGATAAAACTGCGGCAAACTTTCAGCCTCAGCTTGGCTAATCACGCCCATCCGCTGCAGAATCGCCAGTACAACCGGCGGCAGCACAGCCATGCAACCGCTTTCAATTTTCACCGCAATGCCCATGGAACCATCCAACAGGCCAATGGCGAAATAAGCACTCGCACCGATTTTGCACACCAAGCGATCACCAAAGCGGCGTTGCAGCTCTGTCGTAAACCCACCGGGACGACACAACATGTCGGGGCGAGCAATCATCGCCTGCACGATATCAGGTGCCGCGGCAGGCAGACGGGCATAGCCCTGCGCGAAATTCACCAGCGGCAACGCATGCACGGGTGCACCGCAACCATCCAGCCCCATGATGATTTTTTCGGCAGGATAATCGCATAGCTGGGCAATCACACGGGTGATGCGCTGCTGATGCGGATGCGCGGGGTCGAGATAGCTGTCGAGCGGTTCGTTCATCGCCAATGCCGCCAATAACATGCCCGCATGTTTGCCGCTGCAATTATTTTGCAACGGCGTGAGTTTTTCATACTCCACATGGGGCGAAAACGGCCGATGCGTGCCGCATTGCAGGTGCGTTTCGTCCAGCCCGGCGCGGGTGATTATGCTGCGCACCGCCTGGGTGTGCATGTCCTCCCCGCCATGCGAGGCGCACATTATTGCAAGTTCAGCTTGCTTGATGCCAAAGCACTGCAACGCCCCTGTTTGCTGCACCGCAATGGCCTGCATGGGTTTGGTGGATGACCGCGCGAAAGTGACCCGCTGGGCATTACCATGCTGCCACAGCAAACGGCCTGAGCTATCACACACGGCAACATGACCGTGGTGCTGCAAGTCAACAATTGCGCCGCGATATTCTTGCGCGATGAGCATGGCTTGTCCTCTCTGGTTTGTTTTATATAGTATAGCACACAGCTGCGAACTTAGCAAGAAAAATTTTGCTTGACAATTTCCGCGCGCTGTGTTATACTATGTGGGATAGGGGTATAGCTCAGTTGGTAGAGCAGCGGTCTCCAAAACCGCGTGCCGAGGGTTCAAATCCTTCTGCCCCTGCCAGCGGCGAGTCGCCGCTCACAGTTCGCGCATTCACTTTTGTGGATGCGTGATTTTTATTCCCGCGAGAGGGTTGCATCTTTTTTATTCAATGCTTACACGCCTGCGGCGAGCACCCTCGCGCGCAGGCTTTTCATTTCGCCTAACAATGCGGCCCGCGATAGGGTTGCATCTTTTTTTATTCAATGGTTACAGCGCAAAAAATCACGCACTCACGTTTGTGGGTGCGTGTGCTTTATACGACAAGTTAGGGCTGCTGCAATTGCCGTGCATTTTCTTTTAGCTTATCAAAGCATCTGCCAAAGCGTTCGTCACTGCGAACAAAATCAAATGCTGATTTCATCAGATGGTCTTCCCATAAAATCCAACACAGGTTGCGCGACGTGGGCCATGGGTAGTAGTTGTTACCTTCTTCGGTGGTCTGATCCATCTGATGGGTGTGATGCATGGCATCTTGCGTCGCCAGTTCAACATGTTGCATAGTTTGCTCAGCATCACCCGCTTCGCAATACATTTCCGCAATGCAAACATGATGAAAAGCACTGGTGATGTGGTTAACCTCTTCGCCGCAAATTTGGTTGGTTAGGTGCTCAATTTGCATGATCGCTTTGGACCATTCAATCTTCTGCGCAATATCCAGTGTGGCTTTTTGCATGTATTCTCCAATGAAATCGCAGAACATGATGGAGAAACGTTCAATGCGCATCACTTGGTTTTGCAGCCACTCCTCACCTTCCAACACATATTTAAGCGTCAGCTCCTGCGTGTAATACGCTTCGGCAGGCAACGAATACACAAGCTTTTTTGCTTGCTCCTTCATGTCCCACTTCACATATTGCCGAATGAGTAGCCACGTTGTCCACAATGTAATGGTCTGGTCTTTGCAGTATTCGATGACTTTTTCGCCAATTTGGATGATCTCGTCTTTGTCTTGCTCTGCATTTGCCGTGCACAATGCGTGCATCAAGTGGCTTTGCAAGTCAAAATTTTGCGGATACTCCTTCATCGCGTTGCGTGCGGCGGCAACCGCGCCTTGAGCATTGCCCGCGTTGAGCAAATTGCGGATATCGCGTCTGTGGGCTTTGGCGTTTTCTTCGGCAGCGATTTGTTGCGTGCCCAGCAGTTCATCAACCGTCACGTTGAAAAACACGGCGATATGCGGCAAAATTTCGATGTCAGGATAGTTCGCGCCGGTTTCCCAGCGGCTGACGGTTTGCGGCGACACATGGAAGATATCCGCCATTTGCTCTTGGGTTAGCTCGTGGCTGCGGCGCAATGCTTTGATTTTCGTGCTGAAATAAGTTGACATGGTGTTACCTCTCTCTTTATTGGGTTGCTCAAATTATACCCCAAGCGAGCGTTCGCGTCAAGCACGCATGCTGAGAGAGTTTATCACGCAAAACAAGAGACGGAATCAAGTTTGACTCCGTCTCGATTTATTCGCGTGGATTATAGCCAAAATTACTTGAGAATAATCTTACGCGCTTGCCACCCTCACCTCGCGCGACGCGAGGTGAGGGTGGCGAATGCAAACTGTTTTCACTTACACGTAGCGCACAATTTTCAGCTCAAACCCACGCAGATCGAGCTGCTCGGCGGCGGTGCCGCGGTCGTCTTCTTCCATCACGCCGGTGAAGCACTTGGCTTTGTACCCGGCAACACGCACTTCACCACTTTGCGGCTCGGCGCTGCTGTTATAAACCCGCAGCAGCAAGCCATTGCCGTCATCGGCGATTTTCACGTGTTCCACCACGATATTTTCATTCGTGCTGGTGACTAACGGCGCAGTTTTCTTGGCCTTGCCATCACCCGTGCGCAAAATGGGGTTGTTGAGGAAATAAGCCTGTGCATACACATCGCTGCCCAGCGGGCCTTCGTGTGGATACAGCGCATACTCTAGCTCATGTGCACCTTGGTCAACGTTTTTGCCCGGGCCACCACGCGGCGAACGCAGCAGGTTAATATCCAAGTAGCCATTTTTGCAGCGGAAGCCATACTTGCTGTCGTTGATGAGCGTGACGCCGTAGTCGCCATCGGTGAGGTCAACGAATTTTTGCCCGCTCACTTCGTATTGCGCTTTTTCGATTTTGTTGTTCTCGGTGGTGGCGCGCTCAATGTGGCCATAGGGGATGTTGAAGCTGGCTTTGTCGCCCATGGGCAAGTTAAAGCCCACGCGCAGCATGCAGTGCTTGCCGCGATGCTGGATTTTCGTGCGGAAGCGCAGCAGCGGGCTGCCGTCGGTGAGGTAAATCTCCTGCTGAATCACCGTGCCGCCAACTTTGAATTCTACCACTGCACAGGTGCGTGCACCTGAACTTATGGTGTAAAATTGCGTGCATTTGGCCGTTTGGTGCGGAAGCTTATAATAGCTGTGCGGATGAATGTCCCAGCAGTCGCCGATGTCATTGTAGAGGTTGAACACGTTCAGCGGGCCTTTGGCGATTTCGCGCCCGGCCTGTTTGTGAATGTATGACACAATCACACCATCGTGGAACACCACGCGGGCACAGTCATTTTCAATCACTTGCTTGCGCGATTTCGCATGGAAGTCGGCAACAAGGGGCGCTTTTTCCAGGTTCACTGCACCAAAGGCGGGAATTTCTACATAGCGCCAAGCACCGTTGGCTTTCATCACGCCTTTGTAGGCATGGCTGTTGAGATTCACCGCTGCGTTGCCGCCATAAAGTTGCTCGGCGAGCTTGGCAATGCCGCTTTGCAGCTGCCGCACGATGACCGCATAGCGTGCCTCGCATTCGTCATACACACGGCTGATGCTGCTGCCGGGCAAAATGTCGTGGAACTGATATAGCAGCACTTCTTGCCACAGTGTGTCGAGCTCTTCTTTGCTGATGGGCAGCTCTTCTTTTTTTGCTTGTGCAGCCAGCAATTCGTAATTGCGCAGCAAGAACTCACACTTGCGGTTGTATCGTTTCGTGCGGGCTTGCGTGGTGTAGCAGCCCTGGTGTTTTTCCAGATACAGCTCGCCTTGATGGGTGGCATAGTTGCCCTGATCTTCTTCGGCAAGTTTATCAAACAGCACTTCGGTGTTTTCTTGTGTATATTTAGGCAGGCCTTTCACGTCGGCCATGCGGCGCGCGCGCTCAAGGTGCTCAAAGCCGGGGCCGCCGCCGCCATCACCAACGCCAAACAACGATGCCGCACGGCGCGACACTTTACGCTCTTTGTAACGTTTTTCGCCTTTGGTCAGCTGATGCGGGCTTGCCGCAGCATTGTAGGTATCCTCCGGCAGCATGTGCGCCAGCACAGGTTCGCCGCCGTCAAGGCCTTTCCAGTGATAGGTATGGTAGGGGAAGGTATTCACGGTGTTCCAGCTGAGCTTTTGCGTGAGAAAGTAGGGCACATCCGCAAGCTGCATCACCTGCGGCCAGCATGCGCTGTAGCCAAAGCTGTCTACCAGCCACAGCACCTTAGGATCAACATTAAATTCTTCGCGGAAGAATTTTTTGCCATAGTAGAACTGACGAATGAGCGATTCGCCGTTAATCAGGTTGCTGTCAGGCTCCACCCAGTTTGCGCCTTGAATATCCCAGCGGCCTTGCTTGTGCAGTTCTTTGATTTTGGCGTAAATCTCAGGGTACTGCTCTTTCATCCACAGATACAATTGCGCCTGCGATGCACCGAAGATATATTCGGGATAGCGTTCGATGTTCATCATCTGGCTGGCGAAGGTGCGAGCACCTTTGCGCTTAGTTTCACGAATAGGCCACAGCCACGCTAAATCCAAATGCGAATGCCCCTGTGCGCTGTATTCAAATGCATTGGGGTCATCGTTTTTCGTTTCTAGGTAGACTTGCAGGCCGCTGCCATCGCCGCTTGCCACAGCTTTTTGCACCGCCGCAAACACCTCTTGGCTATAGCTTGACTTCGGGTTGGCGTCATACACACCCAGCAGCACCGCGCAGTCGTAATATAACTTGCGCTTGGCTTCGTCCACGCGCGCAACATGCAGTTGACGCAGCGTGAAGCGGTGAAACTTGGTGGCATGGCGGTTGCCAAACAGGTCATTGGCTGCCGCGTCAATCCAGAACTCCACCTGGCCATTTGCGTCCACAATGCCGCCACGGGGCAGCACCACGCGTTTGCCCATGTCGCCGGTGAATATATTTGTGACGCTTTTGCACAGCGTGATGCCCTGCAGATCTTCCCCGGCGGGCCCTACAATCAGCCCCTCGCCTGCAACATCCACCAAAAAGCGCAGATCGGGGTCATCATAGCGAATGTCCGCAGGCAGTTGCCCAGTCACATGCATCCAGGCGCAGTCAAACACTTCCTGCGCCCAAACATCGCCGATGTTGAGCTTGCGGTGCTTGCCGCTTTTGCGTTGTTCGAATGATACGGGCTCGCGGGTGTGCCACATGTCGCATTGCAGCGTGCCTAACGTTTGATAGGCTGCTTGCAGCAGCAGATTGAGGCTGTGTTGCAGACGTTTGCGTTCAATTGCTTGTTTAACCATGATTTTCCCTCCAAAATTTTATTACTTTAAATATATTAATCGAATAGGCGCCCCCCTTGGGGGAGCTGGCACGCCAACGGCGTGACTAAGGGGGTTGCCTTAATTATACAATATCTGTACGCAAAATGCAAATATTATTTTCATCAAATTTTGCTTGACAAGCCCGTGCGTTTGCGTTATAATAGAGTATGTTGTGCAAAAACAATCATCATCTGCTAGATGAGGGGAGGGAAACACCCATGAGTACACTACGCGTGAAAGAAAACGAAAGCCTAGACAGCGCATTGCGTCGCTTCAAAAAGCAATCGTCCCGCGATGGTATCATCCAAGAAGTGCGCAAACGTGAGCACTACGAAAAACCTTCGGTCAAGCGCAAAAAGAAATCCGAAGCTGCACGCAAGCGCAAATTCAAGTAACAACGAAGAGCCGCCCTGCTTGGGGCGGTTTTTTGTTTGCAGGTTGTGCAGGCCCGTAGGGGCGAGCGTCCTCGCTCGCCCGCAGGATTTGATGAGGCTCACGGGCAACCGAGACGGTCGCCCCTACATGCTGACAAAAACGACAGGAAAAATCATCGCTCCGCGAGTCTTTGTAAACCACCCCACGCCTGCAAGCGCACCCCTCCACAGAGGGGAATCGGGGCTTAAGAATATAACAACAGCAAATCTTTCGGCGAGATGTAGGGGCGGATGCGAATCCGCCCGGGCAAAAATACTGGCTTAAGATGCTATCTCGGGCGGCTTGCAAGCCGCCCCTACATGTTGATTTTAGGCACTGCGTATATTGGAATACACTCCCTACCAGAGGGGGGAAGCCGTCGCAGACGGCAGGGGGGTGGGGTGCGGAGCACCGAAGGTATGAGGGCGGTTTTTTGTTCGTTGACAATCTCGCCCCTTTCCTATATAATATAAGCATGACCAAAAAAATCATTTCGGCAGTGCTAATGATCACTTTAATTGCTGCGCTGCCTGTTGCCGCCCATGCAAACGAACCCGCCGACCATACACCTGTCATCATCATACCAGGCTATGGCGGCAGCCACTTATACCTGCATCCCGAAAGCGACAACCCACAACAAATCTGGCCGCCCGTGGTTGACGGCGCGGTTGTGCGCTCCATTGCTGAGCTGTTGGGGCAGATTTTGCCGCAACTGATTGCCGACGCAGGGGGCAACGCCGATGAAGTTGTTGCGAGGCTGGGCGAACTCACACCCATGCTGGAAAACATTGCACTGGGACCAAACGGCTTGCCGTTATATCCCTCTGGACCGCGGCATGGCCACGCGCATGACTTTCGCTGGGATGTGATGCAGCAGCGCGGGCAAACCTATCAAAGCAACCAGCGCGCCATCGCGAACAATCTCGGTATACCGCACAGCCAAATCTATAAATTCGCTAACGACTGGCGGCTGAGCCACACCCAAACTGCCGCGCATTTGCACGAATTCATTGCACAGGTGATGGAAGACAGCGGGCACGATCGCGTGAATTTGATTGCGGTTAGCCATGGCGGACAGCAAGCGCTCACCTATTTGCACTTGCATGGCTCGCAATACCTTGATCGCGTGATACTGATAGCCCCCGCCATTCGCGGTTCACACGTGGCGGTTGACCTGCTGGAAAGCGACCACTTTGTGCTTAGCACTAACCTGTTTTTGCGGTTTATCATGACCTATATTGAGCACGAAACCATCTTCATTCCGCACTTTCACCGCGTGGACACCGCACAACTCAGTGCCATTGCCATGCAGTTATTTCGCACTTATCTGCAACCACTGGCCACACACTTCGGTTCGTTTTGGGACATCACAGCGCCCGAGCATTACGCCCGCCTGCGTGATGCCAAGCTTGACCCCGACGAGAACGCCGACATCATTCGCCGCGCAAACATCATGCACAATGAAATCATGCCGCAAGCCGGCGAAATTTTGCGCAACGTGCAAGCAAGGGGCACCCGTGTGGCGATTCTAGCTGGCACTAGCCTGCCCATCGTTGGCGGCAACAACATCAACAGCGATTTCGTCATTAATGTCAGTTCCACCACTGGAGCCCTTGCGCGTGAACCCGGGCATGCGCCATTCAGCGGCAATTCTGTGCACATTTCGCCTGACGGACTGATTGACGCAAGCGATGCCTATCTACCCATGAACACCTGGTTTTTTTGCGGGCAATTCCACGCGCAAACCGCGCACGACCGTTATGCCCGCATGTTGACGAATTATCTGCTATTCAGCGATGCAATAGACGATGTGCACAGCGACCCTCGATTCCCGCAGTTTCGGCACTCCACCACCCCCATTGATGGCCTGAGTGTGCGCTTTGCGGGCATGGTGTGCGGGTTTTATGACAGCGACAGCGACTTGCTGTTGGTGCAAAATTTGTCGGATTTTGAAGTGACGCTGCTGAGCATCACCGCACATGGCTATGAGCTTTATGTGCCGCTGCCGGGGCGCATCACCCTGCGGCCGGGCGCAACCGTACGCCTGCGATTTGACGCACAAATACCCACACAGCGACAACCATTCAACCTTGATTTGGCATTCATTCGCGAGCTGCCTGTGCCCACGCGCGAAATGCGTAACCTTGCCTTCACTGCTCTGCCTGCAGATGAAGAACTGCCTGCGCCACTGCGTTTTGCGGGCGAAGAGATCATCGCCGCACCATTGCGGTTTGCCCCTGTGCAAGCGTTGATGATACTCATCACGCTAGGCGGCAGCCTTGCACTGGCTGGCATTGCGCTGGGGATTATCTATAAAAAGAGGGCGTAAGAGCACCCTCTGCGCCTATAATAGTGAGATGAAGAAGTGCGGGCGAGCACAGCTCGCCCCTACGCGAATGCGGCCAAAGGCCGAACAAGCCTCATAAATTACCCACCGCGAAGCGGCATAGGTTTTTTGGGTTCTTTTTTACACACCCCCACCTGCACGTCTGCGACGCGCTTTCCTCCCCCCGGAGGGGGAGGCCTTGGCAACACCTACACATGTCTATAAAAATCCCCCGCGAAGCGGCATAGGTTTTTTTGGTTCTTTTTTTGCAAAAAAAGAACAAGAAAAGGAGAACAACACATGAACTATTACCTTGCAGTTGATATCGGTGCGTCATCGGGACGGCACATGCTGGGCTGGCTGGAAAACGGCAAGCTGCAGCTGCGTGAAATTTATCGCTTTGATAATGGCTTTGAAGAACGCGACGGCAAACTCGTGTGGGATGCAGAACGGTTGTTTCAAAAAGTGGTGAATGGCCTGCGCCGCTGCAACACCATGGGTTGCACCCCTACTAGCATCGCTGTGGACACCTGGGGCGTGGACTACGTATTGCTGGACGACAAAATGAAAGAGCTGTGGCCTGCCCATGCCTACCGCGACGCACGTGGTGCAAATGCACAGGCCGCCGTGCACGCTGTTGTTGCGCCAGAGCAGCTTTATGCCGCCACGGGCATTGCGCAAAACGACTTCAATACTATCTATCAGCTGTGGGACGACAAGCAAATCGGCCGCCTGGCCAAAGCCGCACACATGCTCATGCTGCCGGAATATCTGCATTGGCGGCTGACGGGCGAAATGCGCCGCGAATACACCATGGCCACCACCACAGGTCTGGTGAACGCCGCCACCGGCGACTGGGACTGGGACATCATCGCCGCGCTGGGTTATCCCAAGCAGCTGTTTGCACCACTGCATAAACCCGGCACGCCTGTGGGTGAGCTCAAGCCCGAAATCGCCAAGGAAGTCGGCTTTAGTTGCAAGGTGGTGTTGCCCGGCACACATGATACAGCCAGTGCAGTTGCAGCTTGCCCTTGCGATGGCAACGCGCTTTACATCTCCAGCGGCACATGGAGCCTGATGGGCACCGAGCTTGACGCTCCCCTTTGCAGCGAAGAAGCACAGGCACATGGTTTTACCAATGAAGGCGGCGCAAATGGGAAAATCCGCCTGCTGCGTAACATCATGGGGCTGTGGATGCTGCAACAAATCAAACGTGAACACCCGCGGCAACTTCGCCGCTTTGAACACGTGATTGCCCTTGCACAAGCCAGCTCTTTCGTGGGCGAATTGGATGTGCGCGACGCGGCGTTCAACACGCCGCCAAGCATGACCGATGCCGTGCGTGCACAGTTAGGCGCGCCTGAGCTACCCTTGGGCGATGTGATTGCCGCCGTGTATCACGGGCTGGCGCGATGCTATGCCGAAACCGCACGCGGCATTGAAGCACTCACCGGGCACAAGTATGATACGATATATATCATCGGCGGCGGCAGCCAAGATGACCACCTCAACGCGCTGACGACACATTACAGCGGCAAGCGAATCGCCGCTGGCCCGGTTGAAGCCACGGCCATGGGTAACCTGCTTGCGCAGCTGATTGCCAACGGCGAAATCGCAAACTTCGACACAGGCCGCGCTTTGATTCGCGCGAGCACGTGACAAGGTATTTTCCTTTACACGTTCAATCTTTTGCGCAAAATTTGTGGATAACGACACATAAAGGGCGCTTTGCGTTCCATGATGTGCCAGTTTTTTTGTGCATTGCTACAAAAATAGGTAATTTTCACAGCAAGGGCTACCATTTTTGCCAAGAATATGATATAATATAGCCAAAGGAGTTGCAATGATCAAACGAACGCAAGGCACATTTCGCTCCACCACCGGGTTGGGCGATGTGTATTACCGCTGCTGGTTCAGCGGGCGAAGAGCCTGCGGTGCCGTGCAGGTGATACACGGCTTGGCCGACCACGGCGAACGTTATGCCGATTTTGCACAAGCGCTCAACCAAGCAGGCTTTGATGTTTGGGCGATGGATTTACCCGGTCACGGTCAATCGGGCGATGAAAAACTGCCGGGCTTTTTCGGCAAAGAACATGGCCGCCAAAACTTGCTGCGCGACCTGCACCGCATGACCGAACTCATGCGCGACACCTATCCGCGTCAGCTGCCTATTTTCATTTTGGGGCAAGGCATGGGCTCCTTTTTAGCCCGCGACTATTGCCGCCGCAACAGCAAGGTGCTTGCGGGTGCTATTTTCTGCGGAACCGGCAGCCAAAACCCTGCCGCTCCTGCCACCGCCACCCTAGCCAGGCTCATTGTTGCCATGCGCGGCGAACAATATGCAGCACCATTGTTACAAACCACCGCCTTTGGTACCTTTAACCATCGCTTTGAGCGACGCACGCCAATGGACTGGCTCAACAGCGACCAAGACAAGGTAGATGAATATCTGGCTGATGTGCACTGCGCATTCTCCCCCACCGCACGTGGCATGCTTGATTATTTTGCGCTGCAAAAAGCCGTGTGCGGCCAACGCTGGATTAGCTCCATGCCCTATCAATTTCCCATGCTGTTTTTGTCGGGTGCCGACGACCCCATGAGCGACTTTGGCCGCGGCACAGAACAAACCGCCGCTCGCCTGCGCAAAGCAGGTTGCAACCGCATCAAATGCCGCATATTCCCGGGCATGCGGCACGAAATACTACAAGAATCGGAAAGGCAACTCGTGTACGACACCATTACCGAATGGCTGCTTGGCGTGTGTGAATGTTAAGCAGCGTAACTGGAAAAGGAGAACTTGCATGAAAACCCTGCTGATTTATCACAGCAACCGCCCCGCCGTGTGTGCCATGTGTGAGGCCGCGGCAAACGACGACGTTGATGTTCACCAGCTGCGCGTGCGCTATAAAAAACGCCCGCTCAGCGACTACTATCGCGCCATGGTTGGGCGCGGCATTCGTCTGGCTCCCTTGGACATCGATTTTTCAAAGTATAACCACATCATTTTGGTCGATTCGCTCAAGCTGCTCGCGCCCAGCGCGCAGTGCAATGAATTTCTCTATCGCTGTGACCTCACCGGCCACGCTGTCACCTGCATTGTGAGCAACAAGATGAAATTCTTTGGTCGTGCGCGTGCTGTGCTGCAGCGTCGTGTGCGGTTGGCAGGCGGCCATTGCCGCGATGTTGTTTGTCTTGCGCACAGCGAGTTGGTCGCACATCCCGCAAGTTATTTTTGTGCCAGCCGTGCGCATATTCCCGCGCCGGCACCGGCAACCCCAACATTTCATCTGCAAGGAATGCCATGACCCACCAAATCTTTCCTCTTGCCATGTGACGGCAGGGGGATTTTTTTTGCTTGACATGCATATGATAATATGGTACAATATATTGTACAACAAGGAGGTGACAACATGATAGCAGCCAATTACTCCACTGTTCGCGCACGCTTTAAAGATTATTTAGATCAAGTGGCGCAAGGCGAAACGGTGATTGTGACGCGCAAGAACCAGCAAAACGCACTCATCATAAATGTAGATGAGTTCAAACGCCAACTAGAAAAAGAGCGACGCAACGCTACCTATGATGCAATGATTGACCACGCCTTGGCCGATGTTGCGGCGGGGAGAGTAACTGAAGTTGAAATCGATTTTAGCGATATCGAAGGCGAAGAAGAGGAGCTGGGGGATGCCTTTTTTATTCACTGACAAAGCCATGGGGCAATACGACGAATGGGATGACATTGACCGCAAAACAAAAAAACGCATCAAGTTACTTCTGAAAGATATTCAACGCAACGGTTTGGCGCACGGCATTGGCAAACCTGAGCCTCTGCGTTATCAAAAAGGCTGGAGTCGTCGCATTGACGAGAAAAATCGTTTGGTTTATACGCAAGATGCAAACAATACCATCATTATCGTTTCCTGCAAAGGGCACTACGAGGATTAAACATGACCCACCAACAAACCCGCCAATTGGTCCATTGGTACGCGCAACACAAACGCGACCTGCCATGGCGACACACCCGCGATCCCTATGCCATTTGGATAAGCGAAATTATGCTGCAACAAACGCGCGTGGAAGCCGTGAAAGGCTACTACGCGCGATTTTTGACGGCACTGCCTACCGTGCAGGATTTAGCGTGTGTTGATGACGACAAACTGCTAAAACTGTGGGAAGGCCTTGGCTATTATTCTCGTGCACGCAATTTGAAAAAAGCCGCGCAGGTTATCGTGTGCGAACATAACAGCCAACTGCCCAACACACCCGCTCAATTGAAAACACTGCCCGGCATCGGCGACTACACCGCTGGGGCGATCGCCTCGCTTGCATTTGACGTAGCCACACCCGCCATCGACGGCAATGTGCTGCGTGTGCTGGCTCGCCTGTGGGGAGACTACGCCGACATCACCCTGCCGCAAACCCGCCGTGAGTTCAGCACACGCGTGCAAGCTGCTATGCCAAGCGACTCGCCCGGCGTATTCAATCAAGCATTGATGGAACTGGGCGCACTGGTGTGCATTCCACGCGGCAAGCCGCTTTGCACAAGCTGCCCATGGCATGACGATTGCATCGCTAGGCTGCAAAATCTTGCACATGAGCTACCCGTGAAGCCTGCGAAAAAGCCGCGGCGCATTGAGCAAAGACAATTGCTGATTCTGCGTTGCGGAGATAAACTCGCGTTGCGCAAGCGCCCTGACAAAGGCTTGCTTGCCGGGCTGTGGGAACTGCCTGAGTCCTTTGCGCTCTCCCCTGCCCTGGTGCTGCACGACGAAGATGCAGGCGCAGCTGTGCACATCTTCACGCACATCGAATGGCACATGACAGCGCGGAAAATCACCTTGCACGAGCCATTGGATGATTGCTCGCTGGTGTGGGTGACGCAAGAAGAGCTGGCGCGGGACTACGCGCTGCCGAGTGCGTTTGCGGGCTTCAGAAATGTGATGTTCTAGTTGACTTTTGCGCGGTTTTGGTGTATACTATTAACATGGATAGTTATGTCAATAAGGAGTGTGCATATGTCAACCATTCAAGTTCACCAAGATGACCAATTGATATTGAACGATTTTGGCATGAATAGTGCCGAAGCGGTGCGGATGTTGCTGCGATTTGCACTACAAAACCATGAGCTTTTTTTAAAAATGCAGCAACAAGAAGAGGACGAGTTTTCTCGTTTGCGTCCCGAAACTCAACAGGCAGTGATCGACGCGCGGTTGCGGCAGAATCTATTTGGTCCATATAAAACCGCACAAGAGGCCGTTGCTGCTATGCTGGAGGATTGACATGCTCGATATCCAGTTCACCGCACAAATGAAGCGAAGTGTGAAAAAAATGCAAAAGCGCGGCAAAAATATAAACAAGCTAACACAGGTGCTTGCTTTGCTTGCCGTGCGAGAAGTCTTGCCTCCAAAATACAAAGACCATCAACTCAAGGGCAACATGAAGGATTGTCGCGAATGCCACATTGAACCAAACTGGCTGCTGAAATATCAAATTCATGAGGATGTGCTCATATTGCTTTGTGTAGACACAGGCACACACGATGACCTTTTCAAAGAATAGGATATACATACTATGCATCTTACCGCCCTAGAAATTCACGGATTTAAATCATTTCCCGATAAAACACGGCTGGACTTCGGTTCCGGCATCACTTGCGTGGTGGGGCCCAACGGCAGCGGAAAAAGCAACGTGAGCGACGCTGTGCGCTGGGTGCTTGGCGAGCAATCCACCAAGCAATTACGCGGAGCCCGAATGGAAGATGTCATCTTTAGTGGAACCATGGAACGCCGTGCACTGGGCCTTGCGGAGGTTACCCTGCACCTGGACAACCAAGATCGCCGCCTGCCCTGTGATGCCGATGCTGTGTCCGTCACCCGCAAGCTATATCGCTCGGGCGACAGCGACTATCTGATTAACGGCAAAAGCGTGCGCCTGAAAGACGTGCACGAGTTGTTCATGGACACTGGGCTGGGTCGCGATGGTTACTCATTGGTCGGACAAGGCCGCGTGGCTGAGCTGGTTGCCTCGCAGTCGCACAAGCGGCGCGAGATGCTGGAAGAAGCCGCAGGCATTTCGCAGTCACGCTATCGAAGAGAAGCTGCGCTGAAAAAACTCGCGCAAGCCGAAGAAAACCTTGTGCGCTTGCGGGACATTTTGCTGGAGCTGGAAGGCCGCGTGGAGCCGCTGCGCAATCAAAAAGAAAAAGCCGAAAAATTCCTCGTGCTGGCGGATGTGCGCCGCAAGCTGGAAATCGGCTTGGCGTTGCATACCATTGAGCAGTCTACCATTGCGCTGCGCGAGCAAGACCATAAAATCACCAAAGCGCAAGCAGAATATGATCATTGCCAGCAAGAGCTGGCAGCCTTTGAAGAAGAAATCAACGGGCTGTTAGCACAAATTGATGCACTGGCCGAGCAGCTGGACGAACTGCGCTTCCAGCGTGCCAATGTGGAACAGCAAGCCCTACGGCAGGAGGGTGAAATCAACGTGCTGCAAAACACGCTTGAACACAACACCGCCGCCATTGAGCGCATTGCACGCGACCGCACACACACAGCAGATTCACAGCAGCAGCTTGAGGATGAAATGGATGCCGTGCTGACGGAAATTTCCTCGCTGCGGCGCGACATGGCAGGCAAACGCGAAACCTTGCTGAACATGGCCAAGCAAGCCGACGAACAGCAGGTCACCGGTCAAAATTTACAAACGCAGGCCGATAGCCTTGCGCAACGCACGCATGAAATCGCCGAAGAAATTGCACAGCGCAACATTGCGCAGTCGGCGTCCGATAGTTCCATGGCGGAGCTCAACCAGCGCATTGAAACGCTTGAACAAACGGAGCAAAGCGGGCAAACGCTGATTCAAGAAAGTGAAGATGCTCTCGCACAAGCTAACGCGCTGCTGAACAAGCATCGCGAAGATGTAACCAGCGCACAAAACAGCCTGCAGGGTTACCAGCTGCGGGCCGAAAACCGTGCCGCCAAAGCCGAAGAAGCCCAAACGCAACTCACCCGCATGCAAAATAATTTGGACCAAGCACGTGCCAAAGCAAAGATGCTGCGAGACCTTGAGCAGAACATGGAGGGCTACACCGGCGCGGTGCGTGCGGTGATGAAAGAAGCCCAGCGCGGCAACCTGCGTGGGCTGCACGGCACACTGAGCCAGCGCATTGATGTTGACGCGAAATACAGCGCAGCCATTGAAACAGCACTGGGCGCAGCCCTGCAGTTTATTATCGCAGACACTGAGGCCGAGGCTAAACGCAGCATTGAATATTTGAAAAGAGCCGGAGCTGGACGTGCTACATTCCTGCCGCTCAATGCAATTAAAGCGCAGCCCTTCACCGAAAAAGGCCTAGATAACTGCGATGGTTTTGTGGCCATGGCCAGCGAGTTAGTGCGCACCGATGCGAAATATACGCAGGTGATTGCATCGCAGCTTGGCCGCATTGTGGTTGCTGAGGACATGGATAGTGCTATCGCCATGGCACGGCAATATAACAACCGTTTGCGCATTGTGACCTTGGATGGGCAGGTCATTCACCCAGGCGGATCGATGACTGGTGGTTCACGCGGGCAAGGTGCGGGCATTCTTAGCCGCGCCAGCGAAATCGCTCGCCTGCAAAAAGACTGCGTTGAATTGGAGAAAAACCTCGCTGAGCAAGCCGAGCGCACGAAAAAGCTCACCGAAGAAGCCGCCGAAGCGCAAGCTGCCTGCACGGGTTTGCAGGGCGACTTAGCCCGTGCGCTGGAGGAAGTAATTCGCCAGGAAAGTGCCGTGCAGTCGCTCAGCACCCGTTTGACCGACCTGCATGCCGCACAAGATGATCGTGCCGGCGAAATCGCCGCCGCCAAGCAACGCATTACACAACTTGAACAAGCCCGCCAAATGAACGACGAACAGGCGCAAGCGCTGCAAACAGATAAACATAAGCTCGAAGAACAGCATGTGCAACTGCTGGAGCAATTGCAAGCACTCACCCGCGAGCGCGAGATGCTCAGCCAAGGTGAAGCTACGCTGCGATTGGAGCTGCTAGCCGTAGAAAAAGACGTAGAATCCCGCGAAGAATTGGCAGCCGGGCTGCGCCAGCGCAAGCTTGGCCAAACCGGACACGACAACGAACTGCAAGCCGAGCAAGAGCAACTGGAACAAGCCAATCTTGACACGCAAGCGCAAATTGCTGCGCTGCAAACCAGCATTGTGCAGCTGCGCGAGCAAGCTGAGCAAGGCAAGCTGGCCGTGCAAGAACTCGCCGCCCAGCGCGAGCAACTACAAGCGCAGGCCGAAACACAACGTCGCGAAGAAAAGTTGCATCTTGAGCAACGCGAGAAATTCAGCGGCGACTTGGCACGCCAAGAAGAACGCCGCGCCGCTGCGCAGCATGCCCTAGATTCTGCCGCTGCCAAGCTCTACGATGACTATGAAATCACCCCGCGTGAAGCCGAGGTGCAGGGCTATACCCTCAGTGATCCCACCGCCGCTGGCATTGAACTGAACGAAGTGGCAGGCAAGATTCGCGCGCTGGGGCACATTAACGTGGGCGCGATTGAGGAATACAAAGAAGTGCGCGAACGCTACGATTTTCTAGGCCAGGAAGTGGCCGACATTGAGCAAAGCCGCGATGAACTCACCCGCATGATCGCCGAACTCACCGGCAAAATGAGCGAGCGCTTCCATGAGCATTTCGCGAAAATCAATCGCTATTTCGGGCAGACCTTCCAAGACCTCTTCGGCGGCGGACAAGCTGCGCTGGTGATGGACGAACCGCTGCACGTGCTGGAAAGTTCCATTGAAATTCGCGTGCAACCACCCGGCAAAAACGTGCAGAACATCGACCTGCTTTCGGGCGGCGAAAAAGGCCTTGCGGCCATTGCGTTGCTGTTTGCTATACTCAAAGCCACGCCAGCTCCGTTTTGCATTTTCGACGAAGTTGAAGCCGCGCTTGACGATGTTAACGTCACGCGTTACGCCCGCTATGTGCGCCGCATGACGAAAAACACGCAATTCATTCTCATTTCGCACCGCCGCGGCACGATGGAGGAAGCCGACGTGCTGTATGGCGTGACGATGCAAGAAGAAGGCGTGAGCAAGCTGCTTGAAATGAAAACCAAAGAAATGGTGGGACAATTAGGACTAACATGATGAACATACCCGAATCGGCCGAAAATTATCTGGAAACTATCTACGTGCTGGGCAAAAACGGCAAACCCGTGCGTGCCGTTGACATCGCCAACGCGCTGGGCTATAGCAAACCCAGCGTGAGCATCGCCTTGCGTAACCTGCGCGAAAACGGGCATGTTATAGTAGACAGCGGGCGCATCAACTTAACCGAAAGCGGACTTGCCGTGGCCGAAAGTATGCATGAACGCCATATGGTGATTTCAGATTGGCTTATCTCTCTGGGCGTGGAGCCCACCACCGCGCATGCCGACGCTTGCAAGATTGAACACGTGCTGAGCGAGCAAAGTTTTGCGGCCATAAAATTTTTTTTGCAAAATGCTTGACAAACAAGTTAGTTTATGCTAATATGTAATTAGCGAAGACTAACTTGTAAGGAGCGGAGAGTTTATCATGCAATTTTTTATGGGTATACACATTCTTTGGTTGAGTGTTTTGGTCGGTGTGGTTGGCATGGGCACAGGCGGCATACTCAGTGCCATGTTAGGCAAAAAAAGCGAAAAAACAACTAGCGCATTGCTGGCATTGGCCGGCGGCGTGATGGTTGCCATTGTGCTGCTGGAACTCATTCCTGAGTCGCATGAATACGGCGGTGCGTTAACTGCTGTGCTGGGCTTGGTTACAGGCGCAGCCGCGGTGTGGCTCAGCAGCTTTTTGCTCGATAAATTCACCGCCAAGCGCAAGGGCGTTGCACAACCGCTGCACGAAAACTTTGAGGAATACTACCACATCAAACGGCGTAAAAGCATGCTGCGCACCGGCTTAGTGATGATGTTTGCCCTGGCTATCCATAACATTCCTGAGGGCATGGCGATGGGTGCCGCCGGTTCCCCCCCCGACAGTTCGCTGGGCTTTATCCTAGCGGTTATGCTCTTGCTGCACAATATTCCCGAAGGCATGGCCATGGCCTCGCCGCTCATTTCAGGCGGATTTGGCCGATTCAAAACCGTGCTGCTCACGCTGCTAACCGGTTTTACCACCCTGTTCGGCACGCTCATTGGCATGGGGCTGGGCGGAATCAGCGACTTTGCACTGGCGTTTTCCCTTGCCTTCGCAGGCGGCGCGATGCTCTATGTTGTCTTCGGCGAAATGCTGCCGCACGCCATCACCGCCACCAAAAGCCGCATGCCCACCATTGTGATGATGGCAGGCATTGTGCTGGGCTTTTTGATTACGCTGATACCCCATTAGTTTTCTGTTCTTTTTCTTGAAAGAAAAAGAACCAAAAAGAACTTTTCCCGCTTCGCGGTGGATGATTTAAGAAAAAATGAAACCCTAACTTCCTGCCACGCAGAGAGAGGGTTTCATCTTTTTTTAATATCCATCGCCGAAGGCGACGAAAGTTTTTTGCGCTACTTTTTTTCAAAAAAGTAGCATTTAGTCGAGTGCCGCAACCACCGCCGCAGGGCGTTCAAAGCCGTGCAGGAAACCACCTAGTTCCAGTGAGAGCACATCACCAGCGATGACCACGCCGCGATCGATGATGAGGTTTGCCTGCACCACGCCGCGTCGGCCTTCATAGCCCGGGTAATTGAGCACTTCGTAAGTCCAACGCTTCACGCGGCGGCCTTGGAAGTCGCTGAGGTCAAAGTTTTGCGCAAGCTGAATTTCGTTGTAGCGCGTGAATACTTCGTCAAATTCAGCGGGAATGATGATTTCGCTAACCTCAATGGGGTCGTCACTGATTTCCCAGCCAAATTGCTCAAGAAACGCTTGGCGTTCCTGCGCGGTGGAGGCCGCCGTGCGCATGGTGTTGCCCCCCGCTGTTAGGCTGCTGCCACGCGTGAGCAACAGCAGCGCGATAATCGCCGCAATCCCCGCAACCGCCAGCACCACATTTTTCACTCTCTTTGAACGCACCGAATAAACAAACATATAAACCCACACCTTTCCGCATGTCAATGTCATCAATGCATGATATGCGGGCGGGGTGGGGTTTAGAAGTGCGTTTGCTGCTGATTGCTTATGCTTCCGCGATTGGTATATAGTTGAAATTCGTGTGCGGCGGGGTGTTATACTCGGCATGGCAGTGATATTCAATCTGCATATGCACATTAGGCTGCGGCTGATAGCCGTGCTCTTGCGCTGCTTGTTCTAGCATACCGAAATACTCCCAGCCGCCGTGGTTGCTTCTGCCAAAGAATGCGGCATCGGCTTGTTCGCTCACCCGCACGCGCAGCCAAAGGCCACCTGGTTGTGTGAGCAGGTCATATCGCTCATCTTGGCTAGCTGAATAGGTTTCCTGTGCAAACATGATGCCGCAAGCTTGCGCATCGTTGCCGTAATTGATGGAAATGCTGGCACTCCAGCCGGGGTTGATCAGCTCTCGTTTGGGCACATCGATGAGTTCCTCGCGATAGCGTGCAAGCACTTTGCCGATATCTGGCTCATCGCTGTTGTTGCTTGCATAACCCACACAACCAACCCAAACGACCTCAGGTCGTTCAATGATTTCACATTCCACGCCTTTGTGGATGATGGTGCGCACAACGGTTTCTACGTTTGAGATAAGCTTTCTGGACATGACAAATCCTCCCTTGATGTTCATTTGGATGGTGAGAGGATTGAACAATTTGAGTTGGTTTCTTTTCACATGAACTTTGGATGGTTTGAAGCCATGAAAGCGCGCAAAGGCGCGTGCAAAACTTTCTGGGGTTTCATAGCCATACTTTAGCGCTAGGTCAATCACGCGGCTTTTTGCGTCAATCAATTCTTGGCCAGCAACCGACAATCGCCTGTTTTTGATGTATTCCCGAACGGAAATTTGCGCGGCCACAAGAAACATTTTTTGCAGATAACCGCTGGAATAACCCACATGGTTTGCCACATCGTCAATCGTGATGGCGGCAAACAAATTATTCTCTATATAATTGATTGCCTGTTGCACGTCGTTAATCCAACTCATATTTTCAACCTCACAACACAAAGCATAACACTCTTTTCAATGCTTGTCTTGACTTTTTGGGTTTTGATTTGTCCAAAACACTTGGGCGCGGTGCTAAAAATTCCTGCGCATGTCAAACACACCAGTGCATGATATGCGAGCGGGGTGGGGCTTAGAAATGCACAAAAAACAGCCCTCCATAATCAGAAGGCTGTTTTAATCATAGAAGGAATGGTGGCAGGTCCGGCGGTACCTGCATCTCTCGAGCCGAAGCTCTGTCCTACCAGCGGCGTGTGGAAGCCGTTGTCCACCTCACCATTCCTGTACTATTTTACGCACATTGACTTGCCCCTATACCTATCTTACCACAAAAACGCACCCATTTGCAAGACTCAAATGTTCTTTTTCGTGTCATATCCGCTACATGTGCTCGGTGCTTTCATGTAATATTTCGTGTGTCACGAGATAACGTTGCAAGCGTGATTCCTTGATTTCCCAAAAAGAAATAATAGAATTTTTATAGCCACTATCATCTGTGCAGAGTCGAAGAACGATTTCACTCACTCGTTCAAAACGCTTTATCACCAATGCGGTGTTCTCATGCTTTGGGTCGCGCAAGATATAATCTGGCGATTGCAATACTTCAGGCAGATGTGTCAAGCACCGTTCGTATACCTCGGCGCGTTTATCTCGAACATGTTGTGCACGATTATCAGTAAGAATGACTTCGTCCGTTGTTATTCCAGATGAGATTTTTTGAAAAAGTGCGACATCAATTTTCCCAATTAACTGCATTTTCTTAATTATTCCCTCTAAAAATTCCTGCGCATGTCAAACACACCAATGTCATCATCGGTGCGATAGAAATAGCCGTTTTCAGCCAAAATATCCGGCCGCTCCATGAGAATGCCCATGCCCAGTGCCACGCACTGCACAGGTTTTTCTGCCACATACACAGGCAGGCCGAGTTCTTGCTCTAGCATCACATCCAGGTCACGCAGCAGCGCGCCGCCGCCCGTGAGCATCACGCCTTGGTCAAAAATATCACCCGCCATTTCAGGCGGTGTTTCCTCTAGGGTTTCGGCAACCACATCCACAATGTCTGCCAAGTGCTCGCGCATGGCCAGATAAGCCTCGGTGGACGTCACCTCAAAACGCACAGGCAATCGGCTCAGATAATCTTGCCCACGCGCATAAATCGCAAGCTCAGCCGGGCGAATGCGCGCACAGCCCACTCGCTTTTTGATTTCCTCGGCCGTCAGCTGCCCAACCAGCACATTGCGTTCACGCCGCAGATATCGCGCGATGGAATCCTCAAGCACATTGCCCGCCACGCGACGACTGCGCGAAACCGCCGTGCTGCCCATGGTGAACACGCCCACGTCGGTGGTGCCGCCGCCGATGTCCACTACAATTTGTCCGCCAAGCGGGTTGAGATTCAAGCCAGCACCGAGAGCCGCTGCAAGGGGTTCGTCAACCAAGCAAGCGCGACCTGCACCGCAAGCCAAAGCAAGCTCGAGTATCGCGGCTTTCTCCAGTTCGGTGACGCCCGAGGGCATGCAAATCATCACAGACGGCTTGAACAAACGCCGCCCGCACAGCTTTTTCAGATAATGCGTAACGATGGTGTGCACCACAGTGAAGTCGCTAATCACGCCGTCACGCATGGGGTGCACCACACGCAAATTGCCGGGATTGGTACGTCCCAGCATTTTCACCGCAGCGTTGCCCAGCGCAAGAATATCTCCGGTTTTTGCATCAAGGGCGGCCACAGATGCCTCTTGCATCACAATGCCGCGCCCCTTCACATACACTTGGATGGAAGTTGTGCCAAGGTCAACGCCAATTTGCAGCCCGGCTATTGTGCTCACCTCCTTGATAGGTTAAAAATGGTGGAGTCCTAACACATGATCATCCAATTAACGCCGAATTTATCGACTAGCGAGAACATGAGCGCGGCATACTCGCACTTGCCGAGCGGCACATTGCACTTGATTGCATCAAGCATCAGCACATCGTACGCGTTTTGCACAAAATCCTCGCGACCCTTGCCCATGTCAAAAATAAACTGCATGTTGTTGCCAACCGCAACTTCGTCAGCATTCTCCATCAAGGAGATCGTCTGCCCACACACATTGATTTCGGCGTGTTCAATGCCGCCATTTTCAAACGTGCCATAAATCTGGCCCGTTGTGCCGAAAGCAGTTTCATACAACTTCATCGCCTCGTGCGAGTTTTTGACGTACACTTGCATCATCGACCTGTTCATATTCTTCTCTCCTTTAGCTTTTTTTCGCAGATTCATGTTCTTCTCTCCGTTCGCTTTTCCTAGATTTTCGCCGCTGTAGAGAATGCTTATTAGGCGTCATTCAATAATCAACAAAAACGCACCAATTCACACCGTATTTATCAATGAGTCCAAACATTAGCGGACTGAAAAAGCATTCCCCTAGCGGAAAATTGATTTGAGCGTCTTCTTTGAGAACCTCGTAGGCTTTTTCTACGATGGCTTGTTTGCCGGAAGCGAAATGGAGATTGAATTGCATAATCGTACCAGTTATCAAATCCATATCCCTTGGCCATATTTCCTGTATAGCTATTACCTGTCCATACACATCTAGTTCGGCGTGCATATAGGTGCCGTCATCGTTTTTGTGTTCTGATACAAGTTTAGCATCAAACGCTTTTTGATAAAATTCAACTGCACCAATTCCTCGGACGCTTATTCCTAAAAATGAACGATTTAACACATTCCTTTTCTTCTCTCCTTTAGTTTTTTTTCGCAGATTCATGTTCTTCTCTCCTTTAGTTTTTTTTCGCAGATTCATGTTCTTCTCTCCGTTCGCTTTTCCTAGATTTTCGCCGCTGTAGAGAATGCTTATTATCTACTACACAAACAAAATGGGTGTCCTTCTGTATCAAACAATGTGACGAAATGATCGCCGCCATACTGCGCCGCGGCTTTGGTCGCGCCAAGCCGGATGGCTTCAACCACAGCGGATTGTAA
>Ga0123355_10001086_pt1 | contig 37568 bp, 31 predicted proteins | sample TergutEmb28metaG_3_FD_89872 | JGI IMG/M metagenome (GOLD analysis project Ga0123355, IMG submission 89872) | Embiratermes neotenicus P1 segment gut microbial communities from Petit-Saut dam, French Guiana - Emb289 P1 | ecosystem: Host-associated > Arthropoda: Insects > Digestive system > Gut ...
GTGACAATATTTTCTCGACAAAAAACGAAAGGCTTTTTGAAGTGTGTATGGTAACTTAGTATTCGTGATTGTCTATATAGAGTTTGTTATAATAGACAACTTGGTTATCACCGCACTTATTTGTATGCTTTCGGCGAGAGCTGTTGGGTATCGGGTGCGGAAGATAAGGGTTTGGAGTGCCTCGGTTGGCTCGACAATCGTGGCAATTATTTTGCCCCTTATTGATATGCCGTTAGCTGTCCATATTTTGGTTAGAGTTGTTTTGGCTGTAATTATCATAGGCATTATGACTATTCCAAAAGGACTACGGTTGGCGGTCAAATTCGGGGCATTGTTTTTGGGTGTTACTTTTTTGTTTGGAGGTGCACTCACGGCAATAGGGTATCTTGTGACGGGTGATATTTATCTTGCACTGACCTCGCCATTTGTGGATATTCCGCTTGGCATAATCATTGCCGTTGCTGTCATATTGTACTGGATTTGTCGCAAGGTATTCTTATCCGTCAAGCGGTCTAAGATTATCGATGGCTTTGCCATAGATGCACATATCAGCATACTTGGCAAAACCTACAAGGTACGAGGTTTGATTGATAGCGGCAACGGACTTTATGATGACAAAACGGGCTTGCCGATAATCATACTCGGATTAAAAGCTGTCTTAAAAACGCTTGAACCGACCACGCTAATCAAGGTGTTAAGTGGGGAGGGGGACGGCATCTGTAGAGGTGCCAGATATATTGAGATTAAGACAGTCACAGGTAAGGACAAAATTTTGATAGTGCCATGTCAAAAATTTGTATTATATCCTGGCAAGCGTGTGAATACAATGTATGAGAGAGTTTACGAGGTAATGGTCGGACTCAAAGCAGGAGCATTAAATTCTGGGTATGATGCGTTGCTACACCCGTGTATGCTGTAGGAAATAAAGTAAAAAAGTAAGAAGTAAAAAGTAAAAAGTGCGGACTAGGAAATATAATATTATCCCGATAGGGCATCTAAATCCTCGACAACACTTTTTACCTTTTACTTCTTACTTTTTACTTAAAATATAGGGAGTTTTTATGAAAACCGCAAAAAGCAAATTATTCAAAAAGCTAAAAAAACTGTTAAACAAACTTGTGCCTGAGTCGTGCCAAAATGTTATTCATTACATAAGCGGCAGCGAAGTTTTGCCGCAACCTCTTTCGCAAGAAGAGGAGGCAGATGTTTTTAAGCGACTGGCAGAACAAGATGAGAGCGTGCGAGCTGTGCTTATTGAGCGTAATTTGCGACTTGTGGTGTACATTGCCCGCAAATTTGAGAATAGCGGTGTCGATGTTGAGGATTTGATATCTATCGGCACTATTGGACTTATCAAGGCGGTAGGGTCTTTTAATCCCGAACGCAATATTAAGCTGGCGACTTATGCATCTCGCTGTATCGAAAACGAGATACTTATGCATCTTCGCCGTGTGGTTAGGCTCAAGTCAGAAGTCAGTCTTGACGAGCCGCTCAATGTTGATTGGGAAGGCAACGAGCTTTTGATGAGCGACATTTTGGGGACAGAACCCGACACCGTATGCAAAAATCTTGAGTCATCTGTTGAGAGAGAACTTTTGTGGAAAGCTATCTCGCATCTTGGTAGCCGTGAGCAAGAAATTATGGAACTTCGTTTTGGACTCAAAGGCAAAGACGAAAAAACTCAAAAAGAAGTTGCCGACCTACTAGGCATCTCACAATCATATATAAGTAGGTTAGAAAAAAAGATTATATCAAGGTTGAAAAGGGAAATAGCTAAGTCAATCTAAAATAATGCACAATTCTCAGTGCTCAATGATTGATGAGTGTTTTAATTTATAATGTACTAGATTATTTCTTGTCAATAATTGAGCACTAAGCATTGGAAATGGCATTGAGAATTGAGCACTGAGCATTGATTTTGCTTGACATTCCTTATCAAGCAGTGCTATACTAAGTTAGTAATTATGAAAGTAATTTTGGTTAATGGTAGTCCCAAAAAAGAAGGGTGTTCTTATACTGCACTCACCGAAGTAGCTAGGGCGCTTAATGCTCACGGTGTGGATACGGAGATATTTTGGGTGGGGAGTAAGCCGTTGTCAGGTTGTACAGCGTGCCTTGGTTGTCGCAAAAATAACGGTGGCGGTTGTGTTATTAAAGACAAGGTTAATGAGTTTGTTAAGGTGGCGGAGAGTGCGGACGGATTTGTGTTTGGGTCACCTGTGCATTTTGCGGCAGCGAGTGGGGCGATAAGTTGCTTTTTGGATAGGGCATTCTTTTCTTCTAGCCGTGATTTTAGGGGCAAACCGGGTGCTGCAATCGTCACGTTAAGGAGAGGCGGTGCGTCAGCGGCTTTTGATAGGCTTAACAAATATTTTACTTTTGCACAGATGCCTATTGTCAGCTCACAGTATTGGAGTATGGTGCACGGCACTACACCCGAAGAAATCAAGCAAGATTTGGAAGGACTGCAGATAATGCGTACACTTGGCAATAATATGGCGTGGTTACTCAAATGTATAGATGCAGGCAAAAAAGCAGGAGTAGAGATGCCTGTACTAGAAAAAAGAATTTCGACAGGTTTTGTTAGATAATTAAGGATAATAAGATGTGAGCAATTCGGGACGCCGAAGGCGGCGTCCCGAATACTAAGTCATTTTAAGGATAAACAATCATGGCAAATAACAAAAGATCATTGACAAGTAAGGAGCGTAGGGAGCTTAATAACCCTAAGCCACCGCCACCAAAAGAAGAGCAAGCGGACAAGCCAAAAAGAAAAAAGCTGGTTATATTTTTTAGCGTGCTTTGTTTGGGGCTTGCACTAATAATTGCAGGTGTTTCGATAGGAATATATTTTTCGGTTAGAGAACCCCGCTTTAATACGGACAATCCTGTTGCTCGTATCTACTTAGAGATAGACGGCAACCGCCGTGTGCATATAGATGTTGAGCTTTTTCCTGATGATGCCCCTAATGCTGTAGCCAATTTTATTTTCTTAGTAGAAACAGGTTTTTATGACGGCACAATTATAAGTGATGTGGGCGGTGTGGAGGACGGTACTCCTGCTAGCGGACACGGTTTTATGCGATTTGCAGGATTTGTTAATCCGGTCGATAATCGCGCTAATCCAACTGTTGACCCTGCTTTTCATAGTAGTTTCCCACTACTTAGAGATGACAGAACTAACAATAGATTGGCATATAATCTCGGGACTGCTGGCGATAACACCACATTTCGGGGTAGATACCAAGAGCCTTACATGATGTCCTTGATACAATCAGGCGGGTGGGGACCTAACCTTGGCAGGACAGCTGTGCAAATCGGTACAATCCAAAATCCTGACACTAGGTTAGAACACAGAAATAGTACAGGGGTTCGTACTTATACAGGTCATGCATTTGGACAGGTAATGTATGATAGCCGTCAGCTTGTTAGAGAGATAGCTCAAATGAATTTCCAAGAAGAGTTTTTGACAGGGTATTCGCATAACTTTTTCCGTCATCCTGTTGCCGCCGACGGCAGAACTTCTCGTGTAGTAATCCGCCGAATCCGTGTGTATCAACAAGGGGATTTGCGTATGAATATGAATGACCGTGTAACAGATATGCAGGGTAGAACTACAGCCTCTTGGTTGGAAAATCCTTCTACAACATGGCTCTAAATTAGTTGCCACCCCGCAAAAAAATCATTATGCATAATTAAACGACAAAATGTCCATCCTAGGTTTATTATCAGGAGGGACATTTTTTATGTTAAACAAGAAAACATCTAACGCTAAAGTTGAAACGCAAAAAAGAGCATCAGCGAACCCGACCGAAGGGAGGGCTTTTTTATGGCTTTAGGTTTAATAGTTTTGGGGGCATTGGCACTACTTATGTTCTTTGGCGTTACTAACAGGTTGTTTGAGCGCATAGGCATAAGCAATTGGGTAGCATTTTTTTTAGCGCTAGCACTTGGACTATCTGTACTAATACCCGACATTACTTTTGGAAGACAATACTTTGCGATGAGTGTCAGTGCGTTTTTGCTACCGCTCATAATCGTAGGAATACTACTTGCTAAGGCAGCTACTACACGCAGATTTATGATATCGCTAAGTAGTATTCTGATTGTAGCGTCGGCAACTACCGTTATCAGACTTGCTGTGCCACCCACAACTAATGTTATGGCGATTAGCAGCGGAATTGTCACAGGACTTGTAGCCGGTATACTAGCATACGCTGTCGGACGCAATCATCTTGCGACAATTACAGGTGCAATCGGTGGTATCATCTTGGGTGATGTTATTGGTGGCGGACTTCATAACCTTATGACAGGTCAAAGCCTATATGTACTAGGCGGACTGGGTGTATTTGACGCTATTGTTATCGGTGCGGTATTCTCACTCATATTTGTAGAAGTTATCGGTGCGATTAGACGCAACGCATACGGTGAGCGCCATGTCCGAAGAGCCGTTACAGCCGAGGCAGGCAAAGATGTAACGCACGGCACTAATAGGGTAGAGCATACCACAGCAGACAAGTATCTCAAAGATGGCAAATGCGGTTGCAATGTTGATAGTGAAGTTACTCGCCCTAAATACAGAGATTATTTTGAAGACGAAATGTAAATACGGGGTATAATGAAAAGCGAAAAATGAAAACTTAAAAATGATTGACTTAGAGTAATTTGAGTCAATCGTTTTTTTGTGTGGGATTTGAAATTGGGAATACAAGTCGTAGGGGCGGGCGTCCTCGACCGCCTGAACACTCCTATCCTTATACTAATACTCTGTAAGACCTGCCAAATAATCTAGAGAAACTTCAAAAAAAGTAGAAACTTTTATAGCGTAATAAAAGTCAGGCTCTTGTAGTCCGTTTTCCCATCTGCTGATAGTTGCATTGCCAACATCCAATTTTTTGGCAAGTTCGTTTTGCCCTATATTGCGTTCTTGTCGTAAGTATTTAAGCCTTTCTCCAAACAATGTTTTATTCATAACAAGATTATACTACCAAACGGCATAAGTATAATATGAAAATGATAGATAGAATTAGATATATTATACTCCTCATTATGTATCCGACATTGTTAATAATAGTATGTGTTTTTGGAATTATCGCAATTAAAAAGATTTACAAACAGGACAAATCAAAAGGGCAGGCTATTATTTGTGTTATTGCCCTTATTTCTATTGCGGTTATTCTTGTATCAGGAATGATTGCTCATATATAGCAAATCCGCTTGCTTTTTTTTGTGACATCCATTATAATAATATAATACATGGTCTATAAGTTTAGCAATAATATGCAAAGCGTTACGGGGTCGGCGACAAGAGAGATTTTTAAGCTATTGTCTAAGCCTGAGATTATATCTTTTGCCGGTGGACTGCCTGCTAATGAGTGTCTGCCTACGGAGGCGGTTGCCCGAATTTCTAATGAGCTACTTGTGTCAGCCGAGGGTAAGGCGATTTTGCAATACGGAACAACTGAGGGGGTTGCCACACTTAGGACAGAGCTTGTCAAGTATGCCACTAGTGAGGGGCTAAAAGCGACAGATTCCGAGCTTATGGTGCTTAGTGGCGGACAACAGGGGATTGACTTATTTATCAAGACTTTTTGTAATAAGGGTGATGTCGTTCTAGTCGAAAATCCTACCTTCTTAGCTTTTTTGCAAGTGGCTAGCTCTTACGGTGCGCGGTGTGTGGGTGTCAAATCGGACGACAAGGGGCTTGATATAACCGACCTAGAGGCTAAGATTAAGGAGTATAAGCCAAAAGCCTTGTATGTTGTTCCGACTTTTAGCAATCCCACAGGCAAGACCTATACGGCAGAGCGTCGCAAGGCGATTTGTGAGGTGACTGCAAAGTATGGCATTATGGTGTTAGAGGACGACCCGTACTCTCGCTTGCGATGGACAGGCGACAGAGTGTCGCCACTCAAGACTTTTGATAAGACAGGCAATGTGGTTTATGTAACATCATTTAGTAAGCTGATTTCGCCAGGACTTAGAGTGGGTTTTTGTATCGGGGAAGAAGAGGTTATCCGCAAGATGACCATCGGCAAACAATGTGCTGACCTTCACACAAGCAACCTATCACAAGCTATAGTAAGGGAGTTTTTGAGGGGCGGTCTGTTAGAGCCACATATTAAAAAAGCTGTACCTATCTATCAGAAGCGGGCAAAAACAATGCTTGATTGTCTAGCCGAATATATGCCCAAAAATTTTGAATACACTAAGCCTGAGGGCGGGCTATTTGTGTGGGGCGAATTTAAGGACAAAACCAATACCGTCCAAAAGTTTGAGCAAGCGATAACTAACAATGTCGCCTATATACAAGGGCAAGTATTTTACGCAGACAGTAGCGGACTTAACACTCTCCGCCTTAACTTCAGCAATGCCGACCCCGAAAAAATTGAGAGGGGAGTCAAGGCACTAGGCAAGATTTTTGGAAAGTAATTTACTTTATGGATATATCAAAACTAACAAAAGAAGCGGAGCAAGGGGACGCTAAGGCTCAACATAATTTGGCGGTTAGTTATGCCAAAGGTTTTGGTGTGCCACAAGATTATTCCAAAGCATTTGAATGGTACACAAAAGCCGCTAAACAAAATTTTGCGGGGTCACAGTTTGGCTTAGGTGTTTGCTATGCTAATGGTCAAGGAGTCGCACAGGATTATACTAAGGCTGTAGAGTGGTATACAAAATCTGCTGAGCAAGGAGATGCTCACGCTCAATGTGGGTTAGGAATTTGCTATTATAACGGTCAAGGTGTTGCACATAATTATGCAAAAGCTGTTAAGTGGTATACAAAATCTGCTGAGCAAGGAGATAAATATGCTCAAAATCGTTTAGGTTATTGCTACCATAATGGTAACGGAATAAAGCAAAACGATACAAAAGCCGTGGAATGGTGGACAAAGTCTGCTGAGCAAGGTGATGATGATGCTCAATTAAATTTGGCTGTATGTTATGCTAACGGCGAGGGTGTTCCGCAAAATTATGCAGAGACCTTTAAGTGGTATAATAAATCTGCCGAACAAGGAAATGCTCACGCTCAATATGGGTTAGGAGTCTGTTACTATAGCGGTCAAGGTGTTAAGATAAACTATGAGAAAGCTGTGGAGTGGTATGTAAAGTCTGCTGAACAAGGATTTGCGAAAGCAATATATTTACTTGGAATTTGTTGCGATAATGGTTATGGTGTATCTCAAGATTCTGCTAAGGCGATAGAGTGGTTTATAAAAGCTGCCGAGCAAGGTGACGAAGACGCAATTGAATACTTAAAGGAAAATAAAATAAATTATGAAAAGCAAAAGTAAAACTAACATTTTTGATACTCTTAAAGAAAGAGGATACATTAAGCAGGTTGTTTTTGAGGATGACTTGTATAAGAGATTGGGATCGGAGTCGATGCCTTTTTATGTGGGGTTTGACCCTACGGCGGACAGCTTGCATATCGGGCATTATATACCCATTATGGTTATGGCACATATGCAGAGAGCAGGGCATAAGCCTATCGCTCTTATCGGCGGTGCAACGGCACTTATCGGCGACCCTAGCGGTCGCACTGATATGCGTACTATTATGACCAAGGAAACCGTGCAGAGTAACGGCGAGGCTTTTGTCGTGCAAATGAAACGCTTCCTTAGTTTTGAGGGCAAATACGGCGCAAAACTTGTTGACAACAGTGCGTGGTTAGGCAAGCTAAATTATCTTAACTTTTTGCGTGATGTGGGCGGATATTTTTCGGTCAACAAAATGCTGACCGCCGACTGTTACAAGCAACGGCTAGAAAAAGGTCTGACTTTTTTGGAATTCAATTATATGCTTATGCAAGCATATGATTTTTATAGGTTGTTTGAGAAGTATGGTTGCCGTTTGCAGGTGGGCGGTAACGACCAGTGGAGCAATATTTTGGCAGGTGCTGACCTTATAAGGCGTAAGTGCGGCGAGGACGCTTTTGGATTGACTTTGACCTTGCTGGAGACAAGTGACGGCAAAAAAATGGGCAAGACCCAAAAGGGTGCATTGTGGCTTGACGCGAATAAGACTACACCTAATGAGTTTTATCAGTATTTTAGGAATGTCGAGGACGCTAAGGTTGCCGAATGTTTGAAGTTGCTTACTTTCTTGCCGCTTGACCAAATCAATGAGATTACACGCTATAACGACCAACGAATCAATGAGGCAAAAAAGCGTCTTGCATATGAGGTGACTAAGTTAGTTCACGGAGAGGCGGCGGCTGTAGCGGCTCAAAATGAGGCGGCGGCGGCATTCGGCGGCAGTTCAAGTGATATGGAAGCGCATAAAATCAGCTTAACAAAAGACGCTACGGTAATTGACTTGTTATGTGAGTGTAAATTTGCGGTGACTAAGAGTGAGGCGAGGAGGCTGATTGAGGGCGGCGGTATAAGGATAGATGATAAGGTCGTGGTGACAGTTGGTGATACAATAGGGCAGTATGCGAGTGGGGCAGAGTTTGTATTGTCTAAGGGGAAAAAGAATAGGATAAAAGTAGCGTTGTAATAGTGGCTAGTGATTAGTGGATAGTGGTTAGTTGTTGGCGAGTGTTATGGCTAGCGACAACCCATCAAGACACTAAGTCAACAACTAACCACTATCCACTAACTAGGAGGTATATAATGAACAAAAAAATCACTAAAGCCGTAATACCATGTGGAGGTATGGGAACAAGATTTTTGCCGATTACTAAGGCAGTGCCTAAGGAAATTTTGCCGATTGTTGATACACCTGTTTTGGCATACATTGTAGACGAGGCGATAGATAGCGGAATCACAGATATTTTGATAGTATTGGGGCAAGGTAAGGACAGTATCAAAAATTACTTTGTGCCTAACGCAAGACTGGAAGATTCTCTTGCCAAAGCGGGCAAAACCGATGAACTAAAGTTAGTGCGTAGGATAAGCGAGCGTGCTAACATTGTTTTTGCGACGCAAGCCGAGCCTAAGGGGTCAGGCGATGCCGTTATGTATGCCAAGAATTTTACGGGTAGCGAGGCTTTTTGTCTTGCGTGGGGTGACGATTTGATTTATAACCCTGACAAACCTGTAATGGGTCAGCTTATGACGGCACACGCTAAGACGGGCGGTACGATTTTGGGTGTGCAAAAGTGGTTAGGTGACGATATAACCAAGTATGGTGTAGCGGACACGGGAGCAGATGTCGGAAGTAATCGTATGTACAAGTGTGCAGGTATTATCGAAAAACCACCCCTTGCCAAAGTTCCGCCATCTAGGCTTGCGGCTCTTGGGCGATACATCTTGACACCTGATGTTTATGCGACCCTACTCAAGACCCCCGTTAGCGGCAGAGAGTTAGGGCTTACGGAAGCACTCAACATTATGGCAAAGAGCGGTAATGTCTACGCGTATGATTTTGAGGGAACAAGATACGATATGGGCGACAAACTAGGCTCACTCAAAGCAGCAGTAGAATTCGGACTAAGGAATAAAGAGTACGGCAAGGACTTTGCAGAATACTTGAGGCAACTAGCGTTGCAAAGTAAAAAATAAAAGGTAAGAAGTAAAAAGTGCGGACTTAGTAATTATTAGAACAAGTTAAACCTAGCCTTATTTATTTAGCTTTCGCTCCTCGCAATGACACTCTAAAAAGAAGTAAAATAGTGGTTAGATTAGTCTAAAAATCCCCAACAACACTTTTTACCTTTTACTTCTTACTTTTTACTTACAGCTTTATTTATGAAATACTACCCAATCACAATCGCAGGGCGACACGAGCAACTCCCTATCATACCCATATCGCCGGAATTGTCGATAGCTTTTTTTAATTTGCACGGCAACCAAGAGCTGACCGAACATTGTGCCAAGAGCCTTGTTCCGCTAGTAGAGGGTGCGGAGGTAATAATTACCGCCGAGAGTAAGGGTTTGCAACTTGCTCATTGCGTTGCAAGGCTATTAGGTCATCCTTTTTATGCTGTCGCCCGCAAAACCCAAAAGCTCTATATGCAAGACGGCATAAGCGTCAAAGTTAAGAGTATAACAACAGGCGATGAGCAAAGGTTTATACCTATCAGCACACGACACAGCACTAATCAAAGGCAAAAAAGTCGCCATAGTAGACGATGTAATCTCAACAGGTGGCTCACTTGCGGGACTAGAAGAACTAGTCCAAAAAGCAGGCGGCAAGGTGCTAGTCAAAGCAACAATCCTAGCCGAAGGTGACGCAACGGACAGAACTGATATTAAGTATTTGGCTAAAATACCGCTTATACAAACGCACTAATCAAAAAATAAATGACTAAGGAAGGGTGTTTATTATGCCATTTTGGGCAGGGTTAATTATAACTACTTGTGTTTGTGCCGTAATTATCGGTTGCATTATTTTTTGTGCATTGTTTTGGAGAGGGGCAATTTCGCCTAAAGTTTTTATAAGTAACCGAACACGCAAGGAAATTAACGGAGAAATTATTAAGGTAAGTTATAGGGGAAGTCCGTCAATTAGCGTAGGAATAATGGGTACACAAAGACCGTTATATAGTATTTTAATCCGAACTGAGGAGTTTTGCAAACCTTTGGTTGCAAAAGTTGTCCTTAAATCCGAAGTAGGTGTTGCGATTGCTAACGATATTAACTCGTTAAAACGATGGTTCAATCGTAGAGAAAAACCTTACAAGGTCGGTCAAATTGTTTGTATAGAATACGATTCGGAAAGACCAAAAAGATGTAATATATTAACGGCACAGTTTGACAAAACTGATGCTGACGATGATTTGTCAATTATTTCTAATTCTTAAACTATTTTGCTTGACATTATTTGTTGCAATTGGATATACTAGTAGTGTTGTGCGAGACTTTCGGCAATAAGGACGGTGTAGGTTAGTTATGTCAGTAATCAAAGTTGGTGATAATGAGTCGCTAGAGAGCGCGCTCAAGCGTTTTAAGCGTAAATGCCAAAGAGATAATATTATGGGCGATTTGCGCCGTAAAGAAGCTTACGAAAAACCATCAGTACGCCGTAAAAAGAAATCAGAAAACGCACGCAAAAAACATAGAATTTAAGTTATAGAAGAGAGTTGTAATGACTCTCTTTTTTTTGTTATTGAGAGGATTAATGGACGATATATTTTTGATAAGGATAATTATTGTTCGGGCGGTCGAGGGCGACTGCCCCTACGATTTGTATCCGTGCTACACTTGTTTTTTCAATTGTAATCGTATTCCAAGTCGTAGGGGCGGAGGCCCTCAGCCGCCCGCTGTCTATTTCGCAAAAGGTCTAATGCCCGCCCCTACGATATAAAAACTTGCAAAAACTCTAAGCCTCTATAATGTCATTGCGAGGAGCGATAGCGACGAAGCAATCCCATGTGAAATGTCCTATTCGTGGGATTGCTTTGTCGCTATCGCTCCTCGCAATGACAATCAATTTGTATTCAACACAAATTGAGCAATCCGTTACATGACAGGCTGTGCTAAGTTCTAATCTTGTCCAATTTTTCGTATACATAATATGGTTATGGTTCATCAGGCGATACAGCAAAAATTAAGCGGGGGCGGGGTGGCTACCGCTTACCTTGCACAACTTTTGCCGAGTCCTATTATACAGGCTATGGACGGCAGGCTTGACAAAGAAAAGTTGTACGAAATGCGTTTTCGGATAAACCGTCCTGTCAGCGTTAATTACGGCGGTAAATATTTTTTCTTGGGAGCCGACGGCTTATCGACCGAAAAGCACAACAAGGCTTTTTGCGCTACATATGATGTGCTTAAATATATAGCTGACAAAGCCACCGAACGGTCGATGTATGCTGTGGCGAGTCAACTTGCTAGTGGTTTTATAACGGTGAGGGGTGGGCTTAGGCTAGGTATCGCAGGGCAAATCATCAGTGACGGTCAAAATGTCCGCACTATCAAAAATATTTCGTCACTTAATATCCGTGTTCCGCACGAGGTCAAATTTTGCTCTCAAATCGCCGCTAATTATATATTCGGTAGCGGCAAAAATGTACATAACGCTCTTATTGTATCACCACCCGGCGGAGGAAAAACGACTTTTCTTAGAGACCTCGCCTTTATTGCCGGACTCAAAATGCCTCTTAGCAATATTTTGATAGTTGACGAACGAAACGAAATAGCCGCTTGCCACGAGGGAGAACCGCAACTTGATGTGGGACTTTGTGCCGATATTTATACTGATTGCACTAAGCGGTTTGCTTTTGAGAGTGGTATAAGGGGTATGCGACCCGATATTATTATCACGGACGAGATAGCGACCAAAGAGGACGCCGAAGCGCTTCTCTATGCTATGAGTTGCGGTGTCAAAGTTATTGCAAGTGTTCACGCTAAAGATTGCAGGGAGCTAGACGACAAAGACGGTTGGAGTAAGCTGATTAAATCCCGCCTGATTACTAGGTACATATGCATAAGTGACCGTAATGGTCCGGGTACATATGAGGGAGTTTTTGATGAGGGACTGAATTCAATCAATTAGGAATTAGGAGAGTTAGGAGTTGTTGTCAAAATTATTGAAATTCATAGTCATTAGGCATTGTTCAAAAGGAATGGAAAACAATCCTTATAGGAAATAGTCATAAAGTAAATTATATTCCCAAAAAACAGGGTGTCATTTCGACCGAAGCGGAGAAATCTCCTTAAAAACTGTATTATAACACCGCTAATGAGGAGATTTCTCCGCTTCGGTCGAAATGACACCCTTATGATATATACCTCACACAATATACTCGTTTTGAACAATGCCTCTTAAAAAGAGGGGAATAGAGATAGCTTTGAATCCAAATTCCCCTCTTTTAAGAGGGATGGCGGCACAGCCGACGGGGTGTTTATTACGAGGTAAGCATTTTCCGAACAACTCTATTGCTCCTCGTAATGACATATATAATCAGAATATTCTGCATTAAAATGCAACACTAGTCCTGTTCTATTCTTGTCCATATTTTCGTATATATATAAAGACAAGCTATGAATTTATTTCTTACATTTATTTGCATAGCCTTAGGCACAATGGGCGGCTTGTACTTTACTAAGCGCAGTCAAGCTAAGGTCAAGTATTACGCCGGTATGGTGGAACTGTGTGACGCATTAAGGCGTAACTTGATGTTTAGGAGAGATAAGTTGCCGTTGTTCTTGGAAGAGCAAGAACCTGACGAAAAATTATTAGTAAAGCACCTTCAAAAATTCGGACAATTTGTTAAGGGGGAGTTGCCGCCGCCAAATGTTGACAGCAAAAAAGAGCAAAGTTACCTTGACAGGGGATTCCTTAAGCAAAAGGAATTGGAGCAAGTGCAAAAGTTTTTGGAAGGACTTGGGTCGGGGGACAGCGTGACAGAAATAGAAGGTCTTGAAAGTTACAGAGAGTTGTTTGCCGAGCTTCTTGCCAAGTACAAAGCAAGTAACGAAAAGATGGGCTCGGCGTACACCAAGTTAGGTTTTTTGGGCGGACTTGCGATGGGAATCGTTTTACTTTAATTAGGAGTTAGGAGTTAGGAATTAGAAATTAGGAATGGTTGACTTAGTTAAATAAAATGTTAACAATAATTCCTCACTCCTCATTCCTAATTCCTCATTGATTTTATGGGTATCGACATCATTTTTAGAATAGCGGGTATCGGCATTGTAACCGCAATAGTAAGTCAAATACTTAAAAAAGCCGAAAAAGACGAAATCGCCACTCTTGTCACTTTGGCAGGTTTGGTTATCGTTATGATTATGGTTATCACTATGATTAGCCAGCTTTTTGATACTCTGCGAACGATGTTCGGATTGTTTTGACGAATAACGAAATAATGAATAGCGAATAACGGTTGACTTATTTTTTTACCCGTCATTCATTATTCGTTATTCATTATTCGTTATTCGTTAGTTTATGATTATTTTTCAGATAGCGGCAATAGCGATTGTAACGGCAATATGCGTAGCGGTACTCCGTGACGCCAAAAGTGAAACCGCTTATCTTGTGGGAATTGCGGGCGGTCTTATCATACTTATAATGGTGCTTGACCTTGCAATCGGAATATTTGACGCAATGGAACGAATAGTATCACGGAGCGGTCTTGACGGTAATGTGGCACGGGCGGTTATACAGATAGTAGGGATAGGGTATATTACCGAATTTGCGGCGGGGATATGTGAGGATTGCGGAAGCAAAAGTTTGGCGGACAAGCTGATATTAGGCGGTAAAATTGTTATTATGGTAATAGCAATGCCGATTGTGATAACATTATTTGAGACTATAGCGGGATTACTGTAAAATTATACAATAAGGGTAATTGTTATTCGGGCGGTCGAGGACGCCCGCCCCCTACGATTGGACAACCTCAACTACAAACCTATCAAATAACTCAAAAACACAAATGCCAAAAAAAATTACAAGTATAATATTTGTTTTGCCGCTCTTATTAAGTATATTTTTGGGAGTGGCTTTTAGCAATGTTAAAACAGCACAAGCAGATTACAGTGGACAAGATATGGCATATGTACATATGTGTGAGTGTAGGGGGCAAGAACTTTCGGTTTTGTTTGGCACAGATTCTGAAGCCCTATTGGGAGTGTTCTGTTCGTGGGATTGCGGAGCCTGCCCTGAGCTTGCCGAATGGGTCGCTACGCTCCTCGCAATGACAGGAACAGACAACCTAGGCATACTTCTCGCCCAAGATAACTTATCCTTAGCTATTCCATATTCCATATTCCATATTCAATCCACTTCCACCTCTTCCGACAACAGCGACTTAGAACGACAGCTCGAAACAGAGATTAACGATATGCTTGTAGGGATTGACCTTAGCGAATTAGAGAATTATCTCAATCAACTGGAGGCGGCGCAGAGGGAGTTATTTGATAATCAGAGTTTTGGTGCTATGGTCAGGCGGATTCTAAACGGTGATAACAGCGTTGATTATGATAGCTTTATTTCGTTTGTTATAGGTTTGATTTTCGGGCAAATTGGCATTTATGTTCCGCTTGCGATTTCTATTGTTGCCATTGCTTTGACTATGAGTATATTGTCATCAATCAAAGGCAAATTTGCGTCTAAATCGGTCGAGAATGTGGCCCACTTTGCATCACTCTCGATAGTGATAATCTTGGTCACGACCAATGTGGTTATACTGATGGGGCGAACGGTGCGGATTATTAACGGGTTGCAGACGCAGATGAATATCGTCTTTCCGATTTTGCTGACGCTTATGACAACGGTCGGGGCGACTAATTCGGTGGCGGTTTATCAGCCATCCGTGTTAATTTTAAGCAGTTGGATAATCAATCTTATTACAATAGCCGTACTGCCGACTTTTATTTTTAGCTTTGTATTTGCGGCGGTGGGAAGTTTGAGCAAAGACCACCCTTTAGGCAAATTATCTGACTTTTTTGCGAGCGTATGCAAATGGATACTTGGGGTTGTTTTCTTTTTGTTCTTAGCCTTTTTGAGTGTGCAAGGGGTAACGGCTGGGATATATGACGGCGTATCTATAAGGACGGCAAGGTTTGCTATAAGCCGCTATGTGCCTATAATCGGCGGCTACCTGTCAGAGGGGTTTAACTTAATGCTTGCGGGCGGTGTACTAATCAAAAATGCCGTCGGTCTAGGTGCGGTAATCTTGCTTATAGTATCCATACTACCCACACTAATCAACATAATCGTATTTTCGCTAGCCCTAAAACTTACCGCCGCCTTATGCGAACCCCTAGGTGACAGCCGTATACCTAAATACCTCAACAGCGTATCAAAACATGTTACCATACTTGCGGCAATATTACTCGGTGTGGCATTCTTGTACTTTATTTTTTTGATGTTGATTATCTTTACAGGCAATATGATATTATAGAGGGTACTGTTCTTGGCATCCCAAACAACAATGGTCCTTATTTGCTGCGCACAAAAAACATTGCAAAAACAATTGACAATGCATAGTATATATGATATAATTAGTACATAACTTAATAAAATTATGTCGCTGTAAAAGAGTGGCTAAAAGAGGGTGCCCTCTTTTATTTATGTAATAGCTTACATAAATAAACATATTGATTAAGTCAAAATTATAAAACAAAGGAGTAAATCAAATGAAAAAGAAACTAATGTCCATAGCCATTGTATTGGGATTAATATTATCTGCGGGTGCATTCGTAGTCGCTTGTGGTGGTGGCAACAATGTAACCTTGGCTGATCTAGAGGGCGAGTGGAGGCTTGAGCGTTTTCACATTAGTGGTACAACAACGCCAACATGGCTGTCATCAATTACTTTTGATAATGAGGGCAACTTTACAGGTGTTCTTACTATCGGTGGCGGAGAGGTCACTGGAACAGCGACACTTGATGGCAGAAGAATCCGCTTTAATAGCAATCTTCCGGAAAAAAATGCGTGGTTTTCTACTTACGACTATAGAGTCCGCTTTGTAGGCAACAATATGCAGTGGGACTGGCATTCGCTCGGAAGCCGTCAAAATACAGCATTTGTTTGGAACAGAGTATAATAAAAACACCTAAACAAAAACAACTTCCCTTACTTTTTTGGGGAGGTTGTTTTTTTGTGATACAGTAAGCCACCGGTGAGCTGGTGGTTCTAAAAAGCTTTAGTTATGCGTTTTGAAAAAAAGCTTCTCCTTTGGTGGAATGTAGTAGATAGCAAAACCACACACCATGTAGTATTTGCGCCGAAGTATAGACGGCAAATAATATACGGAAGGTAAAAAATGAGATAGGCTTGATTCTGACGCTGATGGCTGTGTTTCGAATACTATAAACCGACAGCCACCCGATTTTTTTCAAGTAGTCTAGTAATAGCATATATATCAATCCAAATTTCTTTAGAGCCTTTTTCTTGGGAGGGGTGGAATATTAGTTGTAATCCTAGGTGGAGGTGGGGTTTGGCGTTTGGCATATTTTTGTTTTCTTTATTTGAGTAGCCGCTAACTCCGAGATAGCCGATATGTTGACCTGCGGTGACTTCTGAGCCTAATTCTAGACCTTGTGCAAAGGGAGAATCTTTGCGGAGGTGGGCATAATAGTAGTAGCGCTTGTTGTCGTGAGAGCGTATTCCTACCCGCCAACCGCCGTAGCGATTCCAACCGATTTCGGTGATTATACCGTCCTCAATAGCCATTATGGGTGTGCCTACAGAGCCAAATAAGTCGTGCCCCAAATGACGGCGTTTGTAGCCGTATGACCTAGCAACTCCAAAGTCATTAGAGTGATTGTAGTAGCGACCTTTGGCGATAGGGTGGGAGGCAATAAGTCCGTATTTGCCCTCGGCGGTAGTTCCCAAAAACTCTGCAAAGATGGTTTGATAAACCTCCAAGTGATACTTGTAATATTTGTTGCCACTCATTATCTCGTCCAAATTTTCGCCTGCTTTGAGGCGGGTGGCTATCTTGTCAAGCTCTTTGACATCTCGTTTTGAGCTAAAAAAATTGCCGTTTTTGACCGATATATAAGCCAAAAGTTCGGGCATTTTGAGATGAACATCCTTGCCGTATGTGCTTACATCGTACTGATACGCTTTGGCAAGGACAGCATAAGAGACATTAAAATCAACCCACTTTATATGGTTGGTTTCGGGCAAGGATTTTGGCGGCTCGGTGTGAGGTGCAGGGGAGTGACAGTAAGAAGCCTCTACAAAAGGAGCCTCAGGAAAAAGCGGCTTAGAGGTACAACCCCCAAACAAAAGAATAACTAACAACCCAATCAGCACAAAAAGTTTCATTTGTGTAGTATGAGTAAAATATACAAAAAAATTCATTAAAAATGCTTGACAGTAGTACAAAATATATGATATAGTATATACATAAGGGAAAACTCTTTTTTCAGAAAATCGTCTAAAAGGGGTACCCCTTTTACTTTATTTAGTAAGGATAATCACTAAATAAAGTAAAAGGGGTACCCCTTTTACTTTATTTAGTAAGGATAATCACTAAATAAAGTAAAAGTATTGATGATTATCAAAAAAAGGAGAAAAAAATGAAAAAGAAAATTATAACCCTATTAGTCATTTTGATAATGGCTATGGCAACTGTTGCTTTTGTCGCTTGCGATGACACTGCTGGCGGCGGTGGCGGCGGCGGTGAAACACCAAGACTTGGAACCCCCACCAATGTGACATTTAGTGTCGCTACGGGAGGAAGACACTATATCAATTGGACACCTGCCACACCAGCACCGCCAACAATTGAAGTGCTTGGAATTGATTTTAGAATTTATGCTGACGGCGAATTCGTGACTCAAACAACTGCAAGCAGATACAATATTGGTAGCACAGTTTTTGCTGGCACAGATCCAGTTGAATTTACAATTGTAGCAAATCCTCGAATTACTACACATTTTCAAAGTTCATTACCTAGTGCACCGGCGACATTGACAAGAACACCACTTGCAGCACCTACTGGCATTAGAACATTGACAACAAATCTAACATGGACTAATCCGTCAACTCCAGCACTTGGCAATTGGCCGACACGAATCTATGCCGATGGTGAGTTTGTATTAGAGCACACGGGTTCGATATTTCCAATTGCCTCATTAGGCTTGCCAGCAGGAACCCATTCAATTACAGTTGCTTTGGCAGCGAGAGGTCCTCATCTACAAAGTCCGCAAAGTATTGCATATAATCTTACTATTGCTTAAAAGCATAATTTGAATATAATCACAAAAAAAGAGATTTGACTTATGTCAGACCTCTTTTTTTGTAGCCATTTCAAAAATCTAATCCTTGTATTGTTTCTTAAAAGAAATAATTAGTCACCTAGTGTGTAGGCTGTCGCCCTTGACCGCCCGAACATCCTTATCCATATAGTTTAATAAGGATAATTATTATTCGGGCGGTCGAGGGCGACAGCCCCTACAACTAGGTGACTATATTGCAGATGATTTTCAGTCTTAGCAGGTAGCCCCACAAAAATTGTTGGAATAAGTGGTAAAAAACTATTACTTGCTAGTTTCGCTTTTCTCAAAGTCGTCTAGTTCTTTGAGCCATACTTCGCCGCTGAAGTCGGTTTTGATTTGTAGGTTGGTTAGGTCGTGGGGGGTGATTTGTATGCCGTCGCAGCCGAAGAGTCGTTTGAATTGTTGGGAGAAAAATCGGGTTAGGAATTTTCGCATTGTGGCTAGTATGACCTTGCGGTCGTATTCGGGATATGCGGTGTAACATAGGTTGATAGTATCCGCTACACCATGTTGCTTGCAAATCATATAGTAGAGGAAAAAGTCGTGTAACTCGTAAGGTCCGATTTCTTTTTCGGTGTCTTGATTTTGCTTTAGTTCGGGAGATATGGGTGTGGCTAAGATGTCGGTCATTACGGCGGATATTTTTTTGTCAGTTGTCGGCTTAGTAGCGTAGTGCCTAAGATACGCACGGATAAAAGTTTTTGACAAAGAGGAGTTAGGGTTATATTGTGCTAGTTGGTCACCGCCGTAGGTACTCCAACCCAAAGCAATCTCAGACAAATCCCCCGTGCCCAGCACCAACGCTCCGTGCATATTGGCGAGGTCGAGTATGATTTTGGTGCGTTCACGGGCTTGAGTGTTTTCGTACGCTATATCCGCCTTGCCGTTGTGACCTATGGCTTTGAGGTGCGTAGTAACAGCATTGGTAATAGGTATGTCTAAACCGGTGACACCGTAGAGTTTGATTAGCTTGTCAGCGTTGTTAGCGGTACGACTGGATGAGGCAAGCCCGCCCATTGTTACACAAATAATATTTTTTGGCGAGAGCTTATATTTTTTTGCCATATGGGCGCAAAGACAAAGAGTCATTGCCGAGTCAAGTCCGCCTGATAAGCCAAAAATAACTTTGGTGACATTGATATGCTCCATACGACCCTTGATGCCACGGACGAGTATGTCCATAGCCTCATCAAAGTGGGCAGGGTTAGTTGGCACATAGGGTAGGCGAGTAGTAGTGGTTAGTGGATAGTGGATAGTGGATAGTTGGGGGTTGAGGGGAGGTGAGTTGCTAGCGGTAAGTTGTAAGTTACTTACTGTAATTGGTAGGTCATCGCCTGTTGATGCGGATATGATATGTCCGTTTTGAGCAAAAATCTTATCGCCGCTGTATACGGTATTGCTCACGCTCATTCCCGCTCCGCCGCTAACATACGCATAAGTGCAGCCTAATTCTTGTGACATATGAGCAATTTTTGATTGACGATTATCAAAAGAACCTATCAGAGCTTGTGATGCCCCTAGATTGATAATAAGGTTAGTGCCATTTTGGACGAGCTTAAGAGAGTGGGGTGTAGGGCTATCAAAATCTTCTCCAAAAACAACCCCTAAACGGGTCTTGTCTATGTCAACAATTGGATAGTCAGTAATAGGGACAAGTGTATCGCCTATAACAATATTTGTCTTAGGGAAAGTTTCGCCGTGTTGCTTGTCTATAGTTAGCGCAAGTACTTTACCGTTTTTTATAAATGCCGCCATAGTGCGGATTTGGTTATCACAGCTGTTATCAATTATCTCTATAGGTAATGACAAAATAACAAGAGCATTATGCTTAGTGTTTTGAGCGGTCAAAGTTTCTAGTGCCAGATGGCAACTTTTTTGAAAATCACCAAAATGCCCCATATCCTCTGCAAAACCGCCCGAGATACATAACAAAGGCAGAGCGACAATACTTGCGCCTGCTTTAGTAGCGTCTGTTATCGCTTTGGATATAGTGTCCGTATTGCTGATTACAGCACCCAAACGCAAATTAGGGGTAGCTAAGGCTATTTTTAATTGACCTGATTTCATTAGATTTAATTATACAGTATAGCTTGTGTTTTTGGCAAGCCATTTGCTTGACTAATATTCCAATTTGTTGTAAAATATATGTATGAAAGTTATATTTAAGCAAGATGTAGCAGGGCAAGGTAAAAAAGGCGAGGTCAAGGAAGTTAGTGACGGATATGCGCGTAATTTTTTGTTGCCTAAGGGATTGGTTGAGATAGCGTCAGCAACGGCGGTTAATAATGCTAAGTTAGCCAAAGAATCTGAGGTACACAAAAAGGCTGTGGCTAAAGCCGAGGCGGAGGCTCTTGCCAACAAACTTAACCAAATCAAAGTTACAGTAGAAGTCAAGGCAGGCGAAAGCGGTAAGCTGTTCGGTTCACTTAATACTCAAAGCATAGCCGACGCTTTGGCAACACAAGGCACTGTCATTGATAAGCGGTCAATTGTGCTTGCAGAGCCTATCAAGCAAGCGGGAGTTTATAAAGTAACAGTCAAGCCTTATGCCGAAGTGTCTGCTAAGATAACGGTTGAAGTAGTCGCTAAGAAATAGTGTTTAGTGAATAGTTGTTGTTAAATATATTTTAGACTTGTCGAATATCGGCAGGTCTTTTTTTAATGTCATTGCGAGGAGCTTTAGCGACGAAGCAATCCCACGAATAGAACACTTTACATGGGATTGCTTCGTCGCTTTCGCTCCTCGCAATGACATTAGCCCTAAGGCTCGCTATAGCTTAATGGAATTAGGGAGTAATACATAATTAATTAAGCGTTCCTTTTGTGACACTAACAAGCATTGCTCCATAGTATGGTAAGGAATAGGGAGGAGGTCTCCCTAGTTTTTTCAGTCGATTTGTAGATGGATTGACTGTAGTACATAGGAGAAATCAATGCAAAAGAAGATTATAATTGAGGGGGGACGCCGTTTGGAGGGCAGTTGCCGTATTAAGGCGGCTAAGAATTCTGTGCTGCCTATTTTGGCGTGTACTGTGCTGTGTAGCGGTGAGGTAAGATTACATAATTGTCCTAATATCAGCGATATACGGGATATGTTGGAGATTCTTAGAAGTCTTGGAGCTAAGGTAAGCACACACGGGATTATTTCGGGGGATATAACTATTGACTGCCGTTATGTGGATAAGACGGCGGTTACAGGGGATTTGACATCGGCGATACGGTCGAGTATTTTTCTTTTAGGACCTATTGTGACAAGGTTTGGGCAAGGTATTGTCAGTAGTCCGGGGGGGTGTCAAATCGGAAGCAGACCTATTGATATTCATTTGGACGGACTCAAGGCATTAGGTGTTGATATAGATGACCAAAATTGCCTAATACGGTGCAGTGTAAAAACAGGAAAACTTGTAGGCGGTGATATCCGACTTAAAATGCCCAGTGTAGGAGCTACCGAAAATCTTATGATGGCAGCGGTGCTTGCAGTTGGCAGAACAGTAATAAGTAATGCGGCAAAAGAGCCGGAGATAGTCGACCTAGCTAATTTTATAAATGCTATGGGCGGCAATGTGCAAGGGGCAGGAACGAGTGAAATTGTCATTGACGGAGTGGACGGACTTGTAGGGGGTGACTTTACTCCTATACCTGACCGTATTGTTGCAGGGACATATATGATTGGGTGTGCTATGTGTGGCGGTTGTGTGCGTTTAGAGGGAGCGAATTTGGGGCATTTGGGTGCACTACAAACGGTGTTAGAAAAAACAGGTGTGGGGGTGTTTGGCGATAGCAATCATATTATTGTTGAGAGCAACGGAAACCTTATAAGTCCGGGAAGAATTGAGACGGAGGTTTATCCAGGGTTTGCGACCGATTTGCAGGCACAACTGATGGCGATGCTTGCGGTAACAAAAGGCGAAAGTATAATTGTAGAAAACCTTTTTGAGACACGATTTAGACACGCCGAAGAGCTAACAAAAATGGGTGCGGATATAGATGTAGTCAACAAGTCGGCTATTATTAAGGGCGTAAAGAGGCTTGTAGGGGCAGAAGTGAACGCTTTTGACCTAAGAGGCGGTGCGGCAATGGTCTTAGCAGGGCTTGCGGCTAATGGCACAACAGTAGTCAGTGATGTGCATTATATCGAGCGTGGATATGAGAACATTGTTGGAGATTTGAGAGGACTGGGGGCGGAGATAAAATAAAAGAAGAAAGAAAAAGGATAACTATTATTCGGGCGAACAATGTTCGCCCCTACGACGGGATGTTCAACTGCACTAGAAAATTCAATCATAGGGGCTGGCATTGCCTGCCCGAATAATAATTATCTTTATATTAAAAACAATCAATCCATATGACAAAAATGCTTGCTTTTGTTAGGTTAATATGATAATATAAATATATACACAGTTCAATTTGACTAAAGTCAAATGCGTTCAAAAAGGGTACCCTTTTTGGTTTCTTGCTACTTGTTGCAAGAAACCAGTGTATAAAAAATATTGATTATAGGAGAGCAATCAAATGAAAAGAATTTCAAAACTACTGGTCGTTATTATGCTTGCATGTGCTATGGGTATAAGTGTATTTGCATTGACAGCTTGCGGTGGTAATGACGGTAATATCCCTATCCCTAATCCGGGTGACGGGGCTAATGTTAATCTAGGCAACGAGCGTGGTGCAATAAGCCTTGAAAGAATCGAGGAGCTTATTATAGGCTGGGTAGACCTAGTCGAAGAGGGCGGAATGACAGACTTTTCGGCTTATCATAGGGCAGGTAGGCTGTCGACTGATTTTGCGATAAGAGGTAACGAAGCTATTGCGGGAGGGATATTTATTGGTTATTGCGGTGAGGAGGATTGCTATTATTGTTATAATGATGAGTGTCATTATGACGAAGATTCAGAGATGAGTTTGTACTGGCGTAACGGAGTTGCTTACGAAAGAGAGGGGGAAAATAGATTTGTAATATTTGGTGAACAAGCTGACCTGCAAGCAATGGTCAAGGATGTATTGTCAGGGGATTTGATGGATATAGCTTATGACTTTAGATATTATTACGAATATCTGTTTGAGGAGTTTGAGATAGTCGGAACAGAATATGCACGAGGCTACAGGATTACAATTACAGAGATAATAGATTGTGACGAGTGTTGTTCTATTTATTATTACGACGAGGCAATGTCTATTGTTATTGCCTTTGCTAGCAACGGAAGGCTTTTGGGTGTGACAATGTCCGCATCAGAATGGGAATATGATGATTTTGGGGCTAGTTATGTGACTTTGAGTATAGTTTGGAATAGACCTACTCTAAACTTCCCTAATGATTTGGGTGGCTTTTTGAGACCGTCAGCGGATAGTGTAATAGGTATAGAGTTTCTAGAGACATGGTGGAGTTCGGCGGTCGTAGGTGATAGCAGGTGGGTTGACACACGCTTGGATCTTGACTTGGGTGATGACGAGCCTTGGCACTGGACATGGGACAGTGCGATCTTTGAGGCAAGTAATGGCAATGTTATTATAGAATCATTTGGTGACATGGCACGACTTACCTTTGTAGCAGAGGGAGAAGTAACAATTACAGCAAGAAGTGTTGTTAATCCTGCGGTATATGCTACTTTAGACCTTACTATAACAGCGTAAAGCTATCTAATTAAAAAATATAAAATCTCAAAACATCCTGTCATAATATGCATGACGGGGTGTTTTTTATGCTATAGGAATTATCGTCCAACGGAATAGCTGTGCATCAACAAAAAGCATCAGCGATTCGTCTCGCAGAGACGATTTTGTTCTATAGGCAAAAACTTCTTTTTAGTTTTTTGCTAGGGGGTGTTTTTTGCTTGCAAATTATTTTGAGATGGTGTATACTAAGGTTAAAATTATTTATTCTTAGTTAGTGAAAGTTTTGCTTTTACTCTAGGACTTTAACTAAATAATGTTGCGGAGTATAGAAACGGCTTTTTATTTTATGCTGTTATGGGAATCTATACATAAAACCGCTTAGTTTTTTTGTGGTGTTAATTTGGAATTGTGGATTTGTTCTGCAATTTAAGTTTATTTTAGGAGATATATGAGTAATATTAAAAAAACAACAGAACCGGCAATCAAGGTAACCTTTTTGGGTGGTGTCGGCGAAATCGGCAAGAATATGACGGCATTGGAGTTTGGTGACGATATTATCGTTGTTGATTGCGGGCTGGCTTTTCCTAGTAGTGATATGCCGGGGGTAGACTTGGTTATACCTGACTATTCCTACCTATTCAATAACCGCCACAAGGTTAGGGGAATTGTTTTGACGCACGGACACGAGGACCACATCGGAGCGTTGCCTTTTGTGCTAAAAGATGTGCCTGTGCCTGTATTCGGAACAAAGTTGACCCTAGCTATACTTGACGGCAAACTTAGGGAGCATAAGGTAGACGAACCTAATTTGGTGACAGTCAAGCCTAAGAGTATCGTTAAGTTAGGTAATTCGTTTAAGGTCGAATTTATTCAGGTCAACCACTCAATAAGCGGCAGTTGCGCTATTGCTATTCATACGCCTATCGGAGTTGTTGTGCATAGCGGTGACTTTAAGGTTGACTACACCCCTATTGACGGAGCGACTACGGATCTAGCAAGGCTAGGTGAGTTGGGCGGTAGAGAAGTCTTGTTATTTATGTGCGAAAGCACCAATGTGGAGCGAAGCGGACACTCTATGAGCGAGCAGGTTGTCGGGGTAAGTCTTGACGGGATTTTTGCCGACAATATGGATAGACGGATTTTGGTAGCTACATTTGCAAGTAATATCCACAGGCTACAACAAATAATTGACCTTGCTAAGAAGTACAAACGAAAGGTTGCTTTTAGCGGTCGCAGTATGATTAACATCAGTGACAGTGCGGCAAAAATCGGAGAACTTAGATTCTCGCCCGAAGATATTATTGATATTGACAAGATTAACAATTTTGCGGACAAGGAGCTTGTTATTATTACGACAGGAAGTCAGGGCGAGCCTATGAGCGCCCTTACAAGAATGTCAAGCAATGAGTTTAATAAGGTCAAGCTAGGAATTAACGATACTATTGTTATAAGTGCGTCACCCATACCGGGTAACGAGAGAATGATTTATAGCGTTATCAACAATTTGTATAAACTTGGTACGAGAGTTATTTACGAAAGCTTGAGAGATGTTCATGTTAGCGGACATGCTTATGCCGAAGAGCTAAAACTTTTTCATAGCCTTTTGCGTCCTAAGTTTTTTGTGCCGGTGCATGGTGAGTATAGACATCTCAAAAGACACGCCGAGTTAGCCGAAAAAATGGGAATGAGGTCGGTTGATGTTTTTGTGCCTGAGATAGGTAATCAGATTGAGATTACTAAGCGTGCTATGAGAATGCTTGACAATGTGTCATCGGGGAGTTTGCTTGTTGACGGACTTGGTGTGGGTGAGGTAGGTAACACAGTCCTGAGAGACCGTAAGCATTTGGCGGAAGAAGGTTTTTTTGTAGTTACGGCAGGTATTGATAGCCGTAGCGGTGAGCTTACAACTTTAGAGTTTTCGTCAAGAGGTTTTGTATACGAAAAAGAAGCCGAAGATGTCTATAAGTCGTGTGACGAAATTGTGCGAGGAATAATCGGAAGCCTCGACCTAAGAGATTTTAGTGATTACAACTTACTAAAAACCAACATACGCAACGAAATCAAAAGACACCTATTCAGACGCACAAGAAAAAATCCTTTTATATTAGTTGCTGTTGTGACTATTTAAGTATTTTTGAGTGAGTAGTAATGGGCTAAAAAACATACTATCCTCTCCATTAGGCAAAAGAGGACAAATTCAAGAGGCGGTGTTGCAAAAGTGCGATATCGCTGTTTTTGGTTTGCCGTCAGCCGAACGAGCAGTGACGGCGGTTGTGTCGGCTATGAGTGGGTGCAATGTGCTGTATATTGCCCCTGATTTTGTCACGGCAGGGGTTGCCTTTGAGCAAATCAATGCGTTGACAGGCAATGCGGTACTGCTACCGTCTGTGGTTGATGTGCTTACCTATAGACGGAGCGAGTCTAGGGAGTCGGTATATAAGAGAATAGAAGCATTGTATAAGATTGAAGGAATAGGGAGTAGTGAAAATGGAATAGTGGTTGTTGCTACGGCGGAGACTTTGTGTAATCTTTATCCTATGAGGGGTGCTTTGAGTGATGCTACTGTCAGCCTAAAAGTCGGGGATAGTTTTGCACTAGACACTCTTGCACGGCTACTTGTTACAGCAGGATATAAGCGTGCCGTTAAAGTAGAGACCATAGGTGAGTTTGCCTTAAGAGGCGACATTTTGGACATCTTCGGAATAAACGGCAGGGCGGTTAGGTGCGAATTTTTTGGCGATACGCTGGAGAGTATCAGGACACTTGATATAGATACTATGGTTTCGGCAGGTGCGATGAGCGAGGTTAGGATACTGCCTTGTTATGAGGAAGTCGGAATCAATGCCCAAAGTATAAAACTCACTCAATGCGGGGATTTGGCAACCCAGATAATGGAGCGGGTAAATAGCGGAGATGTGTCGGCATATAAGTATTTGTTGCCTTATGTTAGAGAGCAGTTTTGCAGTCTTGACCAATTTTTGCCCGATGATTTTGTAGTCTTTTTTGACGAAAAAAAGCAAATCGAGGACAATTTAAGACTTGTTTATAGCGAGTATGAGAATAGATTTTCGGCACTTTTGATGCGTGGCGAAGTTTTGCCTGATGCACTCGGTGCTATCGTAGAGAGTGGCAAGGCAATAACTTTTGACAGGACAAAAATCTACTTTAGTTCGGTCGGCGATATTTCGGGGTGTCCTACCATCAAGCCTGTCACCCAAGCTATGTCCAATTATACCCGTAATTTTGCAATGCTCCAAGATGATATTAAGGAATGGCAGAATGCAGGTTACAAGGTTATACTATGTGCAGGCGATATTGAAGGGGCAAACGGACTTAAAGAAAACCTAGGGATAGGCATAGACATTATTCCCGATTTTGTCCCGTATGGTTGGGTTGATACAGACAGTCAAGTTGTCATAATAGGCACGCACAATCTCTTTGCAAAAAGCCGAAAAAGTGGTGGTAAGTCAGGAGCAAAAAGTGCAAAAACCAAACTGCAATCTGTACCTAAAGAGGGTGATTTTGTTGTGCATTCTCAGCACGGTATCGGACTTTGTGAGGGTGTCAAGACTATCACCACAAGCGGTTATAGCAGGGACTATGCGACAATTATTTATGCAGGGGACGGCAAGATTTATGTCCCTATCGAAAATCTTGACAGCCTGAGTCTATATCAAGGCGGTGAGCAATCGCCGACACTCAATAAGTTAGGCGGCAACGATTGGGAAAAAACCAAAGCACGGGTCAAAAAATCCGTGAGTGCGATGGCTTTTGACCTTATGGGTTTGTACGGTGAACGCAGTCAAAAAAAAGGTTATATATACAGTGGCGGCGAGGAGCTTTTGGAAGAGTTTGAGAGTGCTTTTCCGTACACTGAGACCGATGACCAACTGACGGCAATCGCCGAGAGTATCGGTGACCTTAGACAAGGCAAAATAATGGACCGCCTGCTTTGCGGTGATGTCGGATACGGCAAAACCGAGGTTGCTTTGAGGGTTGCTTTTAGAGTAATAATAGAAGGTAAGCAAGCCGTCATACTTGCACCCACAACTATACTAGCAAGACAACACGCCGAAACGGCAAAAAAAAGAATGGAGGCTTTTGGGGTCAAAGTCGCCTCACTTACAAGATTTGAAAGTCCAGCAAATATCAAGAAGGTTTTGGATGATTTGGCTGCAGGCAAAGTTGACCTTGTTATAGGAACTCATAGACTACTTAGCAAAGATGTCAAATTCAAGGATTTGGGACTACTTATATTAGATGAGGAGCAACGCTTCGGAGTTGCCGATAAGGAAAAAATCAAACTACTCAAAAAAGACATCAATGTACTTACCCTGTCCGCAACACCCATACCGAGGACGCTACACCTTAGTCTAATCGGCGTTAGGGACATCAGCGTGTTAGACACACCGCCTGCTGATAGGATACCCGTGCAGACTTTTGTCAGCGAGTATACGGAAGGGCTGGCGGCGGCGGCAATTGAGAGGGAACTGTCACGGAGCGGCAAGGTTTTTGTCGTGTATAACCGTGTAGAAAAAATCGAAAGTTTTGCTGCGAGTATTGCCTCACTTGCACCCAAAGCTAAGGTCGTTGTGGGTCACGGTCAGATGACCGCCGATAGATTAGAGAGGGCAATAGATAGTTTTGTGCATGGAGATGCGGATATTTTGGTCGCAAGCACCATTATCGAAAATGGTCTAGACATCGCTGTCGCTAATACTATGATTGTAGCCGATGCAGATAGACTTGGACTTAGTCAACTATATCAACTTAGGGGCAGAGTAGGTCGTGGCAATCGCTTGGCTTATGTGTTTTTTACTTATGACGGTCGCAAGTCTCTTACCGATACAGCATACAAAAGGCTAGAAGCAATCACGCAGTTTACGCAATTCGGGAGCGGTTTTAAGATTGCTATGAGGGATTTGGAGATTAGGGGTGCCGGTAATGTTATGGGACGGGAGCAACACGGGCATATGGAAAAAGTCGGTTACGATATGTATTGCCGTCTGCTTGGCGAAGCGGTTGCCGAGCTAAAAGGAGAAACTCCCGACGAGGCTTTTGGGGGAGATGAGGTCAAGACAGTTATTGATTACAGTGCCTACTTGCCTAAAGGTTATGTGTCAGGCAGTGAGGAGCGTATGGCTTTGTATGCAAAAATCGCCAGAGTTGGCTCAATTGCCGAAAAAGACGGGCTAATCAGCGAGATAAAGGATATTTATGGCACACCGCCTCAGTCAGCCGTCAACCTTGTGGGGGTAGGGCTTATCAAAAATCTTAGTCGCAAAATGGGTGCAAATTGTGTCAAAGTAACAAAAGGCGAAATCAGCCTATCTTTCAAAGATGTCGGGTCACTCAAAGAAAATGTCTTTAGAAAAGCAACAAAATATGGTGGCAGACTTAATGTTGAACGCAATCCCGTGATAAATTTTGGTAATCAAGGGTCATACGAGAGTTTTATGCGTTTTTTGACAGAATAGGGAGTAGGGAGTAGGGAATAGGGTGGTTCAAGTCGTAGGGGCGGATGTCCCCAGCCGCCTGAATACTTTCAAATCCTTATACTATAATAATGATAATTATCATTCGGGCGGTCGAGGATGCCCGCCCCTACAGCAAGGATGCCCACTAACAACTAATCACTAAACACTAATATATATACAGTTACACCTTTTTGCTTGTCGACTATTACATAATAGGGGTTTGATTGCGGATAATACGCATAAGGACAAGTTGGGCAAAAAATTTGTAATTGCTTGTCCAAAATACTTGACACAGGTCTAAAAGGTATGTATAATATTAATGTTAAAGTATACATTTATACCTTTATGTATACTGTATTCTAAGGAGTAAACCAAAACAATGAGAAATTTGAACACAAAAAAGCTAAAAACTTTGACATACGGGGTTATGGGCTTTTTGCTAAGCATTGCGCTTGCTATCGGAGCATGGAGCTGGTTGCCTATCGCTAGAGTATCGGCTGCACCTGCTACAGGTCCATCAGTTAGCCTATCGACGGCAACATCTTTTAACTTGCCCGAAAGAAGAGCTTTTGGTGGTTCTGTGGTTTTTGATGCTACAGAGTTTGCAGGTATGGAGATAGAAGTTACTAAGCCTAGCGGAGATACTGAGGCTTATGACCCGGGTGATACATTGCACCTTAACCAAATCGGCACATTTAATATACGCCTTAGCCGTGGCGGTGCATTTTTCCACGAGTTTAATGTAGTCAGCTTTTTGAGAGATGAGCCTATTCTTTTTATAGAGCAAAACGGTGCAGGTGTTCCAACAATAATGGAAGTCGATGGCACTATGTCAAATTTGCCTACAACAAGCTGGGCTGATGTAACTAATTGGGACTATGTGGACGATAATTGGCCACAAGCTCGTTTGGTATACATTGACGACAACGGCAGAGAGCATCCTATCCGTGACGGAGCTAATAACCCTATTGAGGTCAATATTAGAGCTATGGGTTCTAACAACATTGATAATGTTGATAGAGATACAGTATTTACTAATCAAGGCAGAACATGGATAGAATTTTATGCCCAAATAGGTGTAGATAGCGAGGGTCTTGCAGGCAAGGTGCTAAGCCAAGACTTTGAGGTATCTATCAGACCTACTTTTAATCCAACAGAGCCACCCCGTATTACAGTTGTCGGTGTGCCTGCTACAGCAAGCATTCGTACAAGAGTAACTTTGCCAGTGGCTACTGCAACAGACCTTCATGATACAAGGATAAGATTTGATATTGAGGTGCGTGACCCTAACGGTCGTTTGGTAACACAACCCGGTAGAGATAGTATTTGTAGAGATACAGACTTTGTATTGGCTTATCCTGCAGCAGTTGAGGGAATAGAGGGCGAAACTGCCGAACAGCGTGCTCAGCGAGCAGGCTTTACCAATAACCCAGTAAGATTTGATAATGACCGCAACAGACATTTTTATCCGCATATGAATGGTGACTTTATTGTAACCTTTGTAGCTATCAATCATTTGGGTATAAGAAGCACAGTTAGGACAAGCCGTATAACTGTTTCGGACAGAACAGCCCCTACATTTGTAGATATTGAAGATTGGCGCATTCCTACCGAGTGGGGACGCACTAATGTAACAAATGAAGCAGGAGCGAGTGTCGGCACACAAATATTGATACCTGTTCCTACAGTTGTTGACAACTACACTGAGACCCCTACAGTTGAGCTTATTATCCGTAACCCGCAAGGAAATGATGTAATAAGATTTGGCAATATCAAGGCAGAGGGTGTTTCTGCACGCAATGCGGATTATCATAACCTTGCGGCAGGCGGTATTGCAGGCGGAACAACACAAACTATTAGATATTGGCTACAGACAGCGGCAGGTACATTTGCTGAGTCAGCTTATGATGTAGACGGTGCTGTAAGAGGCTTTTTGTTCAACCCGGCTTTGTATGAGCCATTGGATACTGTCCGCAACAGCATTACAGGAATGTTTGTTGTAGAATATCGTGCAAGAGATGCTGCAGGTAATATCGCTACCCAAAGATTTAATATCGATATAAGAACAGCCTTTACAGACGATACTCTGCCTACTGTCAGAATCCCAGAGATGCCGTCTTTCCTAACCTTTAATACCGATGCACCAACTTCTTTTGTTATCCCGCAACCTATTGTGAGTGACAACAGTGCTACTCGCCTAAGAGTGCAATACCTTATGAGCGTAGGTGGTGTATATGTGCTTGTTAACGGTGGTGAAAGAATGATACTTGACGGTGCGACACTTAGCTTTGACCCTAACACTGTTAGTCGTGGCTTAGCTATTGTTACAAGAAATGCTACAACAGGTGCTATTACTGTCGTCAATGAGCTAATTACAGACGAAGAGATTCGTAACCCTCGTTTTGGTGGCAACCTAATCCCTTACGACGAGATTAGTTTTAGACTGACAGCATGGGACAGCGTAGGTAATTACCGTTATGTAAGTGATGACAACAGACCTATCATCAGAATGGCTGACCAAAACGATGCAGGTAGTTTTACGCTTAACAGCACTCATACTATTAACGCAAGACAAACCGGAAATGGCGATAGAGTAGAGCTAAGAAATAACTTTGCTGTTGATGCAAACGGTGTTTATAATAATAGATTTGTCACCCCGATATTTAGCATTGGTGGGCTAGCAGAGGGTGACAGACTTACAGGCTTTGAGGTTGCTATCTATGAGCAACGCTACAATGAGGACGATAACGACTGGGATACCCCTATCAGAATAAGAGAGCAGGATGTAATATTCCGCTTTATCCAAAGTGGCACTTCGCCGGCAATCAACATTTACGAAATTAGCTATACACCTAATATTGGTAATGTTGCAGGCAACCTAGGTCGTAACAACCATATTAACAACCGTATATTTATATCTGTAAGAGCTTTTAATGCTAGTGGCGACAACCAAGTTGCTAGAATTGCACTAACTGGCATACAAGCTCGCTTTGACGGAAGTAATGTTGGCGGTGGATCATCAAATGTCAACATCAATATGCCGTCTAACCTAGCTGTAATGACTTGGACAGACATGAATAATAATTGGTTCTATGATAATGCAGGAGCAATTGAGAGCTATATCCTAAGAAGAATTGAATCTAACGGATTCTTTAGCGTAATGGGCAATAGATTCCGTGCAAGCACAACAGGCTCATTTAATATTTCTTACTTCCGGGATACTGTTACTAATCTTAACGATCGTGGTGCTATTGCAGCTGCCCATACAATAACTGTAAATAATGCCGAAAATCCAATCATCATAAGAAGAGAAAACACCCCTAACTTCTTACCAAGAAGTGTCGCTGCTAACAATAATATCGGCGATGTGCTATTTGATGGCAACGGAGAGTATGACCGAGCCGAAGTAGCTAGACGCCGTGCTGAGGGAGAGGCTTTTCTAAATGACCCTAACGACCCATTCAACCCTGACAGCCCGTTTGCACTCTATATAGACGGTGCCCGCAATCCTAACGCTAATCCATTCTATCCTTATGTCAGATTGCCTGCCGTCAATGCAAGCTCTATGACAGGGGCAACTAATGTTACGGTATCGGTTACTCTACCTGGCGGTGGCGGTGCTCAAGCTACTCTTTATTCTGTAGTGCCGACATCATATCATTCACGCACAAGTCCGCATTTCCGTAGTGGCAACCCTGTTGCTAATGTTTTGGATAGAGTAACTCACCGTCCTAATGACTATGTTACAGGCGATATATTCTTCCGTCCTACTGTCAGTGGTGTTTATACAATAACATTTAGACCATTTAGCAATGGCGTTGAAGGTGCTCCTGAGATTATTACAATCGTTGTAGGCAATGTTGTTCCGCCTAATCTTACTGTAGAGGGTACACACGCTAGCACAATGCGTATAGGCGACACATTTACTTTCTTGCCTATGAGTGCAGCGGGTATTGACTACAGAGGTACTGCAATGAACCCTGAGACATTCACATTTACTAAGGAAGTAAGGTTAGATAATGTTCTTTTGACAGAATGGACTGTTTCAGGTCTGGGTACAGACTCTGCTACAGCTGAATATAGAGGAACTGCTCCTACTATTGAGACTGCAGGCAGATACGAAGTAACATATAGGGTAGTAGATGAAGACGGCAATATAGACTATGTAACCTTTGTTATAACTGTATCAGCAACTAGTGCCAGAAGACCTCTCAATACTACAGTACTAAGTGTTGTCCTTTCAATCATTGGTATTTTGGTTATTGTAGGGTTAGTATTCTACTTTATCAAATTCCGTAAAATCAAAGAGTAGTATAATTAACAAACTTAAAAAAGGCATGGCTTGTATTGCAGGCTATGCCTTTTTTCTGTCTCTATATAAATTGTCATTAGAGATAAATACTATATAAAAACAATCGCACTAAATCGTCATTAGGGTTGTTACGAAACCCCAAAGTGGGATCTGTCATCCTGAGCGAAGCGAAGGATCTAGCGAAGCGGAAAATGCAGGGACTTGCAACTTTTTAAGGGTTTTTTACTCGCTAACGCTAGATCCTTCGCTTCGCTCAGGATACCTTCGGTGCTTCGTAGGACAAGACCAATAATGTTTTATCGTCCAATACAGGGTTTCGTAACAACTCTATTGCGAGCATTTTATTTGTCCTAGTGTAGGGGACGCCGATGACGGCGTCCCGAATAACATTTTTCCTATGTTATCCCGAACCAACAATTACTCATTTTTGTAGCTTACGGCTATTTTATCTTTTTCTTTATCATAGACTGCAAGGATAATATTATCCAAATCTTTTTTATCGGCGACATCTAGTTTTTGATTAAGCCATTCTTGGTCGTAGCCTAAAGTTCGCAAAGTTGCTTGATTTATTTTACCGTCATCAATTAGGTAATAGGGGAGCTTGGCATCGGGACTTTTTTGCATTATACTCAAACCACCGCTGTTTTCAAATACTGCATACTCAATATCTGACAAGTCAAAATAGCCTTTTTCACGGCTTTTGGATATCAAATCGTTTATGTCCAGTTTACTTTTTTTAAGTGATTTGTAATTTATTTTTCCCTCATAAATAATCATAAGCGGTTCGCCTTTCAAAAATTTCTTAAAAAATTTGCCCTTTCGTTCCAAAAATATAATAAACAAATTAAGCACAAAAAAGAAGCTCATAGCAACAAGAAAATGCCAAAAAGGAGTGTCAGACATATCAGTAGCCATATTAGCCGCAATAGAACCCACTGCAATACCTAACATATAATCAATAACATCTAATTGAGCTATTTGTTTTTTGCCGAGAAGTTTCGCCATCACAAACAAATAGATTGCCGCAATTGCCGAAAACAACAAAATTCTTAATACAACTTGCATATTAAGTAGTGTGTACTATATTATAAGAATAAATTTATATAAAAGTATTTGAGATTTAATTAGAGCTAACTTTGTGGAGAACAGCTTGCGTGTCCATCGTCATTGCGAGGAGCATAGCGACGAAGCAATCTGCCAAAGACAAAAAAGTAGTTTGTACGCCAAATATGAATTTTTCTAGGGCAGATTGCTTCGTTCCTCGCAAAGACGATAGTGGCTCTAGCGTTGACACACCACAAAACTTAATCAATACCCAAGCGTAGGGGACGCCGCCTTCGGCGTCCCGAATAGGTAATAATCAATTTTTTATAATAAGGATAATTATTATTAGGGCGAGCAATGCTTGCCCCTACACTTGGATTATCTTGTGTAGATGTTTTCCTAAGTGTAGGGGCGGGCGTCCTCGACCGCCCGAATAACAATAAATCCTTATACTATCCTAATCAACTATCTCAACCTTATACTTATCCAACCAATAGTTTATTTGCAAAAAATACGCTATTGTTTGGGGGGTAGTCATTAGTTGACCGTACCATGGAGTAGACTCTTGAGACCCTAACAAATTTTCCAAAGCCTCTTTTTTGATAATTTTTAGGATAGGAGCGGAGGAGTCACTAATCACTTCTCTAAGTCTATTTGACACAGCGGTGAGGTAGGCAGGGTTATGCGTTTTTGGATAAGGGCTTTTTTTACGCCAAAGCACATTGTCTGGCAAAATCCCCGTCATTGCCTCTCTAAGCAAGCCTTTTTCTCGTCCTTTATAATCTTTATACTCCCACGGAACGGCATAAAGATACTCCACAAGTCGGTAGTCACAAAATGGTAGCCTTGTAGCTAATCCTGCCATTGTACTCATACAGTGCTTGCGTTCAAAAAGCGTTTGCCCGAACCATTTAAGGTTAAGGTTAGTCATCTCTTTCATTCGGCGTTCTAGCGGAGTCGCTGACTGCAGTATATGAGTGCTTGTTATGGCTGACCGATAACGCTCTTGCACATAGTTGCTATCAATAGCGTTAGCAAAATCGTCTTTCAAAAAACTTTTGCGAAATTCAAGCGAACCTGCCCAAGGAAAGCCGTCAATATTCCTAATCGTCTCATCTCTAAACCACGGATAACCCCCAAAAATTTCGTCCGCACCCTCGCCTGATAAGGCAACATCTATATAAGGCTTTACTTTTCTGCAAAAAAGCAAAAGGGATGCATCAATATCAGCCATTCCGGGCAAGCCTCTGGCATCAACCGCATCATACAGAGCATCAACAAGCTCGTCGGTATCTAGCAGGATTCGGTGATGTTTGGCCCCCAAAAAGGAATTCATTTCCTCGATATAGGCTATGTCGCTATTAGGCTGAAACTTGCTTGCCCTAAAATGCTTGTCATTATCCTTATAATCTACTGAAAAAGTTTCGAGTTTTTTACCCTTGCTGGCAAGATACCTGTTAGCAACCGCAGAGATAATGCTTGAGTCAAGTCCACCGGACAGAAAAGTCCCGATTATATTTTCTGACTCTAATGACCGCTCTATAGATTCAATTAATAATGCCCGCACTTTTTGCTTTGTTTCCTCAAAACTATCCGTATGAGGCTTGTCGGTTAGCTCCCAATACTTACGCAGGGTAAGTTTGTTTGTATCGGAATCATAATATCCGCGTGTAGCAGGGGGCAGAGACTTAATATCCTTAAAAATAGCGTGACTTGGGGTTCGCCCCGGTCCTAGCAATATAAGTTCTGCTATCCCTTGTTTATCAACTTGAGGCTTAACGCTTGGGTGAGCCAAAATTGTCTTTATATCCGTCCCGTATAAAAAAATACCGTTCTTATGATAATAGAATAATGGTCTGACACCCAATCTGTCTCGCTTGAAATTTATTTGATTTTTGTGCATATATAAATTATATATGCGTAAGTAATGATATTGTTGCGGGCAACTAGTGGACATATGTGCAACTCAAAGGCGGACATATCAAAAATGATTGACAATGGCTTGTATTTGTGCTATGCTAAACAGAGAACAAAAATAATGAATAGCCAATAAAAATACCGTCATCGCACGACAAAGGAGGTCGGCATAAATGTGTATGTTTATATACAACCCGACCGCAGGTAAGGGAAAGGTTAAAAAACACCTCGCACTAATAATCGGGCGACTTGAGCAAATATTCGGGAGTGTGACGGTCAAGGAGACCCTGCAAGAGGGTGACGCCGCAAGGTTTGCCTCGCAAGCGTGCGGTGTTTATGAATATCTGATTTTTAGCGGGGGAGACGGTACTTTTAATGAGGTGGTCAATGGGATTGCCGAGGCGGAAAACCGTCCGATTTTGGGATACATACCGCAAGGCACGACCAATGATATAGCCTCTAATTTTGGGCTGTCAAAAAAAGTCAAAAAAGCACTTGACACTATACAACTCAAAAAAAACACACACGCCGATATTATTAAGGTGACACATACCGATAGCCAAGTATCCTCTTATGCAGCA
>Ga0123355_10001087_pt1 | contig 37556 bp, 32 predicted proteins | sample TergutEmb28metaG_3_FD_89872 | JGI IMG/M metagenome (GOLD analysis project Ga0123355, IMG submission 89872) | Embiratermes neotenicus P1 segment gut microbial communities from Petit-Saut dam, French Guiana - Emb289 P1 | ecosystem: Host-associated > Arthropoda: Insects > Digestive system > Gut ...
ACGTCCCGATTCAGTGATTGTTATGCATGATGGCAAAATTATAAATAATACAGTTTCTGGTGCTGTCGGCAGACTTTTTGCCGGTGGTGGAGTAGCCATAGAAGCAACTGCTTTTACAATGAATGGTGGTAATATCTCCGGAAACTCTGCCGTAGGCAATGGTGGCGGCATACATGTTTGGAGACCGAGTTCAGAGAATATCTGCAACATTAATGGCGGGACAATCAGCGGTAATATAGCAAATAACGGCGGTGGACTTTACGCACAGCTCAATAACAACTGGACTCAACATTTAACAGTTGCTGAAGAAGTTATATTTACTGACAATGTAGCTCGTAATGGCTTACGGGTTGATAATGAACTAGCACAAACATATCGAGAAAGTATTAACCCGGGCACAGTAAGTGTTGCAGGCGTCCCAATCATTGCACCAATAATCGATAACCCTGCAGACTTTGCATTATTTACCACACAACACGCATTTACGAATTACGACATAAATGCAGATGGTGAAACAGTGTTTTGGCGTGTAGAGCATAGAGTTGGAGAAGGCGATGGGGAAGTAAGTGCTGTTGTTGGTCAAAATCGTTTTGATGTTCCAAACAACGCCTTTGTATCCGATAATGCAGTTCTTACATTTATTGCTGATCCGGAAAATCGTTTTATTGACTGGCAGATTAGTACAAGACCAGTCGAGGGAGACTCTGCGTTTATTGATCAAGGGCGTAATTACAACAATATAATGCAACACACACTAACTGCACATATGCAAGCAACTGCTAACTTCCGACTACGTCCAACGATTGCCTCATTGACAGTGTCTAAGGAAGTAACAGGCGAGTTTGGCAACTTGACAATGGACTTTGATTTTACAATCTATTTAACCGACATAAACGGTAATCCATTGCCTGCAGGTACCGAATTCAACTATGTTGGAGGAATCATATCTGATTCCAATGCGATTGCACCATCAGATGGCACACTGGAGCTTGATAGTGAAGGCAGTGCAGAATTTCAACTACGACACGGTCAGAGTATAACAATTATAGACCTTCCTTATGATGCTAAAGTGAGAGTTGTTGAAACACGAGATTTGAATTATGTGACATCCTTTTCTGACAGTGAAGATGCTGACAGCTCTATAGACGATAATGATACAACTCTACTAATAATGACTGAAGACCGCACAATTTCTTTTGTAAACTATAGATTTGTTCCACCTCCTACCGGACTTAATTTCGGCGATATCGGCGCAATATGGTTACTAGCTTTGCTCTCAATTTCGGCTATCGTGATTGTGTATGTAATGAAACGTATACTTTTCACAAAAAAGCACCTTTTTGGGTGTATCGAGAAACGTTGAAAAAGAGTAAAGTTAATACCGTAAGCAAGGATGTTTTTAACATCAAGCATGATGTCGGTAAGGGGTGAGTTCACAATGAGAAAAAGTGCATGGGACAAAAAAGTAAACGAATACACAGAATCAGAGAACAGAATGAAATCAATGGATTTATCAAAGGAACCGGCTAGCAAACCAGTTAAAGAACAAGCAAAAAAATCGAATATAGAACACGTAAGGGTACATATAAAGGAATCAATTAAGGAGCCGGCAAAAGAGCAAGTAAATGAACCCATGATAAAAGAATCAACTTCAGAGACATTGGAATTATCTGAAAATGCATCAAAACAGCAACCTGTGTCTCAACCTTCAGTTTTGAAAGAGCTTGGAGGACTTGGAGTCAAGATCGTAGTAATTTGCCTTGTGTTCGCGTTGATATTCACTTTCTTTTACGGATTCCATCGTGTAACAAACTCTGATATGTCTCCAATGGTTAGAGCAGGTGATTTGGTTTTGTTCTACCGCTTGAATAAAGATTATGCAATTGGTGATTTGCTGCTAGTTGATTTTCAAGGAGAGCGCCTGGTGCAACGAGTTGTAGCCAGAGAAGGAGATGTTGTTGATTTTGAAAACGGCAATCTCGTTGTCAACGGATTTATCCAACAAGAACCGGAAATCTTTCAAGAGACATGGCAGTACAAAAATGATGTTTCATTTCCGTTAAAAGTTAATGCAGGGCAAGTGTTCGTTCTTGCTGATGCACGTGAAGGCGCTACTGATGGTCGTGTATTCGGCTCTGTCGATTTAGAAGATACACTTGGAACAGTAATAACCATAATTAGGCGCAGGAACCTTTAAGATAATCGCGTTATGTGTCCGCGTTTATATAGACAAAACATAAGAGTAAATAATCAGAGTATAAAGGAGAAATTAATCATGTTTAAATTGTCAAAAATCTTTGTAGCAATCATGCTTGTGGTGCTCATCGGCGTTAGTAGCTTTACAGTAGCTCTGGCAAATGATGACAATAACGAAGCAGTGACCCAACTAACTATTGTTAAAAATCTAAGAATGCCAGCTCATACAGCTACACCGCAGGCAACATTCACATTTAATGCCAGATTGGTTAGTGTAGACGATAGTACGGATGCAAGTGTGCTAGCTGGTGTTCCGGCACTTAATAATCTAACTGTAAGCTTTACCGATGGAGAAGCGTCTCCGGCTCCGGTAGATAATGTAATTTCATTTACAAAAGAGACAGGCAACATCTTTGATGGAGTTGACTTCCCACACGCAGGCGTGTTCGTGTTTGAAATTAGAGAAAATCCAAACACAAATCCAGCTATTGATAATGATCTTCACGATGTATTGATTTATTCAGATGCCGTTTATACAGTTACAGTTTATGTCGCAAATGTTGGCGTCAACAATGATACACAGATTAGCTCAATCATTGTGACCGGAGGCAGTTTACCTGTAGAAGATGATGAATCTACAGAGAAAGCAAATCAACTAGTATTTGTTAATGACTTCGTGCGGACACACGGACCTGAAGACCCACGTGATCCGGATCCTGTTAATGAATCAACACTACTTGTCAGCAAAGCTGTTGCCGGTGATTTCGCCAGTAGAGAACATTTCTTTGATTTCACAATCGGAGTTACTGTCCCATCACTTTTCCCAACAAGCAGTGTTCCTACACATTTTAGAGCATACGTTGTAGAAAACGGTGCCGTAGTTGCAGATCTCTCCAACAATGCAGACGCAGGTCTTCTGGGGTCAGATCTAGGTGGTCCGTATATAAGAGTTTCTACAAGCCAACCAACAAACTTTAGTTTGAGACATGGACAAAGACTTGTATTCGTTGATACACCGGTCGGCACAAGCTATACAGTAACAGAGGCACAAGTTCTCGACTACACTACAAGCATTGCTGTGGTAAGAAATGTTTACTTAGAAACCATTACCGGACGTGAAACCGGATTGCAGTTTGTTGGTGAGCCGGAAAATACAGTAGCTTATACCAATACACGTGACTTTACAGCTCCAATGGGATTATCATTAAATGACTTACCATTCATCGGGCTCATCCTCTTAGCAGTCGGTGCACTGGTAGCATACATTGTAGTAAAAACTCGCAAAGCACGCAAAAATAAAAGCGCACTCTAAATTGTACACTACAATGTGAGATCCAAACATAAATGAACTGACGAAAGGAGTTCCATATGAATACAGATATGGTTGCAAGAAAATCCATACGAATTGCAAATGGATTCATAAATCTGTGCGTACTAATTGCAATCCTGTTGTTACTTGCCTTTGGCAGCTACGCCATATGGGACTCCGGTCAGGTACATTCAGATGCAAGCTCTGATCGCTATACAATGTATCGTCCTGCAGATGATGAGGCATCATTTGCAGAACTGCAAGCAATTAATTCGGATGTGTTTGGGTGGTTGACAGTTTTTGGAACAAATATTGATTACCCTGTAGTTCATGGAGAAGATAACATCCGATATGTCAACACAGATGCGAGAGGCAGACACGCTCTTTCAGGTGCAATTTTCCTTGACGCTCGTAGCAGTCCAAACTTTGCAGATTTTAGTAGCATTGTTTATGGACATCACATGGAAAATCAAGTTATGTTCGGAGAAATAGGACTATTTTCAGATCGGGATTATTTTGAAGCTCGCAGAAATGGAGCACTGTATTTTGAAGGTCGTGAACATGGATTGGAATTCTTCGCATTTGTTCATGCAGACGCATATGACACATCAGTTTTTCAAGCCAGAATCACCGAACAAGAAAAACAGCAAGCATATATTGATTTGCTTTTTGAAATGGCAATAAATGTACGTAATGACGTTTCCGTAACAACAAATGATAGAATCGTTTTACTTTCCACTTGTACGCCAAACTCAACAAATGGACGGGATATATTAATCGGTAAAATTACAGACGATGTTCAAAGCAATCCTTTCCAGAGTAATGAAGATGGCACATTGATCACTATTCCTGGAATTGACGCATTATCCGGACAATGGATGAGAGTTAGTATTATAGTGCTGATATTCATACTAATATTGATAGCAGTAATCCTCATTTGTAAAAAAAGAAAAAAAGAGGTGATAGACCATGAACAGGACTATCAAACTAAGAAGAAAAGTAAATAAGTTTATAGTCGGGTTACTTCTTATCTGTCTACTCGGATTATTGCCTGGTGTAACAGCATATGCCGCAATGCAGACGAATGTTGTCTTAACAGTTCAGCAAGAGTTTAATATTGTTGCCGGTACACCACCAAGCATGACATTTACCTATAGACTGGTTCCTATAACTCGAAATGCTCCAATGCCTGCTGGAAGTGATGAGGATGGTTTCTCATTCTCGATAAGTGGAATTGGAGTTAGAAGCAGACAGATTGGTCCTATTACATTTGTCTCTGACGGAATATATGTATATGAGTTGTCAGGCACGACAGCCGGTCGAAGCAACTACACAATTGACAACAGAGCATATACAATTGAAATTCATATTATAAATGGTTTGCAATTCATTATTGCATATAATAACAGTACGGGTTACAAAGTGGATGGATTACAGTTTGTACACAGTTTTAACGCACCAAATCCTACGCCAACTCCTACACCTACACCTACGCCGACTCCTACACCTACGCCACCACCTACACCCACACCAACACCACCGACCCCAACACCCCCATCAACGCCAACACCGGCACCGCCTCCGCCCGCCACGCCAACTCCTGTAGTACCTGCGGCTCCTACAGATCCGGTGGTTCCCGCTGATCCGACTGATCCAATTACTCCTCCGGATACCACATATCCTGAAGATCCAATTGTTGAAGATGTTCCGGAGCAGCTAGAAGAAGGAACAATAATTTACGATCCTGAGATCCCGCAATATTATATAGTTGACGAAAATGGAGATCTTATTCCCATTGATGATGCACCAACCCCATTAGCATTTTTACGAGACGGGAATAGGGCATGGGCACTACTTAATTTAATTCTAAGCATACTTGGAGCTTTAGCCGCTATTGTTACAACTGTTTATGTGATAGTAAGGCGAACAAAGAAAAAGTATGTCGATAATGATACATTTGACGATGTAGAATATGCAGAAGATTATATTGATGACATTAACAATGAGCAAGAAGTTAAAAAAGGCAGAAAGCGTATAAGAAAGCTAAGTCTAATTCTGATGTATGTCGTTGCAGTATTAGCAATTATACTCTTTATCCTTACTCAAGACATGAGAAACCCAATGATCATTGTGGACAGATGGACAATTTGGCATATAATATTTGCGATAGTTGAAGTAATAACAATTATCACAATACGTAAAAAGAGAAAGAAAAAGCATGACGAAGATGATGAAGATAACGATGAGGATTTAGATATGATTGAACAGGACTCAGCAGTATCTTTATAACCGTGTGAGTAGTATCAAAAATTCAAAGCTCGAAGTGACTTAGTTTGGCGTCGCTTCGAGCTTTTACTTGTATTGCTTTGTCAATTATATAAATCATGTGATAGATTATCACTTCTTTCTAATTTTTCGTGCTAAAATCCTTTGAAATACGTCTGTTATTATGTTATGCTAAACTTAAAGTAAGTGAGGTGAAGCTTAATGGTTAAATGGGTAGAAAATACCATACCAAAATCTGATTGTTCAGATAGTATGTCTCTTATGAATGTGGAGACTGCAGAAAAGATTCGAAAGTTCTACAAAAGCTTTCCGCAGTATGACACAACTCCACTGGTTTCACTTGATAATTTAGCAAAAGAACTTGGCGTCGGCGGAATACATATTAAAGATGAATCTTACAGATTTGGGTTAAATGCATTTAAAGTTCTTGGTGCAACTTTTGCAATTGCAAGCCATATTGCTCAAAAACTTGGTATTTCCGTCTGGGAGCTTGATTATAATACTTTACCTGAAGCTACAGCAAAGTTAGGTGAGTTTACATTCTTTGCAGCAACTGATGGAAACCATGGTCGTGCAGTTGCATGGGCAGCAAGAGAGCTGGGACAAAAAGCCGTTGTTTATATGGCTAAAGGGTGTTCAGAGGTCCGTCTTGATCACATAAAACGTGAAGGTGCAGAAGCAAAAATTTCTGATTTGAATTATGATGACACCGTGCGTTATATTGCAGACCTTGCTGCGAAGACACCGAACTCTGTTGTTGTTCAAGACACTGCATGGGAAGGGTATGTAGATATTCCCGCTTGGATTATGCAAGGTTATGGTGTCATTGCGTTAGAAGCATCTGAACAGCTAGATGAGAAAAATGTAATGCCGACACATATGTTGCTTCAAGCAGGTGTTGGTGGTTTTACTGCGGCTATTCAAGGATTCTTTTCTAACAAATATAATGATAATGCTCCGAAGTCATTTATTGTTGAGCCATCGGTTGCTGATTGCTTCTATAGGTCAGCGGCAAAAGGTGATGGATCAACTGTACATGTCGGTGGAGATATGAAGACCATAATGGCAGGTCTGTCTTGTGGTGAGCCGAGCACATTGGCATGGGATATACTAAAGAACAAAGCCAACTACTTTGCGAACATAGGTGACAAAGAGGCGGCTAGAGCGATGCGAGTCCTAGGTGCTCCTGTTAAGGGTGATACAAGAGTGATTTCTGGTGAGTCGGGTGCTTCTTCAATGGGCCTATTGCTAGAGTTGTTGAGTAATAATGATTTGCGTGAATTACGAGATCATGCAGGCATTGGTAAGGATTCGCACTTCTTGTTGATTAGCACAGAGGGAGACACTTATCCGGAGATGTATCGCGATATTGTTTGGAACGGAAGCTACTAAATGATTATACTGTTTTGTGAAACAGAGTGTGCATTACCGTCAATGATTCCTACGTTCAAGGACGCATCCATGCGTCCAATGAACGCGCTCCACCGTCCTTGGTTGCGCTTACGGAATGCATTGACGGCAACACACACCCTGTTTCACAAAAGACAGGCACGATCCTGAATTGACGGAGGTTGTTATGGATTTTAATGCTGTGAAAAGTCGTGCGGAGTTTTATAAGTCTGATATGACGAGGCTTTTAAGAGATCTTGTTAAGTTGCCTGGGGAGAGTTGTAATGAGAGGGCGAAGGTTGAGCGTGCTGCGGAGGAGATGCGGGTGCTTGGCTTTGATAAGGTCGAAATTGATGGTATGGGTAATCTGTTGGGTTATATGGGGACAGGGAAGACATTGATTGCTTTCGATGGTCATATTGATAATGTTGGTGTTGGTAATCTTGACAACTGGACTTTTGATCCATTTGAGGGTTATGAGAATGATGAGGAGATCGGTGGTCGTGGTGTTTCCGATCAACAGGGTGGAATCGTAAGTGCGATCTATGGTGCAAAGATAATGAAGGACTTGAACCTTCTCAATGACAAATATACTGTACTCGTTACTGCAACCGTTCAGGAGGAAGATTGTGATGGTCTCTGTTGGCAGTATATTATTCATGAGGGTGGAGTGAGGCCGGAATTTGTTGTGTTGAATGAGCCTACTGATGGTGGAATATATCGTGGTCAACGTGGTCGCATGGAAATTCGTGTTGATGTCAAAGGGGTTTCATGCCACGGTAGTGCACCGGAGCGTGGAGATAATGCAATATATAAAATGGCTGATATACTACAAGATGTTCGTAGTTTAAATGAAAACGATGCAGACGAGGGTGTAGAAATAAAGGGTCTTGTAAAGATGTTGGATGAAAAGTACAATCATGAGTGGGAAGAGGCAAGGTTCCTTGGACGAGGTACAATCACAGCGAGTGAGATATTCTTTACATCGCCGAGCAGATGTGCTGTTGCGGATTCATGTTCAGTTTCATTGGATAGGCGCATGACGGCTGGGGAAACTTGGGAAAGTTGCCTTGAAGAGATACGTAATCTTCCCGCCGCTATAAAGCATAAAGATGATGTTGTTGTTTCTATGTATCAGTATGACAGTCCGGCATACACAGGTTTGGTTTATCCTATTGAGTGTTATTTTCCGACATGGGTTATTCCCGTTGATCATCCTGTCACAAAAGCCATGGAAAAGAGTTACAAAAGCTTATATGGTGATGAGCGTATTGGTTCAGCAGAAACCATTAAAGAGCGACAGGCTCGTCCGCTAATAGATAAGTGGACTTTTTCAACCAACGGTGTAACAATAATGGGTAGAAATGGGATTCCATGCATTGGATTTGGTCCCGGAGCAGAGGCAGAGGCTCATGCACCAAACGAGAAGACTTGGAAGCAAGATTTAGTGGTAGCTGCTGCCTTGTTTGCAGTATTGCCAACTGTGTACACAGATTCGATGTGAGCAGGTGTAAACTTATTTCGCCAAATGAGTTATATGCAATGAATATTCACAAACATTCGCCGAATGGCGTATAATTATACAAAAATGATAGGAGTTCAATATGAAGATTAACATTGATGAATTCACAAATAAGTTAAAAAAACTTGACTTCGAGAAAATGTATCAAAATGACTTCCTGCTGACGTGGGATAAGACTGACGATGAGATTGCTGCAGTCTTCGCTGTTGCGGATGCGTTGAGACATTTACGTGAAAACAATGTAACTGCGAAAATATTTGACAGTGGTCTTGCTGTGAGTTTGTTCCGTGATAATTCCACAAGAACACGCTTTTCATTTGCTTCTGCTGCAAATCTCCTTGGGCTTGTAGTACAAGACCTTGATGAGGGGAAAAGTCAGATAGCTCACGGTGAAACTGTTCGAGAAACAGCGAATATGGTGTCGTTTATGTCGGAAGTCATAGGTATTCGTGACGATATGTATATTGGTAAGGGTAATGCATATATGCGCGAAGTAGCCCATGCAGTTCAGCAAGGTTATGATGATGACATTCTAGAGCAACGTCCGACTCTAGTTAATCTTCAATGTGATATTGACCACCCGACACAATCTATGGCTGATATGCTTCACATTATTCATCATTTCGGTGGAGTGGAGAATCTTAAAGGTAAAAAGCTTGCTATGACCTGGGCATATTCGCCCTCATATGGTAAGCCGCTTTCAGTACCACAAGGCATTATTGGGTTGATGACACGATTTGGGATGGAGGTCAGTTTGGCTCACCCTGAAGGCTATGAGGTCATGAGTGATGTTGTTAAAGTTGCTGAAGATAATGCTTCGAAAAGTGGTGGCAAGTTCTATAAAACTAACGATATGAAAGATGCGTTTAATAATGCCGATATTGTTTATCCAAAGAGTTGGGCACCCTATGCAGCCATGGAAAAGCGTACAGTTTTGTATGAAAATGGCGACAGTGCCGGTATTGACAAACTAGAGAAAGAACTGTTGCTACAAAATGCCAATCACAAAGACTGGGAATGTACTGAAGAGATGATGAAGCTGACGAAAAATGGTAAGGCCCTGTATATGCATTGTTTGCCGGCAGATATTTCCGGAGTTAGTTGTGATGCGGGTGAAGTTGCAGCTTCTGTGTTTGATCGTTATCGGGAGCCACTATATAATGAAGCTGGTTATAAGCCGTACATTATTGCTGCAATGATGTTTTTGTCGAAAGTGAAAGACCCTACGGAAATGTTGAGAAAACTCACATCAAATGGAATCCCACGTTATTTATAGATTTTCAATTCTTCAACCGGACGGAGTAAATGTTCTGAATATTTCAACATTTGAAAAAAATACTGATAAATATGTTGCATAATTATTCAACTGCGTGTATAATCATTGAAGCAAAAAATAATAATATTAAATAGGAGAAGGATTGAAGATGAATAAAATTGTTCTTGCACTCGGGGGAAATGCTCTCGGTAATACTTTAGAAGAGCAGAAAATCGCAGTTAAGACCGCTGCAAAAGCCATTGTTGACATTATCGAAGGCGACTCAGAAATAGTGATCACTCATGGTAATGGTCCTCAAGTTGGCATGATCAACTTGGCAATGGAGACAGCAAAAAAGCATGATGATAGTTTTTATGATATTCCAATGTACACTTGTGTAGCAATGACTCAAGGTTATATTGGTCAAGATATTCAAAATGCTATTAGTGATGAGTTAAATGCAAGAGGAATTGGTAGACCTGTAGCAACTGTAGTTACTCAAACCCTTGTTGATGCAAATGATCCTGCGTTTGACAATCCAACTAAACCAATTGGTGCTTTCTACACGAAAGAAGAAGCTGATGTTATGATCGCAAACGGCGAGAAAGTTAAAGAAGATTCAGGTAGAGGATATAGAAGAGTTGTTGCATCTCCGCTACCGGTTGACATTGTAGAACATAAAACAGTTCAAGCTTTACTGGATGCCGGTCATGTTCCTGTTGCTGCCGGTGGTGGTGGTATTGCAGTAACCAAAAATGATAAAGGTCATTTTGATGGTGCATCTGCAGTTGTTGACAAAGATTTTGTCAGTGCAAAGCTTGCTGAAATACTAAATGCAGATATGCTAATTATTTTGACTGCTGTTGAGCACGCATATCTAAACTTTGAAAAACCGGATCAAGATCCACTAATCAATATTACGACAGAAGAAGCAGCAAAGTATATCGCAGAGGGTCACTTTGCTCCCGGTTCAATGCTTCCAAAAGTAGAAGCATCAATGTTGTTTGCAAAGTCAGCCCCCGGACGTAAGGCGGTAATAGCAAAGCTTGACAGAGCTCAAGACATCTTGCCGGGCAAGACAGGCACAGTTATAATGGACTAAGTATCCAAAGGGGAATTTTACAAGCAAAATATTATTATAGAGTTGGTAATATATTGAGAGTCAGTGCTATATTATTAGCGGCTGGATTGTCGCGACGGATGGGTGAAGATAAGTTACTATTATCATATAATGGCAAGTCATTACTGCAAACTGCAATTGATTTGTTGGATGAACTACCTGTCTATGAACGCTTCATAGTTACAACCGATGCCCGGGCGGATTCAATCGCACTGCCCCCGGGCATACGGCTATTTATCAATAAAGACCCAAGTGCCGGAATTAGCGGAAGTATAAAATTAGGGCTAAAAAAGGCACGTGGGACACATTATTTATTTCTTAATGCAGATCAACCACGGTTAACAGTTGGAGATGTTTGCCTACTAATGAAAATCGCAAAGTCAAACCCTGATAAAATTGCATATCCGATTGTTAAAGAGAAGCCATGCTCTCCAAATATATTTCCAAAGACCTTTCGCAAGCAATTATTGAAGTTAACCGGCAATAATGGCGGACGTTTTGTGCGAGATGCAAATGACGACTATATTGTTGCGTTAGTACCGGAAAATCCACAAAACTTTGCTGATGTTGATGATAAGGAGGCGTATCGTGATCTCCTTAATAGTTAATGGACGACATATTGAAACTAATGTGACAAATGAAAAATTAATAACATTTCTACGTGACGAACTTCGATTGACGTCAGTAAAAGAGGGATGTTCCGAAGGTGCTTGTGGCACATGTATGGTCATTGTTGATGGCAAAATTGTTCGGGCATGTATACTGAAGCTGTCGGCACTTGAGGGAAAGACCATACTTACGGTTGAGGGTCTCACAGAACGTGAGAAAGATGTGTATGCATACTGTTTTGCGACTTCGGGCGCTGTTCAGTGTGGTTTTTGTATACCCGGAATGGTAATTAGTGCAAAGGCACTTATTGATTCAAATAGTAACCCAACCCGCGAAGATGTGAAAAAAGCGATTCGTGGCAACATTTGTAGATGTACCGGTTATGTGAAAATTGAAGATGCCATTTTAATGGCGGCATTGTTTTTTAGAGAGAATAAGCAGATACCAAATATTGACAAAGCGGGGAAGCTCGGCGAGAATCTCTATCGTGTAGATGCAGATGAAAAAACTTTAGGAACCGGTCTATATACCGATGATGTTGTCGTCGATGATATGTTATATGCGAAAGCTCTTAGAACAAAGTATCCCAGAGCACGAGTAATAAAAATTGATGCTAGCAACGCGATCAAACATCCGGACTGCATTAAAGTAATCACTGCAAAAGATGTGCCCGGAAATATAAAATGTGGTCATATCATTAAGGACTGGGATGCACTAATAGCCGAAGGCGATATTACTCGATATGTTGGTGATGCTATAGCTCTGGTTGTTACAAAAACAAGTAAATCACTTGATGATGTAATTGAGCTAATTAATGTTGAATATGAAGAGTTAGTGCCTTTAACATCTCCGAAGATGGCTCTAGCTGAAGACGCACCGCTAATTCATGAGACGGGTAATGTTCTTAGTAGGCAAAGGTTAAAACGTGGAGATGCAGATTCTGCTATTAAAGTAGCGAAGTATGTTGTTACAAATCATTATTCACTGCCTTTTACAGAGCATGCATTTATGGAGCCTGAATGTGCAATTGCGATGCCGGACGGAGCAGATGGCATATTCCTGTATTCAGGTGGGCAGAGTGTCTATGATGAACAGCGGGAGATAAGTGGTCTCTTGAATATTCCTGTTGAGAAGATCAGAGTGCGTTCAATGCTTGTTGGAGGTGGATTTGGCGGCAAAGAGGACATGAGTGTTCAACACCATGCGGCACTTGCTGCCTGGCTTGTAAAAAAGCCGGTAAAAATCAAATTTTCTCGACAAGAGAGTATTTTAGTGCATCCAAAGCGTCATGCAATGGAAATAGATTTCACGACCGCATGTGATGAAAATGGACTAATTACTGCAGTTAAGGCGGAAATTGTGTCTGACACCGGTGCATATGCCAGCCTTGGCGGTCCGGTCATACAGCGAGCATGTACGCATGCTGGCGGACCATATAATTTCCAAAATATTGACATCACTGGGACTGCAGTATTTACAAATAATCCACCTGCCGGAGCGTTTCGCGGATTTGGTGTGCCGCAATCATGTTTTGCGATGGAAAGCAATCTTAATCTGCTTGCCGGGATGGTCGGAATATCACCTTGGGAAATTCGTTTTCGCAATGCGATACGACCGAGACAGGAATTGCCGAACGGACAACTGGCTGATGATTCAACAGCATTAATAGAGTGTTTGCTTGCTGTCAAAGAAACTTTTGATAATTCAAAGCTAACAGGTATTGCTTGTGGTTTTAAGAATTCCGGTCTTGGTGTAGGCGTGCCGGATATAGGGAGATGCATACTATCTATAGAAGGTGGAAAAGTTCATATTAGATCAAGTGCAGCTTGCATCGGACAGGGTATGGCTACCGTTCTCACGCAAATGGTATGTGAAGCACTTGCAATTTCACCGGAGCTCATAGTTGTTGAACCTCCTGACACATCACGCACTCCCGATTCAGGGACAACCACGGCATCGCGTCAAACAGTCTTCTCCGGTGAGGCAGCGGTAATGGCTGCATTGGAGCTAAAGAAAGAACTGTCAAACAAATCATTAAATGAACTCGATGGCAAAGAATACTATGGTGAATACAAACCGGAAACAGATCCGATGGGTAGCGATAAGCCAAATCCCGTGAGTCATGTAGCATATGGTTATGCTGCACAAGTAGTTGAGTTAGAAGAAACGGGCAAAGTCAAAAAAGTCACAGCTGCATATGACATGGGAACGATTGTGAATCCGATTGCCGCGGAGGGACAGATTGACGGCGGAGTGCTCATGGGCATTGGATATGGTTTAACGGAAGATTTTCCGGTAATGAATGGATATCCGACGGCAAAGTATGGTAAACTAGGTCTAATCAGGGCACCTGATGCACCGGAGATAGAGACAATAATGGTTAAGAAAACAGCACAAGGGATCAGATCTCCTGTGCTACGGGACGACACAAAAGAGGACACAGGAGATCTGATCCCTTGTGCTGTTGCTCCCGCCAGTGTTCCTGCATATGGTGCGAAAGGTGTAGGGGAACTTGCAACAATACCAACAGCACCGGCTATACAGGGAGCATACTATAGGTTTGATGGAAAGTTCAGACAAAAATTACCGATGGAGGATACGTACTATGACAAATGAACAACTGATTGAATTAGCAAAAGAGGCTAGAGAAAAAGCGTGTGTAGAACTGTCCGGTTTCAAGGTTGGAGCAGCATTACTTGAGAAAAATGGAAATGTTATCTTGGGCAGTAACATTGAAGACCCGTCAGGTATCGGCGTGACAAACATATGTGCAGAACGTTGTGCATTAGTTAAGGCACTTTCTGAGGGATACAGAAATTTTGAAAAAATTGCTGTGGTTGGCGGATTGGATGAACTTATTTTCTGTGCACCATGTGGTGCTTGTAGACAATATCTCAACTCATGGTGTCCAACTATAAAAGTCGTATTAAGAGAAAATGATGGCGAAATAAAAGAATACAGCATGAGCGAACTCTTGCCGTACTCTTTTAACGAGACATTTTAGCTTAACAAATTAACAAAAAATCACACTCCAATGCAACTTATGCAAAAGGGTGTGATTTTAATATACGTAGAAGAGATTATAACTTCGTGAAGATTAACCACCTTTTAGGTACGAGGTAACAAGCTCTTGTAGCAACTCGTCTCTATCGAGTCTGCAGATAAGGTTGCGAGCATTGTTGTAGTTAGTGATATAGGTCGGATCTTCAGATAGAATGTAACCAACAATTTGGCTAACAGGGTTGTATCCTTTTTCTCTTAATGAATCATAAACAGTCGTAAGAATGTCACGAGTATTATTCTCACCGCCTATAACATCAAATTTTCTAGTGTAACCGTCCACTCATGACACCTCCAATATAAAGTGTGTATTTTTATACAGGTTTTGATATATTATACTACAAAAAAGACAAAAGTGTAAAGGGTATTATCATTACAATATTGTAACATTGTGTAAACAATTTTCTGTCGTTGAAATGACTCCTATATTTCCTCTGCCGACAATGGCATTGGAAGCAGGGCGTTAAGGGAGTAACTGACAAATCTGCCATCTGAAGCACGAGCACATAAAACCTCAATACTTGGGGAAAGTTCATTTAGAACTTGTCGACAGTTGCCGCATGGAAGGCCATATGTGTTACCCTCAGCGATAGTGGCAATCCTTTTGAAACTCTTGTGACCGGCGGAAACAGCAGCCGCTATCGCAGCAGTTTCGGCACAAATTGTTGCGCCCAATGCATAATTTTCAATTAAGCACCCGGTAAAAACAGTGCCGTCAGCACACTCAAGTGCTGCACCTATTTTTGATCGTGAATACGGTGAATATGAATTTTCCATTGCATCTGCAGCAGTTTCTAATAATTTTCTGTCTGTCATACTAATGTGTCCATCCCTTCGCAAATTCTTTGTAATATATGGTGATGCTAATTTAACATTAACTCGTCAATTTCCCAGTTATGGAAGTTATGAAATACACCTGATTGACTCGGTGTTGCCACGATGATAGAGCCCATATGCGTGTACACAGCATGTCTTTTGAAAATAATTGGAACAAATGGTGCGTTTTGAGCGATTGCTAAGTTGAGTTCCATTCCGGCTTCTCGCACTTCTTCTTGTGTGCGTGCGGCAAGGAAGTTATCAATTAGTGGTCGATACATATTATTTGCTGTATTTCCAAAATTGAGATATCCAACACCAGGCAATAGTAGGGGAGATAAGTCGAAGTCAGCTCCCAGCATGGTCTCGCCTAAATAGAGATCAAAGTTGCCTGATTGCAGTCTTTCAACAAATACGGGCCATGCTAATTCACGTACATTAACACGAATTCCAAAGAGTGTCAAATTATTTGCAATCCAGTGTGCAGTTTCAACTCTATGTGTATTTTCAATGTTAACAATGAACTCAAGAGTGAAGCTAAAGAAGCCGCCGGCACCATCAGGCATTTGGAGAAATAACTCATTAGTAACGTCGTAGAGACCTGCACGGTCTAACAATGCGCCCATTTCACCAAGTGGGTCACCACCAATCTCCCAGCTAGGGTCATACATGTCAAAAATTGGATTTATGGCAACGGGTGCAGCAACCGCTTGTCCGGGTCTGGGTGAGCTTAAAATGTTATCTACAATGTATTGACGATCAATTGCAAGTCCGATAGCTCTACGGACATCGGGATTGTTCAAAACTCTGGAGTTAGCATTAAATCCAAGGTATTGCAAAGCGGTTGTATGGAAAAGCCTTGGTTCGTGAAGTCGACTAATCCTGATGTCGAATGCTCCCAGCGGATCATCCCATAACAAGCTCAAGTCGCCATTATCGAACAATTCAGTTATTTCACCATCATCAAATTGAAGCAAATCAATTGATGTAATTGGAAGACGAGCAAAGTGCCTGTATTCAATAAAGCGAATCAACATCGTAACTGTTTCGGTGATAATGGTCTCTGTGACTTGATCCTCATACGGTTGGTTATAATAATGCAAAATGTCGTGCAAATCATCATCAGCAATGTATGGCGTTTCATACTCATCGTAGTAGTAATAGTATAACTCTTCTTCATGGGTAATTATGTCCACAATTCGTTCTTCGCTGGTAAAAACAAAGGGACCGGAACCCGGTGGTCTGTTTGATTCAATTGTACCACTTCGAATAATTGGTATGTCGAGCAGACGTGTGAAGCGAGCATTAGGGGAATTCAGAATTATAGTTACAGTAGTATCACCGTCTGTTGTTATGTTGTATATATTACGTAGCTTGTTTCTATGTCTGCTTTGAGAATGGTTTCTTGCTTGCCTTAGTGAATATGCAACATCATCAGCTGTCATGACAGCTCCGTCATGCATCATGACATCCGGCAATATTTCTAATGTAAAAGTGACATAATCATATGTATGCCAACTCTCAACAAGCAGAGGCTCTGCAATTAAAAACTCATCTAGCACGAATAAACTTTCATACAACAATGATCCGAGAACAATGTTGTCTCTATTGAGCGCGGTGATTGGATTCATTGTAGAGTCCGGATCATATCGTAATGTGAACTGCCCGGGTGACAGGGTGGGTTCGAGTTCTGGTTGAGTTGCATCCAATAACCCTGAAATATCCGGCATTTCCGGAGTGGCGGCCGGTTGGTTGTTGCCGGGCAGATTTGGCAACCAACATCCTTGTAAAAGTATCATTGGAATGATTATTAATACGAGTAAGATACGAGTATATCGTTTTTTCAAGGGAATACTTCCTTTCCGAGTGTGTGAAGTTTATTGAGTTCTGTTTCTATCTGTCTCAAATTTATAGTTGAATTAATGCTACTTGGCTTCCGCGTTGTCCGCGAGTCTTTCTGTGTGACCAATACTTATTTGAAAGACATGAAGTGCACTCATCAGATATTGAAATATCCGTTATTCCGGAGTTTGATAGCAAAATTCTATTTATTTCTTTTAAGTCAATCATGTACTTACTTCCTGACGAAGTTATACATAAATCGGAGTAATCCGGAAGTGCTTCTCTTACTGCATCGGCTACATCAGCATCTGTCTCAAAGCAACACATAGATATACATGGACCAATTGCAGCTTTAATATCAGAAGGGGAGCAACCAAACTCATCTTTCATTCTTTGTACTGTTATACCTGTTATGTTTGCGACTGCACTACGCCATCCTGCATGGGCGGCTCCAATTACTTCTTTGACAGGATCATGCAATAGAATTGGAGTACAATCAGCGATGAAAACAGTGAGTGCGATATTTTGGGAATTTGTTATTAAACTATCAGCTTGATGATTTGTGGCTACAAACAAATTACCCCTGTCATTGCTGTTCACAACGCGTACGTAAGTTCCGTGTACTTGTGTTGAACAGACAATATTGTCTGATGAGATTTCTAGTGTATTACATAAACGGGAATAATTTTCTTTGACATTAATATGGTCATCATTTGCTCGTTGTGCTAGATTCAATGATTCGTATATCCCGTTGCTAACACCGCCAAAACGTGTTGTAAAAGCGTGCTTTGTACTTATATTTGTCGAACTCATATAAATGAGCTCATTAACTCTATTTTCAAGAAATGGCATATAGACTCACGCGCCTCTTCCGCAACAGTCTTTATATTTCATGTGCAAGCCATTTGGACGTTTCTTACCGCATGGACAGGGTTGGTTTCGTCCAATTTTTTGAGACTTCTTGCCGCCTCCTTGACGTCTTCCGGACATGCCGCCAGCAAAGTTGTTTTGAGCTGAAGCTCTGAAGTTTCTTGCGACGCCTCGGCGTTCGAGTGAGTCATCTTTTCTGATGCGAACAGTAAATAATCTTCTGACGACTTCTTCTTTAATGCCACCAATCATTTCCTCAAACATATTGAAGCCTTCACGCTTGTACTCATCGACCGGATTTGTCTGTGCATAGGCACGAAGTCGTACACTGTCGCGTAAGCTTTCCATAGCATCAATATGATCCATCCAAAACTCATCGACAACACGAAGCATGATAACACGTTCGAGCTCACGCATCATTGGAACATCAGTATCCGGAGCTGTGCCAAACTCTTTTTCTCTTGCGGCATAAACATCAGATGCTTTTTTCAAGAGTAGCTCTTCAAGCTCGTCTTTTTGGAAGCCATCCATAGGAAGCCTGATTTCACCCTTTTGTAGAAACAGTGCTTCAAGAGGTGTCAAAGCTTCAGCAAGTTCAGACTTTTCTTTGATTACATTTATGTTTTGGAAAGCAGAGGTGACAACACTTTCGATAGTTTCTTCAACCATTGTTTGAATGTTCTGTGTTATATCGTCGCCATCAAGAACTTTACGACGTTGATTGTAGACGATTGTACGTTGCGTATTCATTACATCATCGTACTCAAGAACATTCTTTCTAGCTTGGAAGTTGCGACTTTCAACTCTTCTTTGTGCTGATTCAATTGCGTTTGAGAGCATTTTCTTATCAATGGGCATATCTTCTTCGAGACCAAGAGCGTTCATCATACCCATGATTCGCTCTGATCCGAATAGACGCATTATGTCATCAGTTAGTGCAATATAAAAACGAGTTTCACCGGGGTCACCTTGTCTACCGGCACGTCCACGGAGCTGATTGTCGATACGACGTGATTCATGTCGCTCTGTACCGATAATGAACAATCCGCCGGCTTCTCTGACCTTATCAGCTTCAACAGATGTCACAGAGCGATGTTGCTCAAGTTTTTCAGAGAACATCTTGCGTGCAGCAATGAGTTCTTCGTCATCCGTGTCAGCAAATCCGGTTGCGTCGTTTATCATTTCTTCGGATAATCCAGCTTTTTTCATATCATTCTTTGCCAGATATTCCGGATTACCGCCAAGCACGATGTCAGTTCCACGACCTGCCATGTTTGTAGCAATTGTGACAGAGCCGACCTTACCGGCCTGTGCTACAATTTCTGCTTCTTTTTCGTGGTGCTTAGCATTTAGTACATGATGGGGAACTTTTCGCTTTTTTAAGAGAGATGCAATCAATTCACTCATCTCAATAGATACAGTACCAACCAGAACGGGTTGTCCGCGTTCGTAACATTCTTCAATTTGTTTAATTATAGCGTTATGTTTTCCGTTTTCATTTTTGTAAATGACATCAGCATTGTCAATACGTGCCAATGGACGGTTTGTAGGAATCTCGATTATGTCCAACTTATATATTGAGCCAAATTCTTCGGCTTCGGTCAATGCCGTACCGGTCATACCTGCAAGCTTGTCGTAAAGTCTGAAGTAATTTTGGAAAGTTATTGTTGCAAGAGTTTTACTTTCACGAGCAACTTCAACACGTTCTTTTGCTTCAATTGCTTGATGCAAGCCTTCTGAATAACGTCTACCAACCATTAATCGACCGGTAAACTCATCAACAATGACAACTTCGCCATCTTTGACAACATAGGCAACATCTCGCTGCATTGTTCCATATGCTTTTAGAGCTTGATTTATGTGATGGGAGAGTGTGCTGTTTTCGAGATCAGCAAGATTTTCCAGATTAAAGTGCTTTTCAGCTTTCTTGATGCCTCGTGCGGTTAGGGTTGCTGTTTTTGATTTCTCATCAACGACATAATCAGCGTCTATCTGTTCATCTTCTTCAGCTTTTTCATCAATAGATGCGTAGACAATTTTTTTCAGCTTAGCAACAAAGTCATTTACCTTAGTGTACAGCTCTGTGGACTCATCACCTTGTCCGGATATGATAAGGGGAGTACGAGCTTCGTCAATGAGTATTGAGTCAACTTCGTCAACGATAGCATAGATGTGACCACGTTGAACCATGTCGCGCTTATACAATGCCATGTTATCTCTCAGATAGTCGAATCCAAGTTCGTTGTTTGTGCCATATGTTATGTCTGAAGCATAGGCTTCGCGTCTTTCATCACTGTTTAGCCCATTAACGATCAGACCCACGGTTAATCCCATAAAACGGTGGACTTTACCCATCCACTCACTGTCACGTCTGGCAAGATAGTCGTTGACGGTGACAACGTGAACGCCATCTCCGGTGAGTGCATTAAGATATGAGGGCATGACTGCAACGAGAGTCTTACCTTCACCGGTTTTCATTTCAGAAATACGTCCTTGATGCAATACAAGTCCGCCGATTAGCTGTACGTGGAATGGTCGCATACCCAATACACGGTCACTTGCTTCACGAACTGCAGCAAATGCTTCAGGCAAGATGTCTTCGAGAGTTTCACCGTTTTCAAGTCGCTCTTTGAAGTGCGGAGTCTTCGCCTTTAGCTGTGCATCAGAGAGCATACGATACTCTTCTTCAAGTGCCTCGATTTTCTCAATGGTTGGTGCGAGTGTCTTTAGTTCTCGTTCATTATATGTTCCGAATACTTTTGAAATTACTTTATTAATCATTATGTGAAAATTCCTTTATATTATCGTGTTTTTCCAAATAGACATTATATCATATTCTTGCTACAAAAGGAAGTATTTGCAAAAGTTTAATACGTTGTTCACATCCATTTTGTAACAGTTACCGCATTATCAACGGCAGCTTTTTGATGAGGATGTAATTTATCGTATCCTGTGCCGGCCATTGCATAGATAAATGGGTCTCCCACATCCGTTTTTATTCCTGATAGTTCTTCAATTATTGCATGAGTACAAAAGGGAACATAAGTAGGGCAGTAGCCCCCCTCGTGAATGCATACCACTTTTCCACCAGCCAACTTCATTAGCTCACGTGTCATATAACGAAACCCATCAGCAGAGAGCATCATTCGTGCCATTGGATCAAAAGGATTCGCGTCTTGTCCTGCGGAAACGAGCACAAGTTCCGGTTCAAAGTCTTTTGCACGTGGAATGACGATCTGCTCGAAAGCATATTTGTAAACCGCATCGCCACTGCCGGCGGGTAGGGGAATGTTTATGTTGAAACCTTTGCCGTGTCCAGAACCATTGTCAGCAATGTTACCACGACCAATCGGCTCAAGTCCTTCCTGATGCAGTGAAATATATAGGACTGTATCATCATCATAGAAAGCATCTTCTATTCCGTTTCCATGATGAGCGTCCCAGTCAACAATGAGTACTTTATTTATTCCGAGAGCTTCACGAGCATATTTTGTTGCAATTACAATGTTATTGAAGATACAAAAACCAAATCCTCGTTCACGTTCTGCATGATGACCGGGTGGTCGTGTAAGTGCATATGCATTTTGAACTGCACCGCTGGTAACGACATTTACTGCCGCAATTGCACCGCCGGCAGAGAGCAGGGCAATCTCATATGAACCACGGCCAACAATTGCACAATCTCCGCAGTCGCCACCATCTGTAGCACTAAGATGTTTTACATTGTCGATATGTGATTGTGTATGAAAGCGTAATAAATCAATTTCTGTGGCAGGGAAGGGCTTTATTACCAGAAGGTCGTCAATAAGACCACTTCGCTCCATAAGATTCTTTACCCTACGTTTGCTTTCAGGACTTTCCGAATGAGCTAAATTCTCTATGTAACCACCGGCAGGTGCAAATAGTGCACCATCACCGGCATTATGCCAGAAATAGCTTTCATGCCAGATAAATGCTGTCTTATTCATACTCATGCTTCTTCCTTTTCTAATACCGGTCGCCACAAAGGATATAGTACCGCAGTCGGTGAGAATACCATCAAATCACTATATAAAGTGTAGCCGAACTTTCCATATACGCCACCACCGTGGTAAGGAGTACTGGCTTCCAGATATGTTGGAATTCCTTTCTCGTCCATAACATCTAAGTGAGCCTTTAATTGTGCAATGCCGAAACCACGACCACGATGCTTTTTGTCCACGACAAAACCAACCAGTTGAGTAAACGCCGTGTCTTTCGGTTCATTATCATGAGACATATCGGCAACGGCACGGAAATTAGGTGCAAATTTGCCCACAGCTATGTCAATATCATCATAAAGAGAGGAATCAACATCGTGAGGCAACCATACAGAAGCACCGACTACAACTCCATTTTCTTCTACAACGTAAGTATAGGCACCATCTGCTTTGAGATATGCCTTGTAATAATCTGCAACAACGGTATGACGTTCATCATCCGGTGGCACAACCCACTTGAAAAACGCATCGTCAAAGTACCCAATTGAGATAAAATCAGCGATTGAATCTAACTCACTCGGGTTCATTGGTCTGATTATAATGTTTGACAAAATTGTATTCCTCCAAGTCATTCAGCGTTGTATGGATTTCTGACATATAGATTATCAATTGTTCTGTCAGATGTAAAGTAATTTATGTGAATTTTGAGGAAAAATACTCACATTTTACTTCATTTGTCATCATTTTTTGAGCTGATATAACTTGCAAGCATATTGTCAAGGTTGTCCAGGAATGTCTTTGTGGATTCAAGGAAAGTTGGGTTGTTTTGATTGATATAATCAATGTCGCCATCGAGAGCAGCTTTTTCAAGAGTTGCAGCAGACTCGCTGACTGATGATGCGAAAATATCAAGGCTTGCACCCTTGATTCCATGTACGGTTATTTTATAGTTCAGAAGTTCATTCTCATTTATGTTCTCAATTGTTGAAAGTAATTGCCGCACGTTGGATGAGTAAGCACTTAGGATTTTTACATATGTTTCCTCACTAAGACCATATCGAGCAATTCCTTTATTTACATCCAATCCGGATATATTAGTTAATGAAGTACATGGGCTACATTCCTTACATTCAATGTTCGCAATTTTTTCTTTCTCTGCAACTTGTCGCTTAACTGTATTAAGCACATCTTGTGGCTGTTTGTTACGTACAAACTCATGCAATACACGGTTCATTTGACGCATATCAATTGGTTTGGATATGAAATCATCAAATCCACTATTAAGAAACATTGTAGCTTGTCCTGTTACTGCATTTGCAGTTAGTGCCACAATCGGGTGATTGTATCCTAGTTTACGTATTTTCTTGACTGCTTCAACACCATCCATTTCCGGCATCATATGATCCATGAAAATTAAATCGTATACTTTTCCGGATTTTATTTTTTCAATTGCTTCAAACCCGCTTCTTGCAGAGTCGATACTTAGTTCATAGGGAGCCAAGAGTCCTTTCGCGATAAATATATTTGTCTCAACATCGTCAACGATTAAAACTGAACCATATGGCATGGGCTCATGTGACACTTGAGTTCTCTTCATTTGCCTGATTCCTGTGAGCTCATGAGATCGTAAGTTGTCCGTGACTTCCTTACCGATTTCTTCAGTACCCAGCTTCACTTGCGGTAAACGGACGGTAAATGTTGAGCCCATATTCGGCATACTTTCAACTGATATTGTGCCGTTCATTAGACTAACCAGGTTTTGAGTAATATTCATGCCCAGTCCTGTGCCTTCGGTTGCACGATTTGCTTCATTGTTAAATCGAGTGTACTCATCGAAAAGCTTACTTACTTGATCTTTTGACATTCCTTGTCCTGTGTCAGAGACAACAACAACGAGAATAATGCTATCATCATTTTCACATGGTTCTGATGTGATGTCTAGTGAAACTGTTCCTGCTTCAGTATATTTAAATGCATTTGATAAAAGATTATTCAATATTTGTTTGACACGTTGTTCGTCACCGCTCAATGAAGCCGGCAAATGTTCATCAATATTTAACTCAAACTCGATCTGCTTGCTGCCAATTCGCATCAAGTTAAGTTGAGCAGTGTCACTAACGAGACTGGCGATTTCATACTTGCCCTCATGCAGTTCAAGTTTACCAACCTCGATTTTGGAGAGGTCAAGAATGTCATTAATTATACTTAGCAACAGGTCACCGGCGACATATATTTTATCTATTGCAATGCGTAAATCTGAATCATACTGATTCTTTTGGAGAAGAATTTCTGCTATTCCAATAATTGCATTTAGAGGTGTGCGAATTTCATGACTCATTACACTAAGAAATGAGCTTTTTGCTTTATTGGCAGACTCTGCGGCCTCACGTGCATCCTCAACTTCGTGTATTCGCTCTTTAAGTGTCGCGACCATTTTATCAAGTGCACCAATTAGTTGTCCAATTTCGTTCTGACTTTGCACTTCAAGTGGAATGTCAAAGTTACCTTGCGACACTTGAACAGCATATTCTGTTACCTTACTGATTGGCTTTGTAATTTTGTTACCAATTATGCCGGCCAATAGAGCAACAACAATGATTACGCCAATTGAGCAAAAAGTAATGATTGTAAGGACAGTGCTCATTTCGTTGTTTTGGTTTGTAACTGACATTGCGATGCCCCACATACCAATGATATCACCGCTGTATATTTCTGTCATAGGCCAAAGTGCGAACATATTTGGTTCATCAAGTGTTGCACCACGTTGTACAACCTTTTCTCCATGGACTAAAACTCTATCGACGATTTCTGCATTAGCATATTCGGTTCCGATAATGCGGTTCCCGTGTTCGTCTTTGTAACTGGTCATATATCGAGTGTCACCATAGAATATTGTGAAGTCCATGTTGGTCATTCTTTTTATGTGGTCTACATACTCCTCAGAGCTAACATTTGTACCAATGTCCAATACTCCCACAATAATGCCATCCTTGTATATTGGTGCACTGCTACGAATGGAGAGGGGTACAATAGCGGTATAATCATAAGAAACACCAGAAATGATTTCTCCATGAAGAGCCGGTCTTATTGATGCACGACCACTTATGTCATCGCCAATTATATCAGCATGACCTCTAGCCAACACAATGCCCCGGTTGTCTGTGATGACGACCAGGTCATAGCCAAACTGATATTTAATTATATTTACGAGCTCCCCTAAACTCTCTTGATCTTGCTCATATGTTGAGATTTCAAGTTGGGGGAGAGTGCTGATGATTTCTACTGATTGTAATAATCTACGCTCTTCTTCAATGAGCATATTTTCAACGAGTGCCTGCATTGCATGCATCTCATCGTGAAGTGCACGACTAAATAGCCGACTTGTGAGAGTCGAACCTAAAATAAGTACGATTAAGCTTGATGCGATTACGCCAACTGCTGCGACTAGGACTATCTTCTTCGAGATGGTAAACTTCATTCCTATCACGCCCCAAACTATTAACTTGCTCTATATAGTATGTATCGTTGATTTTTGTATAAAAGTTAACAGTTTGTAGTGGTTAATTTGAAATAAATTCTGACAGTTTTTGTGAAATGATTTTCTGCTCATCTTCTGTGAAGTATGCATGCCAAGATTTATTTATAGTACATCCATCGCACTTTGTATTACATAGTCCATCTTTTAGAAGTCGTTCGCTTTTGAATGATGTGGTTTCATCACTATGCGAATATATCGTATATACCGGAACATGAACGTCTTTTAGTTTCTTTTTTGTCTTGAAAAGAAGCTTATAAAAGTTGATAATCGGCACTGTGATGAGTGGGTATAAGAGTATGTTGGACATATCGACACTTTTTGATCGAATGTACACAGATTTTATGACATGATCTCTTGAGTAAAATAGTAGCTTTAGTTTTGGTAATAAAAATTTGAAGTTATATGTATTTATCTTAAAAGGTGTTTGTAGGATAAATACACCTGTGATTTTGTTTTCTTTATTCAGGCTCGCATTTAGAGCAAGCAGTCCTCCCATGGAGTGGCCGAAGAGATATATTTCATCATATCTATCTTTGACTCTATCTATTTCTGCCTGAATATGTTGCTCCCAGTCATGTGCGTTTACTTTTGCAATCTCTTTCATTCGAAAGCCATGTCCCGGCAATAAAATCGCACAATATGAACAACCGGCTTCGTGAACAGTCTCTATCAAATCTTCGAATTGAATAGGGCTGCCCATGAAGCCGTGAATAAAAATTACTATTTTTCGCGAGCCATCAAGCTCATGTAAGGCGGGTTTATGCAAATCATTCCTCCGTTATTATGGGTTCATCATTGCGATACTATCTCAAAAATGCTGCCATAATGTCAGGGCATGTTATAAAATCATTGTTGTCAACAGAAACGGCCAGATCATTTTCTCTCAACGGATTGATTCCAGCACCTGTTACTTCCTGAATCGCTGAACAACAGTCATCCATATCCCATTGTCCGACTAAAGATATTTTTCTAATTTTATCTTCAGCTTCTTCTTTTGTTTTGCACTCGCAAATGACCTTTACTCTCTTATTAGCTGCGTCAATGGAATATTCTTTCATAGCTTCTTCCATCTTTTTTGATAAGAATACTTCTGTTGAAAATTGTTTACTACTGCCTGTCATACATTTACCTCTTCTCATTTTTTTGTTCCTAGATTCTGCGACTTCGCGCAGAATGACGTTAGTTTTCATAGATTATTTGACACTACCAATTATATTAACTCATTCATTACATAATCAGCCACGTCAAAAGCAATTTTATAACCATGACACGAAATTGGATATGCAAGTGGTTCTATTGTATCAGTTATGATATTGCCTTTTGCTGCCACACACGCGTCATTGATAGGGCATTTCTCACAACCTTTAACAAAACCTAAGTTATTAACTTTGTTTAGTAGTGGTTGATTCATACCCGTAACAACATTGCCTAGACACAGGTTTTCATTACCCACAGCCGATGCGTATGGGTAAACATCGCCATTGACAGCTACTGAATATACTAAATCACGTCGTATCCTGGTTTTACTCAATTCAAACTTACTTGAATACGCTCTAACCATGTCATCGATTTTAGTAATGCGAACCTTGTTACCGTCCTTAACCCATTTGACATACGTGTCCGCAATCTTGAAAAATTCCCTACGCATAACATCAACATGTTCAGCTTTCCATGGCGACGAGTAATCAATGAAAAAGTCCATAGAGTTAAAGCCCAAATCCCTTAGATGCAGCACATTATCATGCCATATGTCGATATTGTCTACATCAATCACACTGGCAGACGTGATATCGTACCGATCAATAGCGTCTTTGCAGCGAGCTATGTCCAAAACAGGATTCATGTTCTCATCAACTCTATTGGTGTCGTTTCGCAGGCCATCATACGATATGCTTATCTGTACGTGGTTCATATCAGCATACTCTAAAAATTCTTCAGTTAATAGCGTTCCGTTTGTTACAACATCCAATTTAACTGTCCGACTTGCATTACTACGTATGTACTCAGTGATGTGCCGCATCAAGTCAAACTCCAATAAAGGCTCGCCGCCGAAAAAAGTTACTCTTGCATAATCGCCACACTCTTGCAACAAATAATCCACAGCGGCTTCAGCTACCTCTACCGACATACGTCCAACGCCATGAGTCATAAAACAATACTTGCACTGCATATTGCATCGTTCCGTCAAATGTAAAGCTAAATTGCTTACGTCCATACTTACACTTTCTCCACAATGCTAACATACCATGAACCTGCACCGCCCACAGGCATAGGATAATTTTCATCATCTTCAACACAACCTGTCAAGCTGAACAGTCCTAATGTAAGTACAATCGCACTGCCCGTGACTACAACACGCTTTGAAATCGACCGTTTCTTTGTCGCTACTTCTTTTTCGCCATAGTTTTCTACACGTAAATCATCCATGTGCTCACTCCAATCAAAAACTCAAAAATCGTGACGCAGAGCCGCATATATTGTATTGTCTGTACTCAAGCAGAACAAAAGCCCCATTTATAATTTGCTTTGACCTACTGTTATTATCTCACAAAAATGCAGAAAATCAACCCTTAACTCTGCAAATTTATTGAAATTACTATACATATGAATAATGAGAATTCATTTAAAATTCTCTAAAAAGAACATAAGGAAAAACCTTTTGGGTTTATCGATACGGAAGAATATTGTGTAATTCTTTGAATATAATGGTCTGATACCCTGCCAGTTATAAACATTGATTTCTGCACATATAATGCGTATAATGGTGAGAAAGTTGCATATTTGTAGCTCTAAAAGCAGGGTATAAGGGTATAGTATAAATGGCAATAATCGGCATAGATTTAGGTACTACAAACAGCTTAGCATGTGTTTGGCACGAAGGGAAATGTGTGTTAATTCCTAACGCTTTTGGTGAGGTTTTTACACCTTCTGCTGTCAGTGTAAATGATGACGGGTCAATGTCGGTCGGGAAAGCCGCTAAAGAACGGCTTATTTCTCACCCGGACTCTACTGTTGCGTCATTTAAGAGATTTATGGGTACAGGCAAACAGTTTTTTCTTCAAAAAAAGCACTTCTCTGCACCTGAATTATCGTCATTCGTGCTACGAAAATTGAAAGACGATGCTGAGGTATGGTTAAATGAAGAAGTGTCGGAGGCAATAATAAGCGTCCCGGCATATTTCAATGATTCTCAAAGAGCAGCAACAAAACTAGCCGGTTCGCTTGCAGGGGTTAATGTAGAACGATTGGTCAATGAGCCGTCTGCCGCTGCTCTTGCCTACAGATCCCAGAATCAAAAAAAAGATGGCTGCTTCATAGTTTTTGACTTTGGAGGCGGAACTCTGGATGTCTCAGTTGTCGAATGTTTTGAAAACATCGTAGAAATAATTTCGGTCGCCGGCAGTAATCGTCTTGGGGGTGACGATTTCGACCATATTATTGCAAATGAGTTTTGTAATGAAAACAAATTAAATTTCGATGAACTCTCTCCGACTGAACGTTCTATAATTCTCAAAGGAGCAGCACAGTGTAAATTAAATTTAAGTAGTGCGCCAATAGGTAAGATGCATGTAGACTTACCGGGCTTACGCGGCGCATTAGATATCACTAATGAAACACTTGCGAGACAATCATCTGAGATACTGGTAGGCATTCGTAACGTAATGGAACGAGCTCTCAAGGATTGTGGTAAAAATGTGGATGAAATAGATCAGGTTATACTTGTTGGAGGCTCATGCAATATGCCGCTTGTACAACAGTATGTGAAAAAACTTATGAGAGATTATAGCGAACGTATAACACCGTTTGTCAACATGCCCAGTCCCGATGCAGTCGTAGCCGTAGGGGTGGGGGTATACGCCGGAATCAAGGAGCGCGGATCAGAGATTCGTGATATGTTGTTGACGGATATTTGCCCGTTTACTCTAGGGATTGGCACGCATAATCGCAGTGATCACTCGAGATTGTTTATGTCGCCGATCATTGAGCGCAACACCACGCTTCCATCAAGCAGAGTTAATCGCTATTATACGGTATATGACAATCAGACTGAAATTGAGTGTATGATCTATCAAGGCGAAGAAATGCATGCAGATAATAACATTCTTCTTGGTAATTTGAAAATTAAAGTACCTCCCGCTCCTGCAGGTGCGGAATCAGTCGATATTCGTTTTACATATGACATAAATGGTCTGCTGGATGTAGAGATTGAATCTGTATCTACAAAAAAGAAAGTAAGTAAGGCCATAATAAACAAAGAATATGGTCTTAGCGATAATGATATAAAGCAAAAACGCAAGAAACTTGCCGTTCTCAAAGTCGATCCATTTGATGTGGATGAAATCCGTTTTCTTGTAGCGCGTGCCGAGCGCCTTTATGTTGAAATCGCAGGATTCCAACGCGAAGTGCTGATATCGCGCCTTTTACGTTTTCAAGAGATTGTATCGGGAAATAAGCGAATTGCTATTCAAAAAGAACTAGTTTTATTCGCTGGATTTTTAGACGATATGGAAGCAAGTCTTCTTATACTTTAGAATTGTGACATAGGTGAACAATGAATATTTGGAAAGTTTTAAAAATATCGCCAACCTCTGATATTCGGCTAATTAAAGAAGCCTATGCAAAGCAGTCTCGGTTATGTCATCCTGAAGACAATCCCGAGATGTGGCAGAAAATAAACACTGCGTATCGTATGGCACTACAAAATGCGAATTATACGGCTTTTCGACAAAAACATTATGGAGACAAGTCTAAATTTTCTGTGGATAGTGACGCCGCTCCGCAAAGCATTCAACCTGATCGTTACAAAGTGGTGCAGGAGACAGCACAAGAGGATGATTGGTTTGATTTTGAAATACCAAAACCGCCTGAGCTAAGTTTATCACAGCAGGAAACAGAAAATATATATGACGCACTGCAATATACAGCGGCTCTTGTTAATGATCAATACATCCGTGGTAACCATTCTGAATGGAAGAAGTTGCTAAACTCTCAAGTATATACAGAGGTTAGGGAAAATCCGGGGTTTCTAAATTCACTAGCGGCACTGCTGCGTAACAGGGTCGGTTATCTGAAACCAAAAACACAAACCGAAATATTTTATTACTTTAATCTGCATGATTATGCAAACGCTTCGGATGCAGGAAAATATTCTGAGTTATTTATTGTCATGCAAAACGCACGCGTAATGTTGGCAGATCGTAATGCAAATAAAAGTAAGTATCTATGGTATAAATTAAAAGACTGGAGCAGATCTATTTTATTTTTTTGTATATCTTTGATACCATATATAATACCACCTCTTATTATGATACTTATTTTTATATTTATAATGCAGCGTTTATGATATTTAGTGCTGTATAAGCCGCTGACCCTGACAAGAAACAAGGGTAAGCGGCCTTTTCAATGGGAATAAAAACATAGCAGTTCCAACGGTTTTAGCGCAACTGATATACTTCATATTTGTTTCTAGTCATCCCACTCGAACTTTACAATATTTCCATTGTCTACGTTGATGTAATACTCAATGAATGGCATCATTTCTCCTTGTGTTGAAAATAGCAACTCCCATACCCATTGCCCCATTTCCCAAGACATACCTGAACTTGAATGGAAAGAAGCATTGATACCTCGTGCCGCAATATCAGCATATGCAATTTCAATGGCACGCTCTAGTGATATTTCCGGATTTGATGGTCTTTGTCCACGCCGGGCACCATCGTTGGGCGGAGTTATATTAGGTACATATTCTTCAATGGGCAAATGTACCTCAGGTTGTTCTGTGTGCTGTGGTGTTGGTTCTGTGTTATATGATGGTGTCGGCAATGGAGTAGGAGCTGGCTCTATGATTCCATCAGTGACATGATTGCCGTCGGATATTTCAGGCTGATGAAGAGGGAAGTCAGGTACACTTGTACTTTGACGACTCAAGATAGAAGCTGTTATGATGGAAGTAGCTATGACTATAACTGCTACAGTAAGAAGAGCCCCCACACCGACAAGAATTTTTGTTGATGTTTTCTGAAAGCGATTACTGTTATTTTCCTGTTGTGTAGTCATAGGCATTTGTGTAGCTTTAACTGTCAAGGGTTTCATGCAGTAAAGGCAAAAAGCTATTTTCTCCGGCAAATCACTCTCGCAGTACGGGCATTTCTTTGTTGCTTCTGCAGTGACTATCGCATTTTCTAACTTTTGCTCTTCCTGCTTCGGTGTATCGTTTGGCTGATTAATGTTTTGGTGTTTTTTCTTCATTGTAATTTGTCCTCCTAGCCATTATTTGATTTTACAAATAATAGTATAGCGTGGGGGAGTGACCATGTCCTATGCTGGTTGCATAGTAGTAAGGAAAATGTTGATTAATTTTCTTTTGGTAGATTATGCTTCAACTCAGCGACATTCTGGTACCGTTTGTTTGGATCAAGCTGTGTACATTTTTCAATAATTTCACCAAGCCGTCCTTGATAGAACTGTTTTGACGGGTATTCTCCTGTTAGCATAACATTCATAAGTATGCCCAAAGCGTAAATATCAACACGTTTGTCTGACTGTGTAATTCCAAATTGCTCCGGTGCAGCATATCCGGCTGTTCCTAATGTCTGAGTATCTTGTGACCTATGCGGTTTATATACTTTGGAAGCATTAAAGTCAATTAACTTCACAGTGCCGGTATTATCAATCATGACGTTCTCAGGCTTAATATCCCTATGTACAACTCCGTGTTCATGCAATATATTCAGTGCATCGCATAGGGAAGAAACAATCGTAATGACACCACGCTCTTTATACAAGCCACTGTCCAGTACATCACTGATTGTGAGCCCATCGATATATTCTTCTAAAATTGTTACTGTACCTTCATCAGAAATGACTTCATATGCCCTTGGGATATTGGGGTGGGAGAGGGTATGCAAAACTTGATAGACACTATCAGTGCCGTGATAAACTCTTTTGATAATATCGTGCCCATGCGTCTTGTGGCGAAGTTGCAAAACTTCTCCAGTGCTACCGGAGCTACATATACGAATAAGGCTATATTGCTCCTTTAGTGTATTGAAAAACCATTCGTTCACACTATGTCTCCTAATTTAATGTATTCTCGTCGTTTTCGTACAATCTTTCGTTGATAGTAATAACGCTTTGACCTTTTTCAAATCCGAACAAAATAATACTGTCTCGCTTATTTTTCGGGTAAAGTGGAGCAAAGCCCACACATTTTAATAGTTGATTTGTTTCTATAGTGCCAAGACTCATTCCGAGACATAGGCAAATAAGCTTATCCCTGGAGGGCGTACGTTTGCCGGAAAAAATCTGATAGGCATATATCTCGTTCATTTCTGCATTCTTAATCACTTTTGCTTTTACCAGACCTTTTTCAGCACAAAGGCGATTGAGGTGTTCTGACAACTCGCCCTCAATCAAGAACTGATTGTTATGCTCTATATAACTGTCGATGCTATCAGAATTTGACAACGCAGACATTAACTCAACAGTTGATTTATCTAACAAAATCATCACCTCCACAACATTTTTAATTATATCATGGTTTTATAGAGTGTTACCAGTACATAAAAATGATATATTCGTTCAAAAAAAGGTGAAAGTAACGTCTATATATGCTATCATGCTTTAGTGTATAAATTCTACATTACATTGCTACAGTGAAGTAACGTAGATAACTTATAGTTTATTCTGTAACACGAGAACGGATACGAATACTCGGCGGTCAAGAGTTAATCGCACTCGTTGATGCGATAGCCGAGAAACGAGAGCAATAAAAGAAGGGATTACTTATGGACAACATTATAAACATTATTCAACTTTTGATTCCCATAATTACTTTTGCAATGGGTTATTTTTTAACAAATATCGGATACAAGCGAGACCGAAAGCTCAGTATTATTCGAGAGAAGTTCGAGAAGCTGTACCATCCGTTTTATCTGCTTTTGCATGAGCTTGGAGCAAGCAGAGAAGATGGAGAGAGCTTAGAGATTGGTGGTGAAAGCTATTCTGAGCTTCGTCCCTTTTTCAAGCATCTTACAGCCAATATGTACTTGGCCTCGCCGGAAGGGCAAAGACGCTATGTAGAAGCACACAAGTTGTTTCTTGGGTGCTGTACGGCAGAGGACGGTATCGGCGGTGTTGATTCAGAAAGAGAACAACAGTTCGGAAAATCATTTGATGCATTGGTGCAGTATTTGATGTCGGAATATGTAAAAACTGCTAAAGCACTTGGATATGAGCTAGACGAATAGGCTTGAGAATAGCTACGCCAAATACGCATGACGCCATCCAAGCGGTGTTGTAATCGGTGATGTAGAAATTTATAAAGGAGAGAGATTGTTATGCTCGTAAGAGTTTTCGATAGTCAACGCAACACTTACTTTAAGTCGGAAGTTTACGCCGTTATAAATTCCGGTTTTTCTGAAAAGCGGCTGGTAGTTTTTTCTTCATGCGATGGCAATTACTTTAAGTTTTTCGACTATCTCGATAAATGCGACCCAAAATCGCCCAAGGTGCTGATAAATACAATTATACCTAATGGACTTGATTCAAATTCTGAATGGATATACCAAAGAAACGATGATGTTGACGAGAAACTTGAAGATTATGTAAAGTTACTAAGCGATAATATCCGTTTTTTTGAGTACTGGGGCTATGCATGGATCTATGAAAACAAACCGTTGCTAACCGAGTTATTAGAAGGTTGGGCGGTATCGACAAAAGGTTATGAACATCAGATACCTGATCCCTATGCTTATAGGTTGAAGGGTTGGAATTACGTTGAGAGTCAGCAGGACATTGATTATATTTTTGAACAAACAGACGGATTTCATGACAGCGTACTTAATGAGTTAAATTATACAAGCGGTGCGTATGTTGACGATGAAAAGCGAATGTACTGCACAGATAATGTTAGACGAGTAATAATGCGTTTTGACAGTCAATGGTGCAATTCTTTTGAAATGACTTTTGAAGGTGTAACAGCGTTGAATTTGCGACCTTCTTCGGATAACTTTTCCTCAGACATTTTTGATGCATCTTTATTTGTAAAAGATGAAACTATCCTCTTCTTTGATTCACGAATTGATGCAATTGATAAATCTTATGGCGGAACATGGATAGAATCGTATGGGCTACGGTGGCGTTTTGACGATTGAAGCTAAGTATAAATCTTAATTGGGAGAGTCCTCTAGATCCCTTACCGTATTATATGTTGTTAAACGAACTTGATGGCTGTGCCAGATAAGCAATATCGTGCAAGTGGTGTTGTAAGCAGTATTTTTAGAGGTTATTTTCATGAAATTTAATGATTTAGACAACCTGATAAATCAATACAATGGTTGAATTTGAAAGTAACGAACAGGTCGCAGCATATCTGAAAGTGCCAAATGATGGCAACATAATAAAAAAGGAATGTTCTTACCTCAAGTACGGCAAGAACATTCCTACTGGTGGGGGTGGGCGGATTTGAACCACCGAAGTCACTGACAACAGATTTACAGTCTGCCCCCTTTGGCCGCTCGGGAACACCCCCATATAAAGGCGAGAAACGCGTGTGTTAACAGCGATTCTCGCCCTTGGAGCTGGTGGACGGATTCGAACCCCCGACCTGCTGATTACAAATCAGCTGCTCTACCGACTGAGCTACACCAGCGAGTGCTTGCAGATGCACAAGCTTTATTAATATAAACTATTTTATTCTTCGTGTCAATATCTTTTCACAACAAAGCTCAAATTTCTTTGTGGAATCTTACTGTTGTGTCTACTGCTATAACAGTACTCTTCGTGTGAATAGACATTTATACGCTACTATGCTAAAATTCGTAATAGTTTTAACCGAGTATTCATATATGCAAAAAACGTATGCAACTTTTTCTGTGTTTCATAAGTGTTTATTATAATATAATGACGAGATTACATCTACTTTGGAGGTGGCGGCAATGAAATTTAAAAGAGCGATGCCTTTATGGGTACAACCAAGTATTATCGTTTTATATTTTATGTTTAGTTTTCTTGTGCTTTTCGGTATGACATATGAAAATTGGATTAACGTAGGCGTGGGCAGTTTATCGCTTACACTTTTAACTGTTGGTACTGTTTTTATATACAAAAGTGCAACATATGTTTTGACAGAGGACTACCTGCATATCAAAGGAATAAACAACGGTTTCAAAGTGGATAAAAAAATCTCGTATAGAGATATATTGAATTTAGCAACATACACATACAACAAAGTAAACCAGCTTCGTATAACATTTTGGGCTGAGAAAAAAGCAGAATATATCGATATTCCTCTTCCGTATCCGGTAAGAACTAAAGTGTTTCTCGATCGTATAGAAACAGAAATGAGAAAACACGACTTTTCCCACATAATTTCACCTGAGCATTTTGATGGTTTAGATAACATTTCAATCAAACAAGAAGAAGTATCATTTATGGACTATTGTCAACTGAACAGCAATATGATGATTGCACTGCTACAAGATAATGAGCGTGTCATTTTGCTGTGGTATTGCTGGCTGTATGAAAAAGAAGAATTTGTGAACACTAGTCCGCCGGAAACTGTAAACAAGAAATATGTTTCGTGTCCGATTATGAATGTCAGACATTTGGAGTATAAAACTGTAGACGAAGCATTGAGTGATACCAAATGGAACGATTCTCTAAAAAAAGAAGTAAGAGAAATTGATGTGATTGCCTACAATAGTAGTCGAGATATGGGGGTGAACGGGAGTGTCTGGTAATTTCTCTCTTGAAGACCTCGAAACAGGCTATATAGCCATAAGTCCAGTAGCGGATTCGTTTTACAGGATTTATCAATAGTTGCTATGAGCTTATGTTATCGTGAGAATAGACATTTCTATGCTGTTATAAGGAGTGCAATGAGAAAAGTAGTATCTATAGTAATAATCTCACTAATAAGTTTAATTATTATATCCTTTTTAGCATTCGTAGTTATCAGTGGAAGTATGCGTCGCGGGACAGAAGAATATATTGGAACGACAAGCTTTACAGATGAGATTACCGGACGTACATTTGAGCGTGAGTGGTGGGAGATAGATAGTTTTCCCGGAGGAATTAGTCAACAAACGAGATTTTATGAATTGAGCGAATCGCACCCAAGACGTAGACGCGTAGAGCCATTGCGTCATGAGCGTACTAATGAAACTGTGTATGGAGGAATAACATTACATTATCGTCATGCAGGTAGATATACCGTTTCCTTGTATGAAGGGTTCCCATTTTCGCTATCATTGGACGAAGTACGTGTTGATTTTAGAAAAATTATGCCGGGATTCGAAGTTAGATTTACAATATGCGGTGAAAATGGAACTATTTTCCACTTTATGAGCTACTATGAAAGAGTCACAGGTTCGCGAACCAGTTTTCATAGTGACTCATTTGAACTTGAAGTAAACGACGAGAAACTTAATGATGTTTTAAGAAGTTTAGAAAACGCAGAGCAAGTACCTCGTATTAGAAGTGATGAGCTTGCATCAGACCAATCACGTTGGATTGCACGAATTGTGTACGATAATCACACAACATTTTTCTATGTTGATGGTGAGGACACATATCGACTGCTTCGCTACTTATTGAGTTATCCAATTGATCAAGTGAATCAAGCAGAAGTTGGTAGGCTTCGAGAAATTTATGCTGAAACCAGACAATATGTAGTGACCCCGCATTTGTAAAACGTGGATTTACCTGTATACTTGAATTGTAAAATAAAGGTAACAGGGATTACCACATACAAAAGGAGATCACTACAATGACAAGTATAATC